>Ga0302186_10004209_pt1 | contig 10137 bp, 7 predicted proteins | sample II_Bog_E1_2_FD_198782 | JGI IMG/M metagenome (GOLD analysis project Ga0302186, IMG submission 198782) | Peat permafrost microbial communities from Stordalen Mire near Abisko, Sweden - II_Bog_E1_1 | ecosystem: Environmental > Terrestrial > Soil > Wetlands > Peat | place: Sweden: Abisko, Stordalen...
GAAGTACAGAAGTATCAGCGAAATTATATCAAGAACAAAGAAAGGAGAAGGAGTTTTAGGTTTTTACAAAGGTTTCGAGGCCAATTTGTTGAAAGGAGTAATTCAAAAGGGCGTATATTTTTATTTCTATGAAATGTTTAAAACACATTTGATAGGTGATAAATCCACCCAACTCGCTTGAGTATTTGATATTTTTGCGACTGTAAAGAGCATTTGAGTATTATTGTAGCGATCATGGTTTTGTACAAATGTCACAATTAATTTGGAATTATAATTAATAAGCAACAACAGGAAATACAATCTGCATGTCGAAGGAGGAAGTATCTTATCGCAACTTTAAATGTGCTATTTCATCATTTATTGCCAATTATATTGCAGGGATATTGCATCCTTTTGATGTTATTAAGACCAGATTTCAAAGTAATCATCTCTATCATTCAGGCCATGATGGGAAAGCCCCAACACAAAATATTGTGCCCCAATATGGTGGAATCATTAAAGCATTTAAGGATATATACAAAACATAAGGGATAAAAGGCTTATTTAAAGGATTTTATATGTCCCTTCTTAGTCAAGCATTAGCTTCCTCTTTCTTTTTTTGGTTGTAAAATTGAAATTCACTCAGATACGAACAAAGGAAGGAGGTATATCTCAACAGAAATTGGACGCAAATGAACTCTGTTTCTTTAGCGAGTTTAGAGGCGGGAATAATCGCAACTATTGTAACTCAACCTTTTTGGGTCATAAAAACAAGAATGCTACTAAATATAGATCCAAATGTGAGCTAAGTAACCAATTTTATGGCAAAAACAAAATAAATATACCAGCATTATGGTATGAAAGGCTATCTAAAAGGTTTATCTGTAAATATCATCCTTGCTTCAATGGGAGTCACTCAAATGTATATGTATGAGGGATCTAAAATGCTTTATGATAAACTTTCAATCCCCCAAACAAAATACTCTTAAAAAAATTTTGTCTGTGGAGGAATATCAAAAATAGCATCTGGATTGATAATGTATCCACTAACTACAATCCGTACACGAGTCCAACAAAACCAATACATAAACAATAGCAAATAGCAAAAATATAAAGGAATTGGTGACATAACAGTTCGCACTTGGAAATAATAAGGGATTCATGGATTTTATAAAGGGTTAGGTGCGAATATAATAAAAGGAATTCCTCAAAAAGGAATCTATTTTTATTTTTACGAGATTATTAAAATTCAATGTTTTAATATCAAGTAACATAAAGCATATTGATTAGTCTTTGCTACTAGTATTTTAAATTTAACAATAATTTTTATTAATAAAATACTATTTTTAACATTCTCGTCATCTGATAATATAATTAATATTAAAATGTCTAAAAGCCCGAGGAAAGATTTCTCCAGATTAATTGACGCTAATGTCAAAACAGCCAAGAAATAAGAAAGGAAAAGAGAAGAACTGCTCTATCCTTCTTACCAACCAAAATATGAAGTTATTTTTTTGTTATTTAGTCAGCTTTGGTTTTAAATGACCTAAAGACAAAGTTGGATGCTGCTCTCCGTCATAACACTAGACTTTTAGATTAAAATTCTACGCTCAGTGAAATGACTAATGATCTGAAATTTGAGCTAAAATAATCTAACGAAAAATATGTATTTTTCCAAAGATAATCTTAATAACTTATCAGAAAAACTGCTAATGAAAGAGAAAATCTGTTATTGCAAGTAGATTTAAAGCAGAAGTCTCACGAATAAGAAATAACTAAACTTTTAAGATAGATATCAAATCTTCACGAATAAAAGAACAATTTGGAGATAGGGCGACAAAAATAAATATAGAAGTTAAAAAACTAATTTGAGTCAAGTTTGCTGGCCCAACTTCAGAACGTGAGAAGCTGTCAAAACAATTCCAAAGATTTATATGAAACTCAAATACGAAATCTGAAGGATATCGTTGATGAGAAAGAATATGAGATTTAAAATATAAAATCAGTTTAAAAATTATAAAGAAACAGATTGAGTGACAACATCAAAGCCTTATAGAAATAAATAAAGCATATGAAGAATTCTCATTCTATATAAATGCAAAGTATAAAAAACTCCTTTGAAGCGGATGTGCAAAGTTAAAGGAAGAGATTCTAAAATTAAAAGGATCTTGAAATGGGTGGTGTGAATTTAAAACTAAAAAGACTGAAAAAGGATATCATTGAAAAGAATATAGAACTTTAGATGACTGCTAAGAAAATGTCACATCAGGAAGAGGCTTTGTCTATTGAAAGCACTCAATTCAAAAAATAGAAAGAAACTTTGCTGTCTGAATTAAAAAGCAATGATATCCATGCAAAGAATATTCTCACTAAGGAGAAAAATAAATTAGATGAACTTAATAAACTTTAAATTTAAAATTTAACTAAATTGTTCCAAACTAATATCGAGGAGCGTTGCAGTGAAAATGAAAAGTTAAAACAGTTGATTGAATCCAAAAAATAAGAGCTCAAAGATCTGTATGATGAGAATCAGAGAATTAGGTAAAGTTATGATAAATAAAATGCTTTAATTAAAAGCAGTAATTAAGAATTAAAAAATAAAATTAGATCTCTGCAGCTTGAGAACAAGGAGGAAATATAAACTTTCAAAATCAAAATGGCCAATCTTCTGGAGAATGATGTCAAATGCATGTCCGATTACTATGAAAATCAACTCAAAACTTACATTGATAAGGTCAAAGAGCAATAAAAGATAAATGCTGGTATTAGAGAAAGGCTATTTAAATCTTTATTAGATAATGATTAGGTCAGAAAGAATTTTTAAATTTAAGTGGCAAAGCAAAGGGCAAGGGTGCAAGATTTAAAGATTAAAATGGCCTCAATACAATTGTAGCACAAATAGCACGTATCTAATTTGGGAAGCAAAGTTCAACTGACAAGCCAGACACTAATCAGATAAACAGAGCATAAATAAAAATCAAAAGGGCAGTATGAAGAAGAGATTAGAAAATATCAATATTTAGTTTCAACTAAGGACAAAGAGATCAGTGATTTAATGGCGATGATATAGAACATTAAGCGAATGCATGAGGATTAATTAAAATCTCTCAGGGCAGAAATAATGCATTTAAAATAAGATCTACTCTAAAGATAACAATAAATACAAAGGGTAAAAGTTAAAGCCTAAGAGGAATTAAAACAAAAGTAGGAAAGATTAAAAGCAGTTGTTTTCAATAACTAAAAAGAAATCCAGTAAATCAAATAACTTTAAGATAAGAATTAAGTTTTATAAAAAAATGCTCTGAAGGCTAAAAAACAAATGGAGCACGTGCAGCTTATAAATGCTTCCTTGGCTCAATAATTAGGCCTTTCCAAAGGATTTATCGAAAGTTTGCAACTCGAGTCGAATGCTGCCATCGAGGATGAGAGAACAAAACTCAAAGCATTTTTAGGTACGCATGAAATCAGTCTAAAATAATATTTTGAAGATAAACTCAGGAGTAAAGAAAAGGACATTGATAGTTTACAAAAACTGCTTTCCTAAAAGGAGGAAGACATACGAGAACTTATCGTTAAATATAATGGTCTTTAAAAAAGGATGGATATAATGTTGTAAACACAATCAAAGCTGAGATAGTTCTAGTAAAAGGTTAAAAATTTAGGATTGGATAATAACTTGGTTAAGAATATGGCCGAATTGTTCAGAAAATGATAAAAAGTCATATTATTTATATATTTGATAATTTATACAATGGATTGATTTATCAAATCACTACATCACACCGTCTTTTTGATAATCCTTTTACTCTCGAGATATTCAATTACTTAGGGATAGGTATATTCAGGATGTTTTTGAGCAAATGTCGTCAAATATTTCAGCTACTGATCATTCGTCGGGTCAATAGGAAATTATGGCTTCTCTGGATAGTCGCTTAAATTCAGAGTTTTATTCTGCTTCCAACTGATATAATGTACTGTGCATAGAGTTTTCGAACCCCATGGGCCTTGGGTAAAATTGCTGGAATATCTGCAACCACAATAACGGCACCAGTCCTTTAATTAAAATAAATTTACTTTTTCATAGTTCTTATAATCGAAATCTTTAATCGGTACTAATCCAAACTCTTCGTAGGTCAGTGTCGGCATTTTTTATTTTGGTTTTGGAATTGTAATTTTTCTTCCTTCTTAAACATTTGGCAACACCTCAAGAATTTCATCTGTGTTGTTGTGTCTATTTCTTCTGGTGGAATAGTTATGAGGAATTTCAGGTTCATTCTTATCCGATAATGATTCTTAACTTTCTTTCTTTTTGACTTATACTTTTTCAGCTTTAATAACATATTTCTTTAGAGTAGTTTGTACTGCAAATCTTTAGGATATTTTCTTTAATTCCTTTTTATTTTTGAAGTGAGAATCACATATAAACTGTTTCTTCGATATCTTGACAACTTTTTCCTTATCCATGCACCTAGTATGAAGTGCCTTCGGACATCTCACACACTGAAAGATAGACATCGTATCTCCACTAATTCCGCAAATATTGCAATAATGAAGTGAGCATCTGAAATGCAGAGAATTTGTATCAATATACTTGAAGAGCTTCTTTACATCATACTCCTCAATACATTTTGGATGAAAGTATTTAGCACAGTTAGCAGTTGAGCATTTTGTTACTTAATTTCTTCTCTTGACATTTTTGCTGGATTCATCTTCCACCTATGATTATTTCTTTGATTTTCCCTTCTTATTCTTTTTGTATTCAGCGCCGAAGTATAAACCCTTATTTTTACAAATCAGACAAGCAACTTGATTACTGTTGCAATCTTTACAACTCCAATTTGCGTTCATAATATCCTTAAGAGTTTCATTATCAAGAGAAAGTTCTGTAATGTCCAATTTACCACCATAACTATCGAAGGATAGAAGACCTTCATCTTAGACTTTTTTGCGGCATTACTCATGGAAGGAACGCTTACAAAAATTCATACAGAAAAATGTGCATTTTGGTTTATCACAAAAAGCGCATAGTCTTTTCAAATACTCTTCTTTTTTGACTTCATCTAGTCTCGCTTTTTCATCACTTATATCTTCTTCTTATTCTTCCTCATCTTAATCAGCAAAAATATTGTCAGCCTCATCATTGTTGAGAGATGGCCTAAGAGTTGATGCTTTTTTAGGAACAACCTTTGTTTGGATCACTAAATCTTATGAAGTTATCTTTTTAAAACGCCTTGAAGGTTTGTAAATCTCCTCTAGCCAAGAAGTAGCTAAATCTCGATAAAATTTATGTATCCCTCGCTACGAACTTACGATAGTTAAAAAATCGGCTAGATTTATCTCATCATCGGCATTGAGTCCATGTCTTGACAACTTATTTTCAATGATGATATTCAGTTGTTCAGAAGCTTCAAACATGAGATCCTTTTGGCCTTAAATATTCTGGTTAAACTCTTTGTTTTTTAATTTTTTTAAGAGTAGTTGAGTTGGTGATTGCACATTTTTTAAGATAATGTTCCAGAAGTTAGGATCGCTTATTTTTAATTGATTGTCAGCGTTTTAACTCACAAATCGGCTTTTGGAAAAGGAGCATGTACCATTGATGAGAGAGTATTTTGCAATCCTAGAGTTTGCTTGAATAATTTAGTCTACGTTTTTTTAAAAATAAGTTTAGCCATTGTTTTCCTCTCCATTTTAAAGAAAGCCTAAAATTCCTTTCTTGAGAAGTGTTTCCATTTAATTTTTAGTTAATTTAGTTTCATTCATATTTTATCCAGTTTCCTTAAAGTGTCCTCCAATAAAAATAGCTTTATCGAGACCTAACTTTTGAGTTGCTCTTTCAAACATTTATGTTTCGTAGGTATTGCAGGTGATAAGTCTATAGACTTGAACTTAACTTTTTTGTCCGATTCTATGAGCTCTTGCAGTGGCTTGCACATCATTTTGAGGGTTCCAGTCAGAGTCATAGATGATGACAACATTTGCACTTGTTAAGTTAATTCCAACACCTCCCGCCTTTGTTGACAAAAGAAACACATCTCTCTTTTTGTTTGGATTATTGTATCTATCGATGGCTGCTTGTCTTTATTTAGCTTTAATTTGTCCGTCAATTCTTTCATATTTGTAGTCTTTGAACTTTAAAAATTCCTCAATCAGCTGAAGCATATGCGTAAACTGTGAAAAGATGAGTACTTTCTTCCCCTAATTCTTGCATTTTTCCAGAAGCTTTTTGACCAACACCATTTTTCCACTGGAGCTAAGTAGTTTCTCAATTTTTTAATCAACAGTATCACAACTTTTAAGCAGATCAAACTCCAACTCTTTTATAAGAAAAGGATGGTTACAACATTTTCGTAATTGAATTTAAAGGTTGTTCAGGTTTGCATTGCATGACCCATTGGAGGCTAATCCCTTGATGAGCATATCCTTATTTTTCTCATATAAAGCCTTATATATTGTCTTTTGTAAGTTAGTCATCTCAACATCAATAATTGTTTACTGGAGAGGTGGTATTGATTGCTCCACATCTTATTTCATTCTTCTCAGCATATAGGGTTTTAAAATTTTATTTAAGCGGTCCACCTGCTCGTTGGAAGAGAGATCTCCAAAGTTCTTTCTGAAGTCTTCATGTTGTGAAAATTTTTCAGGGTGAATATAGTTCAACAAACTCCAAAGCTCACTGGTATTGTTTTGAATAGGTGTGCCTGTTAACAGCAAGACTCGTTTGCATGGTAATCTCTTTAGTGCAGAAAGTATTTTAGCGTTTTTGTTCTTCAGTCTGTGTGCCTAATCAACTACAATAAATTGAAAAGGAATATTCATGATGACATCGGCAAAATCGAGAAGGAAAACCTCATAACTAGTGATGAGTATTTGGAATTTGTTAAGTTAAGAGGGAACAGTGGTTCCTCGCATAGTGATGTTCAGATGGTACCACTCATAATATTGTATGCTCCTTCGGCCAGGTTGGCCATTTTGATCGTAGTACAGGATGCAATTCATGTTGGTCCATTCTTCTACTGTTCTTTTCCAGTGCTACAGAGTTGAGAGAGGAGCTATAACTAAGAAAGGCCCTTTAACATTCTAGAAGTTAACCAAATGATAGAGAAAAGCAATAGATTGTATAGTTTTTCCAAGACCCATCTAGTCAGCTAGAATCGTATTTCTCTTTTCGTACCATGATTTTATAAGCCAGTTCAAACTATCAGTCTGATAGGTACGAAGTATCTTGTAGTTTTTGTAAATGTGAGGATTCTATAGCTTGTACTGATAAGGCTATTTCCTTGTAGCCACATCATAAAAATATAGTCTGTTTTTAATCTCAGCTATTTGAGCATTGGAATATTTTGATCTTTTTTTGGGGTTGTTTTCAAGATCAACTAATATGCGATGTTTATCACGCTGAGAATCCATGGCGGTCCTTGCATCTTTACCCAAAGCCTTATTGGTATTCTTAAACTAATGAATTTTATCAGGACAACTGATAATATTTTATAACTCCCAAGTGGCTTAACTATAGCTCAGATTCTTCCATTTGACCATATAAAGACGATTGACTTCGATATTTAGATCCAGAAAACGCATATCGGCGAGATCAATATGATCATAAGCATGCTCCATGAATCTATCACCCTTATTTTCTTCATCCAGCCAGTCATAGTTGAAAGCTCCAGGATTTAGTTGTTATAGATCTTCAGGAGTGTTGATATTTTAAATTTTGCGATCTGACAAAAGTATATTTCTTTTATAAAACTCCTCCATGTCCAAGTAATCTCTTTATTCTTAAATTTAGTTGGGATTCAACTATTTTGGTTAAGACTTCTTTTTATTTGAACTGTCATCTTCTTCATCTTCTTTTTGGTTATTTTCAGCCGACTCATGAACTTCAGACTCAGACTGTTCATTTTCATATTACTGTACCTACTCTTTGATATCTTATTCTTTATTTTAAGGGGCGCTCACATCAATCTTTTGCTACTCTTTGATTTATTAATCTTATTTAACATCATCCTTATTCCCTTAAATGTTCATTTCATTTATATTGTTCTCTTATTTTTCTTACTCAATTTTCATAGTGATTGGAACATTAGCATCATTTTTATTTTACTGGTCTTAAATTGGGTGTTCCTCAACTATCTTTTATAAAGTAAAAAGATGGGCTGATTCCTCTTTCACTTTAAGATATCTTTGCTCACAAAGATGAAACCAATGATCATAAAGAAAAATAGCACACTCTCTCAAGGTGAGACCCAGTAAGTGAAGATCAGATGTCTCCACTTGGTTGAACTTTAGGCAGTTATTGAAAACAAGTCCAATATCTTTCCAGAATTCATCATAACTTTTGTACAAGTCCAAATAAACTTTATTCAGGACTGTTCCTAGATCCATAGGATGGGTAATAACCTTAAAATATTCAGGGCAGTTATCTCTCGCAGGGTCCACAGGCTCACTAAATAGCACACCATAATGGATATTTCCCTTGGTAAAATTAAGTAGTTTGGAACAAACCAGCATCATACTCTAACTCCACTTACCCTTAATCTCATTTGCCTGAATAAGTATATTTTTACCTTCTTTTGATGGATAACCGGGAACATTTAAGTGGCATTGATAATCCTATCAACTTATAGGTAGCTGGGATCAAAATATTTACCCTCCTAAATGGCTTCTTAGTCGTAATTGCCTTCACTCAGCCTCTGAAGGTGTGCCTTGTTGAATCTGTTGATTTTGTTCTTCATGTTCTTTCCTAGGGCGTTGATCTCCTCCTAAGTGAGCCAATCAGTGTGAAGGTAGCTTCTACCCTTGTATTTGATCAGATACTCATCATCATCGGTATTATTTCTTTTTCTTCTCCATAGAATTTGGGCAATTTAGATATTGAAGATACTAAATTCGTCGTCTTCGTCCTTACCATCCTCGTCTTAGTCATATTCACTGCCCAAGTTTTGCATGTGATTTGAGTCTCTTTCTCTCTCTCCTAAGTGCATGGATATGATTTCCTCCGGCAATCTATTGTTTTTGCCTCTGGTCAGTCGCTTTTCCTGGGGCGGCTTGGGTTCACTATAGTGCTGATTGTATGTCCTAAATGATAAGAAAAGAAGCAATAGAAGTGGAATCCAACTGTTTTATGGTAACTTCCGGGGCAAAGAAGATGTCGGTATGGACCTGACAGTCACTTGCGCCATGAGGATGCCACTTCAACAGATGGATTCGCTAAAGGGGAGCTTACTTGTTTCGGTTGGAGGGACGCAACTTTGGCCTGGCAATCTCTTCTGCATCATAGTCATCCTCAGAGACCTCCTGGTCTAGGGAGTACTAGCTTTAGGACATTTCTTTTGGAGCCACTAAATATATTTCAAATATACAATCAAATTTATACCCCAGAATAACTACTCAACATCCCTTTCCCGCCTTAGTCGACTCCCATCTCTACACCCATTTCATAATGCTTCTTACGTAATTTTCATCCCCTAATCCAACTTGCTCATCTCCAAAAAAAAAAGGGGAATGCGATATCACAGCTTTAGTCTTTTAGCTATCTCGCCGCTACAATTTCGGCCTTCTCATCTCGACCTGAACGGAATTATAAACAAAAAAGATGATTTCTGCTATTGTCCGGAAAAGGATAGCAGAAGGGATATGAGGCAGCGCTTAGGTGCAAAAAGGGGTCCAAATTGGTGGGGGAGTTACTATGCGGTCTGTAGCCTAACTCCATTTCTCCCTATATTTTTATAATAGTTAATTAAGCCGTATGAAGCAAAATTATAATAAATGTTATTAGAGAGCAGCCTCTCCAGAAACGAGGAGACCACTCAAATTCAGTTCAACACAGTCCACTATTAACTCAAAGATGATCCATTTATAGTACCTGCCAATTTCAAACATGAAGTACCTCTAAACAAAAATATCTTTGAACTCAAGGAAGCTGAGCCTAAAAATTACGAAAAAAAATAAGGATCGCAATAAATGACAGAAATGGCAATGCTGGATCCTCTCCAAATGAGTGTTGCCTCAATTAAACTTCTTATGGCTGAAAAATCACTTGCCTATACTGCTGTGTTTTCAATAGTGGTGTCCATATATGATGTATACACTGAGAATGATTAATAGCTGGAGTTGTATCTGCTGGGACTCACGTGTGCTATGACTTTAATAATGGCA
>Ga0302186_10004215_pt1 | contig 10121 bp, 4 predicted proteins | sample II_Bog_E1_2_FD_198782 | JGI IMG/M metagenome (GOLD analysis project Ga0302186, IMG submission 198782) | Peat permafrost microbial communities from Stordalen Mire near Abisko, Sweden - II_Bog_E1_1 | ecosystem: Environmental > Terrestrial > Soil > Wetlands > Peat | place: Sweden: Abisko, Stordalen...
ACCCCCCCCACCCCCCCCCCCCCCCCCCCCCCCCCCCCCCCCCCCCCCCCCCCCACCCCCCCCCCCCCCCCCCCCCCCCCCGCCCCCCCCGCCCCCCCCCACCATGCTTTAATATAAAAAAAAATGGGGGAAGTTAAAGATGCATCATTATTTTCTATTTTCAATAAAATGTTGTTTGAAATTACAGTGTCCCAAATTTGAAGCTTGATATTTTTGTTTTCGATTGCTATCATTCGTGCTCCAAATTCCACTCCGATGGTCACTTCATGCTTAGCTCTGAATTTTTTATCTATAAATTGCAGTGAAATGCATGATTTCCCAACCCCTAAATAAACTTTTAAATTGAATGTTTCTCCTTTAAACAATAAAATGCACCTGTATCACCAATGATAATATATTTGAAAAGATAGGAAAACGACATAAAATGTGAGCGTGTAGGAATTTGCTTCGGGAATTTAAAAAATATTATTCTTAAAAATTCTTTATAAATTTCTTTATAAATGAAAACTATTCAAAAATTAAGGATCCTTCATTCACAGATCAAAAGTCCTTTCTCCAAATGGTTCCCCAACAAAAAACCTTATATCAAGATCTTAGAAAAACCAGTGGGTTTCATCAACCCAATAATTGATAAACCATTGCTACTCAAAGCTTTAGACAATGAAAAGTCCCCAGAGATCTCAAATTCTTTGGTAGAAGTCAAACCGAATCCCCTTTCAACAATATTAAACGATTTTCAAGCAGAAAAACCCATTTTTTCTTCAAGAAACTCAGCATTTGCAAACATTTCAGAGTGTTTTGACTTCCTTTTAAAGAACAAAGAAAATTTCCCTAATGATTGCTTCAAATATCTGGAAAGACTTTACCTGACTTTAATATGCGACAGGGCTTCAGATATCAAGAATTTGCTTCAAATAGAGGATAATAAGATGATTTTGGCTGAGCTTTATGCTACCATTGATAGTAAAGTCTCAATAACAGCTTTTTTCCCTAATTTGCGAGAAATTAAAAGAAACGAGATCAAAGACCTCTTGGAAATCCCGGAACTAACCCCTTTTTTTGTGTACATTTTGCTTGACTTTTTCAAGAAAAACATCGAAGAGCTCGAATTGAGGAAAATTATCGAGCATTTGAGAACTTGGGACGATCTTTTTTATCTCCATCTTCAATCAAAAAGTCATAATGTGAAACTTATGGAAATCCTGCAAATTTGCTTTGAAAAATTAAATGCCAACACTGAGAAACTCATGTTCAAGGAGAAATTGAATCTCTGTATGTTTATGAGGAGCATTAAATACGCAGATCTGGGTTTCCTTGATTATATGGTAATATATTGTGAGTTGAATTTCGAGAGATTAGATGTAAGTGATCTTATATTTATCTTATATCTGGGAAATAAAGTTCAAAAGGTGGTTCCTTTTGAACTATTATATAGGACGAAGAAATCTATTATCGCGAATTTGAAGAAAATCAACCCAAAAAATCTGATGAGAATATTAGAGGTTTATTCGAAGAAAAAGCTCTTTTTCGTGGAGAAACTCATGGAAATGATATATAATGAAATTAGTCTGGAGAAGAATTTCAGCAATTTGAATAGTGTCGAATATGTGCTTTTATTATATCATTATTCGAATTCGAAATTTCGAGATGATGGATTATTTGAAAGGATTTTGAATAAAATTGAGATGGTAATGGATGATTTGAAAAACACTGTATATTTGAATTTAATGATGTTGAGTTTGGCACATTTGAATTATATGAAACCAGAATTCTTTGTTAAACTACAGAAAAAAATAAACGTGGTGGAATTGGTGGAAAATGTTAAAAAAAATGATGATTTATACGAAGATGAAAAAGAATATTTCAAGATTCTCTTAAAAAAAATGGAAGAGAATAATTTTCCGATGGGGGACAACCAAAATAATGCAGCGAAAATAACAGAATGAAGAAAATTGTGGAGTTGGAATTATTATTTAACAAAAACTTAGGAATGAAGTAAAAAAATGGATGAAAGATTTTTAATTTATTGGGAAATTTTAGAATTGATAATTTAAAGAATTTTTTTTCAAATACTTTAGAAAAAATTAAATAAAAATAAAATTTATATATATTTTTTTTTTAATTAAATCTTTTTGCATGATAAAATTGGAATATTTCAATAAAAATTTGTTTTCTTATTAAATAATGATCATTTAATAAGAAAACTTCTTCTTGATTTCATAAGATTATTTAGAAAAAACATTTTTTTCAATCAAAATCAACAAATTTTGATCTATCTGGCTTAATACTTGTTCATTGGATAAGGCATGGTAATATGCCTTTAACTCCTCCACTCTCATTTTCGTCTCATTCTTCATGAAATCTTGTGTGAGTGATCTGCCCATTTTAAAGCTTGTAATTTTTTGGAACTCTTCTCTTTGACTTTCTAAATAAATTAACGGTTTGGCTAATAAATCGAACAATCCGAGTTGCTTTTCATTTAACATAATCATTTTAAATTTTTCAAACTCTTGGATTTTCTGCAAAATGTAGACAATATCTGTCTCTTTCTTGAACTTCTTTTCTGACAAAAGGAAAAGTTTTTCCTTGGTTGTCAATTTTTTCTTCGTGATCATTTTCCATTTTAATGCGAAATATTCTGACATTGTCAAAGTGACCGCTTTATTTTCCGTTGCTTGGTTGGTTTCATCCTTTTCAATTTGAAGTTTCCAAGGGGAAATCAATTCTTTTTGTTTGATTCTGGGTGAAATTGAGCGGAAATTTAGAGGACCCTCAATCCTCTGGCTGCTTTCTTTTTTGGCTGACCCTTCGAATTTTATAAACATCGATTTTTTGGGCTCTTTTTTTTTATCTAAATCTAGAAATTCCAACGAACGTTGTTGTGAGGAACACATTTCTAATTTCATAAGCGAAGAAGGCGTTTCTTTCGCATTATCTTGAGATTTTGGTGGATCCCTTCCCACATCGATGGATTCTTTCATCACAAATTCAATAGATTCTTGATTTGGAAGTTTTTCTTTGGAAGTTCTTTTTGTAAAATGGGGCATTTTTCTGTTTTCTGAATCCAATGGCTTTTCTCTTTTGTTTGGAAAAGTGTGGCTGACTATTTCCTCATAATTGATGTTCCAATCGTAATCTGTATGAAATTTTTTGGCTTCAATTTTCTTGCGGGGGAGTTTTTCTTTCTTTTCAAAAGAATAATCATAAAGACTATTCATTACATGATTTTGCATTTGGAGTTGATTTTGCAGGCCTGTGAGGAAAAAACCCAGAATTAATAGAACATTGATAACACCCCCTATGCTTGCCAAAAGATCGCCGAATTTTTGATATTGTCTTTTGGTTTTTTGATTGTTTTTGCTCGCGAATAAGTTAATTGAGATCAGGGGAGAATTGACCATCACATAATCACTCAACCCTTCACTTCGTTCTTTCATGAACCCATAAACAGTATCCTCTTTGCTGAAAAAGAATTGATCATCATTAATAAAAATCAATTCTTTTAAATATAAATCAACTATTCTGGGTACAGTAGCGCATTGAATGGCTTGAAGCCTCCAATTTTTGGTTATTGGCACCATATAATTTGAAACATCATAGATATCATCTTGATAATATAGCCAAAGACCCTTATCTTTGAAGAAATTATTGATATTTGTTTGAGATTGGCAGACAACTCCATCAGTTGCGTTGTCGCAATAGGAAATCATCACAACAACCGCCTTGACCATTCTTTCATCGAACCCACCTTCCAATTCAAACGTCCCGTTCTGTAGGCAAGAGTATTCAGCCAATCCAAGGGTATTAAAAGTTGTGGGGTCTGAGAAAGTTTCATTAGAACACTTTTGAGTTTGTTTGATTTCCATTTTGGTGATTTCTTTGGAATCAATGGTCTCATTGAAACCAATTTCTATTTGAATGAATTGCACCTTGAAAATTGTGGGGTCTGAAAAACCTTTACCAAATGAATTAGCTACCCCTGCTGCCACTTCAAAATTCTGGGGAGATAACTCTATCAATGCTGCATGATCATTTGTTGTCGTTTGATCGATTACTAAAGGGTTTATTTTGAGTAGCATGTTGCTTGTGACGAATAAATATAAAACTATTGAGAAGATTGCTATAGAAAGCAGAGAACCTTGGGTTGTTGCAGATTTCTTGCGGTTCTGAAACAACAGGATAAAAGGCACTTTGAAAATATCAGCTTCGTAAAGAAACGCTTCAGCAACTGTTTTTATCATTTTCAGGTTTATGAAATGGATTCCAGGTAAATTATATGAAATTTTGAATTTTGTTTCAAACTCATGAATAAAAAACATTGACGTCAATTCTTAAAAAGATTTTTAAAGAAAACAGATAAAATTTATTTTAAAAAAAAAAATTTTTCTGTTAACAATTTCAAATAAAATTTTACATAATAATTAATTACTAATTAAAAAATCCATTTTTGAAAGTAATTTTATTTAGTGAAGATATCATCCTCAATTAATTTTAGTAAATTCTCGTCAATAAAAGACAAATGACTCTCATCACACATTTGCTTATAATATTTCTTCAATTCTGAAATTCTCCATTTCACGTCATTCTTCACAGTGTCATCTTCTCTCATTGATCGAGCAATCATATAAGATGATCCTCTTCTGAGTTCCTCCTGTTGGATGTCAAGAGAAATCAAAGGTTTTGCAAGCAGATTGAACAAAGTCAGTTGATCTGGGCTCAACATGATCAATTTGAATTTTTCAAATTCTTGTATTTTCTCTAAAATACGGCAGATATCAGTTTCTTGGGTGAATTTTTTTTCTGATAAGAGGAATAATTTCTCTTTTTGACTAAGAGTTTTTTTCATAAGTACTTTGACTTGCATCTTGAAATATTCAGCGATTCTCATAGTGACTGTTTTACTATCATCCGCATCTTTGAAATGTTTATCTTCTTTGGATTCAGAAGGCTCAACAATCAGAAACTCTTTCGGTCTTAAAACTGGACTTATGATCCGGGTATGGGTTGGGGAGAACTTATTGGAAGTTTGAATTGACATTCTTGGCATCATATTGACCTTTTTTCTCACAAATTGCAATTTAGTGGGTTCAGTTTTCATTGGGATATTGTAATATTTTGAGTCATTTAGGTATATCCGTTTAGAATCAAGTATTCTTAGATCATCTTTCAATTTTAAATTAATAATAGAGGATGTGAGATCTCTAGAAGGAGGATTTAAAAGCTCAATTTCTTTAATTGGGGGTTTTATCTGAGGAGTTTCTCTATCATTAACAGAAAAAGTCTCATCTTTACTTTTGTCTCCTCTTGAATTGTTTTCTTCTTTTGGTTCTGGAGACTTCCTCCTTTCTTCATCAGGATTCATAGGATTGTCCATATCTTTGCCGAACATTTCATCATAATTTTTGTTCCAATCCCAAAGATGTGGATCGATTTTATTGATGGATTCACCTTTCTTTTCCTTTTGTTCATAGGAATAAGAATATAAAGTGTTCATGATGAAATTCTGCATTTGGAGTTGGTTTTCTAAATTAGTGATGAAAAACCCCAAAATAATCAAAACATTTATTAGACCACCGATGCTGGCCATCAATTCTCCAAATTTTTGATATTGTCTCAAAGTTCTTTGATTGTTCTTGCTTGAAAAAATATTGATCGAAATCAAAGGACTCTCTACCATGACATAATCACTCAACGCCTCGGTTCTTTCCTTCATGAACCCATATTCATAACGTTCGTTAGAGAAAATAAATTGATCATCGTTGATAAATATCAGCTTCTTTAAATATAAATCAACGATTCTGGGCACAGAAGCGCATTGAATAGCTTGAAGACGCCAATTTTTAGTTATTGGTATCTGGTAATTGGAAACGTCATAGATGTTATCTTGATAATAAAGCCAAAGACCCTTATTGCTGAAGAAAGTGTTGATTTCAGTTAAGCTCTTGCAAATAACTCCATCCGTCGTGTTATCGCAATAAGAAATCATCACAACAACAGTCTTTAAGCTTTTCTCATCAAACCCTCCTTCTAATTGGAAATTTCCATCCTCTAAACATGTATAATTGGCAAATCCGAGGTCTCCGAAAGTGGCTGGATCTGAAAAACTACTTTGGTTGCATTGTTTTGTTTTTTTTATTGTTTGACTCGTAATTTGCTTGGAATTGATCGTTTCATTGAAACCAATTCCTATTTGGATGAACTGAATCTTAAAAATCGTGGGATCTGAATACCCCTTTCCAAAAGAATCGGCCACTCCTGCTGCAACCTCAAAGTTTTCAGGGGTTAATTCGATTAAGGCTGCCTCAGGATTGGTGGTGGTCTGATCGATGACATTTGGGTTTATTTTCAACACCATATTGCTTTTTATAAAGAGGTAGAGCACGATGCCCACAATACAAATGGAAAAGAGTGAACCAAGAACTGTCGATGACTTCTTTCGATTTTGAAAAAGAAGGATAAAAGGCATCTTAAAGATATCCGCTTCGTAAAGCATGGTTGTGATCAGGTCGGATAATTGCATTTTTTTCTAATAATTATGGATGGTGATTATTATTTAGACAATCATTAATAAAAATGAGGTTTATAAATGAAATTTTTCTGTTTTTGATAAATAAATTCAAAAATTCTGACCTAAAAAAAAAATATATTCATATGCAAAAATTATTTATTTGAAAAACTTTTTTTACGTTCTTTTTCAGATAAAAAATACTTAATTGTTTTCACAAAAATAATTAAAAAAAAATCATAAGAATAAAAATTTGTATCCCGTTAGCATTTGAAACGAATCATCGATTATCAAAGAACTTACAAATATCAAAGCACAATTATAAATGAACCATTTTTGGTTTAATTGGCTTTCCTCTGTTAATAACAGAGCCATTAAAATTCCAACATTTGTATAAGCGACAATTTCCATAATAAAACTATTTTGAAAAAACATCCATGTTGAAAACCGAAGCGCTATCAAGAACCCAAAAATATAAAAAAGCGTTTCTTTCATAATTTTCATTCTCTCAACATAAAAATTGAGTATAGGTGAATCTTTTTCTTCAAGCATTTCATGTTTCATCTTTTTCAAATAATCATTTTTTTTGAAAATATAAAGATAAAATTTGTAGCATATGCCCAACACTAAGCAATGAGGTATTAAGTAAATGATCCAAGAATAGAGATAAAATAAAAAATCTATTAGTCCTTCTGTGTAGGAATTTGCATAATGGATAGACGAAAATAAATGGAAAAGTATCCAACCAATGAGAGGAATGCCAGAGGTAGCAAACAAAAACAAACAACAAAGGCAGCCAAGTATGATAGTAGCCATATCTCTGTATATTCAGAACAACTTTTTAGCTTATTGGAGTTTTGAATAAATTTTATGTTTTTGATATTAAACGAAAGTTAAGCAAAAATCTATTAAAAACCGAGACAATAAATTCAAACGGACTAAATTATTACAAAAAAAAAAAAAAAAAAAAAAAAAAATTTTTTTTAAATTAAAAAAAAATAAATTATCACAAATTTTATGATCCTAATCTTTTTCTATTTCTTGTTTCTTTTGAACTTTTCAATGGAATTGGCACCCCAAACCCTTTCAACCAACTGGTTTTTCCGCCAAGCCCCTTCAACTTCTTCTTCCTCCAAAACAGAATGGTATCCAGCACAAGTTCCAGGTTTTGTCCATCTCGATCTTATGAGAAACAATCTTATTCCAGACCCTTATTATAGAGACAATGATGTTAGAGTCCAGTGGGTTGAGACCGTTGATTGGGAATACAAAACAAAATTCAATGTTTCTGAAAAAATCTTGCAATTTAATGTGGTGGAATTGAGGTTCAAAGGCCTGGATACGCATGCATCAGTCTATTTGAATGAAGAATTGATTCTAAAAGCGAACAATTTCTTCAGATCATGGGTAGTGAATGTTAAAGAAAAACTAAAGCCTTCCGAAAATATTTTGAAGATTCATTTCAAATCAGCCGTTAAACATGATAATCAAACTCTAGAGGAATTTTTGCCGATCAAAGTGCCAGCAGATTGGGCAGATAGAACCCCTTTTAGTAGGAAACCGAGATATCATTATGGATGGAATTTTGGTCCGAGACTGGTGACCTGTGGCATTCATAAAAAAATCTCCTTGGTAGGGTATGACACAGCCAAAATCAAAAATTTTAATTTGGAAACCGTTGAGATCATCAAGGGCAATCAATCTAATTCTGCAAGAGTTAGAGCTGAAGCTTTTGTGGAAAAAGCTAGTGCAGAAAAACAAGCTAAATTTCAGCTGATAATGTGGTTAACATCAGAAAAGTCAATCTTAATTGATCAAGGAACCATAGCTTCCAAAGATAATAGCTCAAGTCTTCATTACGAGAAGACTTTTCTTTTAGAAAATATTGATCTGTGGTGGTCAAGAGGATTAGGGAATTCAAAACTATATGATTTTGAATTTTTGCTCTTTGATGAATTAGGAAAGAAAGAAGATGGATCCAAAAGAAGGATGGGAATCCGTACGGTGAAACTGAACCAAATAACAGACCAAGATAACAACGGTAGTTCTTTCGCTATTCAATTGAATGGATATGATGTCTTCATCAAGGGTTCTAATTATATTCCTCCAGATTACTTCTCAACTAGAGTCACTCATAAAAAATATGATCAGGTCATCAACGACATAATTGAAGGGAATTTTAATGGAATAAGATTCTGGGCTGGTGGTTATTTTGAAACTCAATATTTCTACAACAAATGCGATGAAAATGGTATTTTAATATTGCATGATTTCATGTTCGCCTGTGAGATGTACCCTGGAACACCAGATTATATGACAAATTATCAAGAGGAATTCATTGAGAACGTGCTAAAGATAAAAACACATCCTTCCATTGTTCTTTGGATCGGAAACAATGAAGTTAATGAGGGATGGCATAGATGGGATTTCACAACAAATCTCACAGAAAATAACATTAAGGTTGTTTGGAATTGGTATCTTTCAATCTTTGAAGAATTGTTCCCAAAATTGATTTCCCAATATGATTCCCAGAGACCTTATACCCCTTCATCTCCTTTATATCCCAAAAGCTATAAATATGGTGATTCACATTTTTGGTCTATTTGGAATGGTGGATCGGTTGAAAGGTACAGAGATACTGTTGGGAGATTTATGTCAGAATATGGTATGCAAGGCATTTTAGATATAAATAGCATTGATTTATTCACATTGCCTGAGGATCGTAATTTGAACAGTTCGGCTATAAAGGACCATGAAAAGCATTTAAAGGGATTTCAATATTTGAATCTTTACATGAATGAAACACATGGGAATTTGCCCACAGATTTTGAGGATTACATATATGTGAGTCAAATCATGCAGTCATATGGAATTGAATTGGCTGTGACCAGTCATAGAAATCATAAGCCTTATTGCATGGGGACACTTTATTGGCAACTCAACGATGTTTGGCCAGCCATTTCTTGGTCAAGTGTTGATCATAATGGCCATTGGAAAGCTCTGCATTATGCTGCCCGTCGATTCAATCAGGATTTGATCATGTTGGGAAGAGAAAATAATGGCTCAAACTTGATAGAAATTCTTGCTTTATCAGAATTACAAACGGATAGAGTAGTGACATTGGAAATATATGTTTATGATCTAAAAGGAAATCAAAAGGATTTGATAGTAGTGGTCGATTACCAATTGAAAGCGTTCAGCAATGAAATTGTGCATACTTTCGAAATGGAGGAAAAAAATAAGGGGAAACTATTTTTCTTAATGAGGATCTTGGATGGAGAACATATCTGGGAAAATCAATATTTTATGAAAGTGCCTAAATATTTGCAATTGTCTTCTGATTCTAATGTTCAACTAACCTACAGCAAAAAAGACAAAGGAATATTTGTTTACAGTGAAGTGTTAGTGAAAAATTTCTACATATATTCAGAAAATGAGTTCCTCAAGCTGGAGAACAATTATTTCGACCTATTACCGAATAGAAAGGTATTTGTGAAGATTTTGAATTTCAACGAAATTGGCGAAGAGTTTAAAGAAACCGATTTGAAGTTTAAAAGCTATAATGAGATAATGCGAAAGTACAGCCAGAAAATGTATCCAGAAAGACTAATTAATC
>Ga0302186_10004216_pt1 | contig 10118 bp, 8 predicted proteins | sample II_Bog_E1_2_FD_198782 | JGI IMG/M metagenome (GOLD analysis project Ga0302186, IMG submission 198782) | Peat permafrost microbial communities from Stordalen Mire near Abisko, Sweden - II_Bog_E1_1 | ecosystem: Environmental > Terrestrial > Soil > Wetlands > Peat | place: Sweden: Abisko, Stordalen...
CCGTATTTCCAAAGGTGATGAGATTGATGAAAGAAAAAGGGCTGGATGATGTTTTACTTACTGGTGGTGGTATTATTCCTGCCGAAGACATGAAAAAACTCAAGGAACAAGGCATCGGCGAGCTATTCCCTCCCGGAACAGACACCAAAGAGGTGGTGGATTATATTACCAATTATGTAAAAGAACATCGTAAATTTTAATAGTACTAATTTTCTCCGTTCTCTGAGTTTATCGAAGAGAACATTGAGCTAAACCAAAACCCATGAAATTTGAAAACTTATTAACTGAACTTGAAAATGGCATTTTAATCATTACTATTAATCGTCCTGATAAGCTGAATGCCTTAAACGAAAAAACAGTTGATGAAATTGAAATTGCATTTAAAGATGCGTTTTCTGACAGTAATGTAAAAGCAATAATTTTAACCGGTGCCGGACAAAAATCATTTGTTGCAGGTGCAGACATTGCCGAATTTATTGGACGTAGTGTAGAGGGTGCAATACAAATTGCGCAAAAGGGACATGATATTTTTAAAAGCATTGAAACAGGCTCTAAACCTGTAGTTGCTGCCGTTAACGGATTTGCACTGGGTGGTGGTTGCGAACTATCAATGGCCTGCCATCTGCGGGTTGCCAGCGAAAATGCAAAATTCGGGCAACCGGAAGTAAACTTAGGACTTATTGCGGGTTACGGAGGCACTCAACGTCTCATCCAATACATTGGTAAAACCAAAGCAATGGAATTACACATGACTGCCGACATGATTACTGCGCAAGAAGCTTTATCGCTTGGTTTGGTAAATTATGTAGTTCCGCAAGACCAACTTATTGCAAAGTGTAAAGAACTATTGGCTAAAATAACAAGTAAACCTCCTTTATCAATTAGTGCTGTTATAAACTGTGTGAATGCTTATTTTGAAGAAGGTGTTGATGGTTTTAAAACTGAAGTGAGCGAGTTTGGAAAATGTTTCGGTACTGAAGATTTTAAAGAAGGAACTTCTGCATTTATTGAAAAAAGAAAAGCCGTTTTTAAAGGAAAATAAATGAATGTGATGATTGACTCATTTGCTGATGTGCTGATTTTATAATGCATAAATTGCACGTCAGCTCTTCATCACGTTATAAAATTGAATCTTGAATCCGTTAAAAAAACTTGCCTCGCAAACTGCCATCTACGGCTTACCCACCATTGTAGGACGGTTGCTTAATTATTTTTTAACTCCTCTTTACACCTATCTTTATTCCACTTCCGAGTTTGGTGATGTTACACTTGCTTATGCGTATGTTTCTTTTCTGTTGGTATGCTTAACTTATGGTTTTGAAACAGCATTATTTCATTTTTCTCAATTGGAAAAGAAAAAAGAAAAAGTGTTTGCTACAGCACTTATATCTATCGTAATTTCTTCTACTGCATTTGTTATACTTTGTTCTGCCTTTTCCATACCCATTTCGCAAACGCTTAAGTTTTCTGGTCATCCAGAATATGTAGTCTGGTTTTCCCTTATTTTGGCTTCCGATGCTGTTTCTTCAGTAATATTTGCTCAGTTGCGAATACAGGAAAAAGCAAAACGATTTGCAACAATCCGTTCACTCAATATTATCATCAATATTGGCTTTAACTTGTTCTTTATAGTTTTTTGCAGAACAGTTTACGAATCCGACTCGTCTTTATTTAAACCACTTGTGGAGCATATTTATAATCCGGCAATTGGTATAGGTTATATTTTTATTGCAAATCTTATTGCGAGCATTGCTACGGTAATTCTTTTACTTCCGAATGTTGTAAGCATAAAATGGAGTTTTGATACTGACTTGTGGAAAAAAATGCTGAAGTACGGAATTCCCTTATTAATAGCCGGCTTGGCAGGCATGGCGAATGAAACGTTCGACAGAGTGTTGATTCCTCAATTATTACCCGGAGAATTCGGGAAAAGTCAGAATGGTATTTATGGTGCTTGTTACAAAGTAGCAATTATCATGACCATTTTTATTCAGGCGTTTCGCTTTGCCGCTGAACCATTTTTTTTCAACCATTCAAAAGAAACAGATGCTAAAAAAAACTTAGCTGACATTATGAAGTATTTTACAATTATTTGTTCTCTCATTTTTTTGGGAACAATGCTTAACATACAATGGATACAATACTTCGTAGGAGAAAAATTCAGAGAAGGTTTAAATGTTGTACCTATATTATTACTGGCTAATTTATTTTTGGGCATTTTTATTAATCAGTCCATTTGGTATAAGTTATCAGGCAAAACATTATATGGTGCCTTGCTTACCTTTTTAGGGGCTGTAATTACCATTGGACTTAACTTTTGGTGGATACCAATTTGGGGCTATACAGGATCGGCTTGGGCTACATTGATATGCTACGCTGCTATGATGGTGGCATCTTATATTTTAGGAAATAAACATTACCCTGTTAATTATGATTTGAAACGCATCTTCGGCTACCTTGCTTTATCGTTATCTTTGTATGCAACCTGCAATGCTATCGTTATAGAATCAACAACGTTACGTTTGATTTTCAACAACATAGTGTTGCTAGGTTTTATTACTTTGCTGTGGAAACAGGAGTTCAAACAACTCATAGCACAAGAAAATAAACATTAACATACTATTAAAACTCCAGCCTCTTCTCCTTTGGAGAGGCAACGAAGTGGTAAGACTTATTTATGAAAATAAAAATTATTAATAAATCGAAACACGAATTACCCAATTATGCCACTCATGCAGCAGCGGGAATGGATTTGCGTGCCAATATTGAAAATCCTATTGTTTTAAAACCACTAGAACGTTTATTGGTGGCAACCGGTTTATTTATAGAATTACCGATAGGCTACGAAGCACAAATACGCCCACGCAGCGGTCTGGCATTTAAAAACGGAGTAACAGTGCTAAACACACCAGGCACTATTGATGCTGATTACAGAGGTGAAATAAAAGTAATTTTGGTAAATCTTTCTAATCAGGAATTTATCGTTAATGATGGTGAACGAATTGCACAAATGGTTATTGCACAGCACGAACAAGCAGAATGGATAGAAGTGGAGCAGCTAAATGAAACAAACAGAGGTGCCGGAGGTTTTGGGCATACAGGAACTAAATAGACAATAAAATTTAACCAAAAAACTTAATAACAACCTCCTCTCGGTGCCTGAGCTTGTCTAAGGAAGGAAGAGGTTTAGGGAAAAGGCGACGTATGAAAATAATTATTCCAATGGCGGGCATGGGCAAACGTATGCGCCCACATACACTTACAACACCAAAACCACTAATTCCTATTGCAGGCAAACCAATGGTGCAGCGAATTGTAGAGGATATTATAAATGTGTGCGACGAAAAGGTAGATGAAATAGCCTTTGTAATTGGCAGATTTGGTAAAGAAGCGGAATACAGTTTAATTGCAGTAGCAGAATCTTTAGGAGCAAAAGGAAGCATCTTTTATCAGGATCAGGCACTCGGAACCGCACATGCCATTATGTGTGCCAAGGATTGTTTGAAAGGTAAAGTATTAGTGGCTTTTGCAGATACTCTTTTTATAGCCAACTTTAAACTGGATTCTTCTCAGGAAGGAATCATTTGGGTACAAAAAGTGGACAATCCCAAACCGTTTGGTGTTGTAAAAATAAATACTGACAATATAATAACCGATTTTATTGAAAAACCTCAGGAATTTATTTCTGATTTGGCTATTATTGGTATTTATTACTTTAAAGACGGAGAATATCTAAGAAATGAATTACAATATTTGCTAGATAATAAAATTGTTGAAAAAGGTGAATATCAATTGACCAACGCTCTCGAAAACATGAAAGCCAAAGGAACAAAGTTTATTCCCGGAAAAGTCACAGAATGGCTGGATTGCGGCAATAAAGACGCAACAGTATACACCAATCAGCGAATACTGGAATACAACAAAAAGAACCTTCCTAAAAATGAGTTTATAAATAAAAATGCTACCATCATTGAACCTTGCTTTATAGGAAAAAATGTAGTGATAGAAAACTCCACTGTTGGCCCTTATGTATCCATAGGTGATAATTCAATCATCGAAAAATCCGTAATCACCAATAGTATCATTCAAACAAATACCAAAATAAAAAATGCAGAGTTGAGCAATTCAATGATTGGTAATTATGCTGAATTTACAGGGAAATCAAAAGATGCAAGCATTAGCGATTACAGTACTATCAGATAATTTATAAATTCAGGCATAGCAACAAAATAACAAAGCTCTTGACAAAATTTAATAATCACTACTCTTTTTCAGGAACACATATTTTACTTATTGTGTTTGGTGCTTCACTTTTTTTTGCTTGTAATTCATCTAAAAAAATAACGACAACGGCACCTGTACAAGCCGAGAAAAGAGTAGGAAGTTCACACGTTGAAGAAGTTATTTCATCTAAAAACCTTTTGAGGTTTGAGTATAATTTTTACAATGCCAATACCGAAAAAATTTTAGGCAACTACGATCAGGCATTGAGGTTGTATTTAACTTCCTTGGATGCAAATCCGAAAAGTGCTGCTGCCATGTATGAAGTGGCAACTATTTTAGAGCAAAAACAAAACTTTCAACAAGCTTTACATTACAGTAAAAAAGCCGCAATGCTGGATGCGGATAATATATGGTATCAGGAATTGTACATCAATTGTTTGAAAGAAAACAGAAGATGGCAGGAGGTAATAAACGCATATCAAAATCTTATCAAAAAACGCCCTAACGATATTGAATATTATTACGAGTTGGCAAATACATATTTACTCATCAAAAAAACGGACGAGGCATTTAAAATATTTGACGATTTGGAAAAACGTTTCGGATTCAACAAAGACATAAGTTTGCAGAAAATAAGTGTATTTCAAATAACCCATCATACAGATAAAGCTATTGAAGAAACAAAAAAGTTAATAAAAGACAATCCTAATGAATCAAGTTATTACGGAATTTTGGGAGATTTATATCAAGACAAGGGGGAACCGTCCAAGGCATTTGATGCCTATAAAAAAATGTTGGACGCTGATCCCGACAATCCTTATGTACATATTTCTTTAGCAAATTATTACAACAAGCAGAAACAAGACAGCAAAGCGTTTGAAGAAACAATCATTGCTTTTAAAAGTAAAGACTTGGATATCGACACAAAAATAAAAATGCTAATGTCCTATTATTACACAACAGCTGCCGATACACAATTTAAAACAGATGCAGACACATTGTGTAAAATTGTAGTACAAGTGCATCCTAACGAAGCTAAGGCTTATGCTATTTATGGTGACTTTTTATATCGTGATAAAAAACCCGCAGAAGCCAGAATCCAATACAGAAAGGCAATTGAACTGGATAAAGAAAAATATGCACTGTGGAATCAATTGCTGGTAATTGATTCGGAACTTAGTGATAATGAAGCTTTATTAAAAGACAGTAAAGACGCTATAGAATTATTTCCCACTCAGCCACTGCCCTACTTATTAAATGGTGTTACCAATTTGCAATTTAAAAATTGCAATGAAGCAGTAACATCCCTGAATATGGGGAAAGATTATGTATTGGATAATCCGGGTTTATTATCTCAGTTTTATGGCTACTTAGGCGATGCATATTATCAACTAAAAAATTATACTGAGTCTGATTTAGCTTTTGACAATTCTCTGAAAGCCGATAAAAATAATATTGTTGTATTAAACAACTACGCATATTATTTATCATTAAGAAATGTGAATTTAGAAAAAGCAGAAGCAATGTCTAAAAGAAGTAATGATCTGGATCCTAATAACAGCTCCTATCAGGATACTTACGGTTGGGTACTTTATAAAATGGGCAAATACAACGATGCAAAAATATGGATTGGAAAAGCAATTGCTAATTTGTCCACAATTAATGGAACCTTGCAGGAACATTATGGAGATATATTGTATAAACTGGGAGACACAGAAAATGCTGTTAAGTATTGGGAAAATGCAAAAAAAACTGGTGAAGCTTCTGATGTTATAGATAAAAAAATTGCTGATAAAAAATTGTATGAATAAAGAGTTTATTTATTTTACTTTTAGTAGAAGGCTTTACAAACCATTAATTAAACTGCCTTTATATTTACTTGTATTAAATTTTATTTTAACATCCTGTAAGCACCAGCAAAAAATTGCCGGTAACAAAACCAAATGTGATGTTGATTTTAAAAGTGCAAAATGGCTGACTGAAAAATTGAAATCAAATGAATTTCGCTTTAATACGTTTGATGCAAAATTAAATGTTGAAGCTACTATTGACAGCAGCAGCAACTCTTTCACAGCTTCGTTGCGCATTAAAAAAGACAGTATCATTTGGCTGTCTATTTCAAAACTTGGTATAGAAGCCGCAAGAATTTTAATAACAAAAGATTCTGTACGTTTTATTGACAGGATTAACACTCAATATTTTAAAGGCGATTTTGCTTACATAACCAGATTGATGAATTTTCAGGTAGATTATGAAATACTGCAAGCCCTACTGGTCGGCAACAGCGTTAGCTTTTATGATGATGATGAACGGTTAAAAGGAGGCATTAGCGATTGCCAATACTTATTAGGAACTATCAGAAAACGTAAACTCCGAAAAGTAATAGAAAAAGGAAAAGAACTAAAAGATCCTTCTCAAAATATTTACTTAAGTCCCGATAATTTTAAAATCCTGCGAATATTATTTTACGATTTTGATTTGAACAGAAGTTTTGAAGCCGACTATAGTCAATTTGCCCCTATCGATTCTACGCAGTTGTTTCCCACAAAAATGAATTTTAATATTAAAGCTCAAAAAAATATTAAAATCGATATACAGTATTTACGTCAAAAGATGAACGACAACGTCACTTTTTCTTTTAAAATACCTGATAATTATGAGGAAATTAAATACAAAGAAAAATAAAATAACTCTTTTTATTTTTTCATTGTTGTATTTATGCCTTATAAATACGGGAAATAGCTTTGCTCAAAAGCAATCGAAAAAATACCTTGAAAATAAAAAGAAAGAGCTGCAACAAGAAATTGAATACACCAATAAACTGTTGGACGAAACAAAAAAAAACAAACGCAGTTCCCTTAATCAGTTAATCACATTAAATAGAAAAATAAGTGCGCGTCAGGAATTAATATCTACTATTAATGGAGAAATCAACTTGCTCGATAATCAAATAACCAAAAACAATCAATCAATAAATGCACTTTACAAAGATTTACAAAAGCTAAAAGCTGAATATGCAAAAATGATTTATTATGCATATAAGAATCAAAATTCATACAACAAACTGATGTTTGTTTTCGCTTCAAACGATTTTGAGCAAGCATTTATGCGATTGAAATATTTGCAACAATACAGCGAGTATAGAAAAAAACAAGCGGCATTAATCGTAAAAACAAAAACTGATTTAGATTACAGAACAAAAAATTTAGAAGTTAAAAAAAATGAGAAGCGTTCATTATTAACCAACGAAGTAGAAGAAAAAGAAAAACTGTTTTCTGAAAAAACAGAGAAAGAAGAAATTGTTGTGCATCTTCAAACGCAAGAAAGCGAACTAAAAAAAGAACTTCAGAAAAAGAAAAAGGATGCCGAAAAATTTGAACAAGCTATTTTACGTATCATTCAACAAGAATTAGAGAAAGCTCAAAAAGAAGCTGAAACTCAAAACAAACAAAAACCTCAAAAATTAGTATTAACGCCAGAAGCACAGGATTTATCCAACTCGTTTGCAAACAACAAAAACAAATTGCCCTGGCCAGTAGAAAAAGGTTTTATAAGTGAACATTTCGGCGTACATGAACATCCATTGATTCCAAACATTGATGTAAACAACAATGGTGTCGACATCACCACAAGCAATGGTTCACTTACCAGAGCAGTGTTTGAAGGCGAAGTAAAAGCCATTGTAAACATGCCCGGAGCGGGACGATTCATTTTAATAAGACATGGAGAATATTTAACCATTTATTCCAATTTAAAAGATGTGTATGTAAAAGTGGGGGATAAGGTAAAAACAAAACAAAAAATAGCCTCTATATTGTTTGACGATAAAGATGCCAACACTGTTTTGCACTTTGAGTTATGGAAAGGGCAAACAAAACTTGATCCTGAAAACTGGTTGTATTCCAATAATTAGTGTTTTCCTGAAAAGTTTAAAAATAATCTACATGTATCTTTCTATGTGATTTTATGTAACACAAAGATTCACAGAGAATAATGATACCTTTGCTTCTTATTGCAAATCGAACAATTCCTTTATTAATGACCTACACTGCTATCCTCTCTAATTTCAATATTACCGAATTAAATCAAATGCAAAAGGCAACGATGGAAGCTATTGCTAAACCAAATGATGTTGTATTGATTTCACCAACAGGTTCAGGAAAAACATTAGCCTTTTTATTGCCAATATTGAAAATACTCAATGCCGATGAAACATGCGTACAGGTATTAATACTTGTCCCAACCAGAGAATTAGCGATTCAAATAGAACAAGTGTTTAAACTAATGAATAGCGGGTTTAAAATCAATTGCTGTTATGGCGGGCATTCTGTTCGCATCGAAGAAAACAATTTTCAGCATCCTCCCGCTGTATTGGTGGGCACTCCGGGAAGATTATCGCATCATTTACGTCGTAAAAACTTAGTGCTTGACAATGTACACACATTGATTTTAGATGAGTTTGATAAATCGTTAGAACTCGGCTTTAAAGAAGAAATGGAATACATCATCAAACAATGCACACAGCTTAAAAAACGCATTTTAACTTCTGCGACAACTTTAAAAGAGATACCTTCATTTGTTCGTTTAACAAACGCTACAGAATTAAATTACTCCACACAGCATAAGGAATTAACATCTTCACTAATTATTAAAGAAGTAAGAGCGGAAGGTGGTGATAAGCTGAAAGATTTAATGTTTTTATTGGGTAAAATAGGTGATAAACCAACAATCGTATTTTGCAACCATCGTGATGCTGTTGCCAGAATTTCTGAACAGCTCAAAGCAAACAAAGTAGAACATGGCTTTTATCACGGAGGACTTGATCAAATAGATAGAGAAAAGACATTAATAAAATTACGAAATGGCACTACAAACATTTTAATAACTACTGATTTGGCTGCCCGTGGCTTGGATATCCCTGAAATAGCAGCCGTTATACATTATCAATTGCCTGTTACCGAAGATGTAATGATACATCGCAATGGGCGCACAGCGCGCATGAATGCAGAAGGAACTGCCTACTTTTTATTGGATGGCGATGACCATCTTCCAAAATTTTTGACAATAGCTCCCGAAAAAGAAGTATTGCCTAAAACATTTGTACAACCTAAACCCAACGAATGGAAGACCTTATACATTGGTGCAGGCAAAAAAGACAAGATCAACAAAATGGACATTGTGGGAATGCTGTTGCAAAAAGGACAACTACAAAAAGATGATTTAGGAAAGATTGAAGTACTTGACCATTCGGCGTATGCGGCCGTTAAAGCAGGCAAAATAAATAAGATGCTTCAACTCATTAAAGAAGAAAAATTAAAGAACAGAAAAATCAAAATGGAGATTTCTTCGTAGTCACATTTTATTAAAATCCTTCAAATAGTTTTATTTATTAGGTAATGTGTTAATAATATGTTTACATTTGTGAACTTCTTTTTGAAGATTGTATCACCATCATTTTTGTAAATTTTAATTGCAATTCGATATACTTTACATTTCTCTTCTTAAAGTATTAAACAACAACAACAGTTAATGACATTTACAGAATTAAATTTAATCAAACCGCTGCTTACCGCGCTTGATAAAAAGGGTTACACACATCCATCGCCAATACAGGAACAAAGCATACCTCACATTTTACAAGGAAAGGATATTTTTGGTTGCGCCCAAACAGGCACCGGAAAAACTGCAGCATTTGCTTTACCCATATTACAATTATTACAAGCCAGCAAAAAAGAAAATCAACGCCGCGAAATAAAAGCACTGATTTTAGCTCCTACACGTGAATTAGCTTCACAAATAAGCGAAAATTTTAAAGAATACGGAGCCAACTTAGGCTTTCATCATACTGTTATTTTCGGCGGTGTGTCGCAGTTTCATCAAGTAGCAGCACTAAA
>Ga0302186_10004217_pt1 | contig 10117 bp, 12 predicted proteins | sample II_Bog_E1_2_FD_198782 | JGI IMG/M metagenome (GOLD analysis project Ga0302186, IMG submission 198782) | Peat permafrost microbial communities from Stordalen Mire near Abisko, Sweden - II_Bog_E1_1 | ecosystem: Environmental > Terrestrial > Soil > Wetlands > Peat | place: Sweden: Abisko...
AAAACCCAAAAAATAAGTATAAAAAAAAAAAAAAAAAAAAAAAAAAAAAAATGTCCTGTTGACAAGAAAATATCGTATTTTTTATGAAGTTTTACAATTAATTTTCATTTTTTTGCTTTAATCCTAAAATAAAATTTCTATCATTATTTTTTCTTTGGAGATCTCCTCTTTTTCTTCTTTCCAGCAGCTCTCGCTTTCGCCAATTTATCCTGCTTTATGATGTCCTTTTGTCTTCTGACTTCATCATCTTCTAACTAAAACCAAAACACCAAACAAAATACGCAACCAAAATTAATAATTAAAAAAAAAATCCAAAAAAAATAAATCACCTGCGTTTTCCAATCCTCATCCATTTGCATCTGTTTCGCTTCAATCCTTTTATTGATTCCTTCCTTTATCATCATCTTGGCTTCTTGTTTCAATTGTAAAATCTTCGAAATGTCTTCTTCCTTCCTCAAATGTTTTCTTTCCATAAATTCTCTGAATCTTTCTTCATCATATTCCTTTTTATTCGCCACCAAGATCTTTTGTATCTCCCTCACATCATTCAAATTCATCTTAGTATTCAACGAAAGATCCAACATAATCAAAGTATTATTTTCCTTCATGGCCTCTAAAAGAGCCTGTCCACAAATCACATCCAAATTGGTATTGGAAAGATTCAAATGCAAGAGACTCTTATTAATTTTCAAGGCTTCGGCTAAAGTTACGATACCTTTACTGCTTTTCCCACCATCTGTCAAATCATTGTTCTCCAAATCTATCACCCTGATTGAATGGTTTTTCTCCAAAAGTTGTCCCACAGCACCTGCAGTCAATGATCCCAAATTATTACCCTCCAAAATGACACTTTCCAATGTTTGGTTTACATTGAGACATTTGGCAATTTCCACTCCGTCATGATCAGAAATACCCTTTCTGATCATTGATAAACTCCTTAGACTTTGATTCACCATCGTCGCTTGCACGAGAATACGGATCTGAGCTGGCAGAAGGTTTAAACCTGATATAGTAAATTCAAGAGAGGTGTTGTCGGTTTTAAGCTCGTTGATCATGTTCCCGAATTTACCTTTGAGTGTGTTGATTTCTTGCAGTTCTTCTTGTTGACGACGTGCTTCCTCTTTACGTTTGTCTTCCTCAATTTTCTTCAAACGCTCCTTTTCCATCAGGAGGGCCTCACGTCGCATCGCTTGTTCTTCTGCTGCTTTTTTTTTCTAAAATGAAAAAAGTCATAAAAATTAGTTTCAAAGTTCATATATTATGAAAAGATAAAAAAAATTCAAACACGTTAGTTGTTATAGATGAAAATTATTTTATTTGGTGGCATTTGATTCTTTATGATAAAAAACTTAGAGAGAATATGCAATCAATAAAAAAGGAAAATATTACACTATAAGAACAAGAATGATTCTAAAAAAAAAAAATTAAACACCGTAATAATTCTTAAAATATTTCTGATCTACAACCATTTTTAATCAGATAAGTTATAAAAGACTGATGCTAAAAACAATATAAAAAGAAAACATCATAACATTGAGAAAAAATAAGATCCAAAACATTGCGAAAAATGAAAATTATAATAATGAGCAAAAATTGTTACTTTTTCATCTTCTTGCTTTTTCTGGTTTTCTTCAGCCAATTTCTTCGCTCTTAGTTCTTGATTTCTTTTGGTGTTAGGCACAATTTCAAACGTCTTTGACTTATATTTCGGCTCATCTTCCATCATTTCGCAAAATTAAATTTGGAAAAATTTTCAAAAACAAATTATAAAATTTTATAACAGTTGATTTAATATTTAATAAATCGTTTTCTTTATATTTTTCCCTCAACTTTTTCTTCTATTTTTTTCCTAAACAGCTGTAACACATAATCAAAATCATCATATCTCTTTACCTGTTTCGCCCTTTCTTTGAAGCTTTTCCTCGACATTGTTTCTAGAAAATCTCCAAAATCCTCATGGAAATTCCCCACATTTTCTTTCTTCAGAATCTCCAACGATTCAGTTAAAGTTAAATAAAAAATTGGTAAAAGGGTCTGGTTTTCATCTTGTCTATACCCAGCGATTTTTTCTATCAAGTCATAGTTTTTCTTGGCTTCAATGTTCACTAAATCCACTATAGTCCGTGTTGAATGTTCCAAATGATACGCATAACTCATAAGATCTTTATAGGCTTTTGAAATGATTTCTTGGAATTCTTGAAGCACCATAAGTTTTTGTTGATTTGTCTGAAAGTACTTTTCCAGAAACTCAACTTTTTCCTTTAGTTCGAGATTTTCCTTTTGAATTTTGGAGTTTTCATTCAACAGTTCCTTATAATTCAACGCGCTAACATCTAAAACCGTGCTTTTTTTAGCTTTATCTTGAAATTTGGAGCCTGTTTTTTCAAAACTTAGCTCTTGAATCAATACTTCCAAAAAATCCACTCCAGGGAGCTCATTTCTATGGATTGAAACCAAAGGGTCTTCTGATATCTTTTGCACTTTTTCGATCGGGTTATGATCTGTGAAAAGTTTTTTTGTGATGTTCACCCATTGTTCGATGCTCATCACGACCCAATCAAGACTTTTGCAAAGGTTTGTTTTATAAAGTTCCTCATGAATGACCTTTTTTGCTTTGAAATAAAACTTGATTAATTTATGTGATTGTTTGGAGAGAAGTCGTGTCAAAAGCGAAATTTCAGCACTATTCACCTCATGAAACTTAATTGATCTGAGAAGAATATAATAATGTTTGATTTTATTAGATTTTGAAGGGGAACAGTCGGAATTTTGCTTATTGCTTAAGAGAAATTTAACAAAATTTGGCTGTGTTTTGGGGTTTGACTTAGAGAATTCTCCAAGGACGCTAGTGAAAGTGTGGTAGGTATTAGATAAAGGGTAGAGATCAGGGGTTGGATCATAACTTTTGAGGGAAGGTACTTCCAATTCAAGTTCTTTGATAAAAAAATCAATAGGACAATTAGTCATTTTAAATTAGGAAAAATAATTTTTATTTTTAGATTGCGATTTTAATAACTGAATGGGAAAGTGAAAAAATTAAAGGAGCGGGAAGGAAAAAATTATATAAAGAAAAAAAAAATGTTTGCAAGAGTAATTTCTTCAAGAAAGAAGGAGTTTTTTTAAAAAAAAAAAAAAGAAATTTCATAAAGTTATAATTAATTGGCCTATTCATATAACTTAACTATTTTTAGTTTTCTATAGGGACATAGAATTTGTTGGAAAATTTTTTAATGAGATTAATTAAGCATAGACAAATCATTAAGAATTATTTTTTTTCTATAGACAATTTTTATAGAAAATTCTTTTAATAAAATAAAACTATAGATTTTCTTAATATATTCTATATAAAATTTCTATAGAAATCTCTGATATTTAAACGAAAACCAAATAAAATGTCAGCCATACTAAGCTTAAAGTACCACATCCAACTTGAACTCCGATTTCATATTTATGAATAAAAAGGTGAGCGGAAACAAAAATTCTTATTATTTCCTCAATCGATTGTTGTGCGCCAATCCAAATGAAATATCCCGTTTTTGGAAAGAAGCATCAAAAAATCAGGCTCCAGTCTCCACCAATCCACTTTTTAAAAACAAATATACAATCACGAGTAAACATTGGAAGATGATAGTAAAATCCATGTTAGAAAAAGGTTCAGCAATCACTCAGATAGAGATGAAAACTTTGATATTGTTGTTAAAAATAACAAAAGAGCCAGAACTTTATATGAAGAATAATTTTGGAGTAGATATCATTACTTTCAAAAAACCAGAGTCTAAAAAAACTTTTATTGACAAATGTATCAATAATATTTATCCTTGGCTGAGGAATATAACATTTGAAAATATGCTGGCTGTTCAGAATAACAAAAACTTGAATTTTGAATATGATGAAATTAAAGAAAAATTATTAAATGATTGGCTTTTTGGAGGAACAATGATCGGAGAGGTCAAAAATGATGAGAAATCTATCAAAATTGAAGTAGAAAATCCAATGCAAACAGAAGAAAATAAAGATTTGCCAATAAAAGAAGAAGAAGAAAAGGGGATGAAATGCAAATGTAATTGTGAGAAACGCATCCAAAAACTTGAGGAAGAAGTGAATTGTGTGAAAAGAAATATTCAATATTTATTTTATTTAAAGAACAAGGAAATGGAAAAAAAAGTGATGGAACCAGAATCTCTGACATTTGAATGAAGTAAATAAAATACCAAAGTGTGTGCCAATTTTCAATTTAGTTGATATAAAAACTGATTTTGTTTTATCTAAGTTAAATTTCTCTTTCTTTTTTTTGGTATTCTGGTTCAATTTATTTTATCGAATTGAAAAAATTTTTGAACAAAAAGAAAATAGTTTTACTTTGATATTCATATTTAATAAATAATTAGAAAAAGCCTAAACAGTATATTTCTCTTGCCTTTTTCTTAATTTCAATTTACTTTTTTAATTCTAAAAAAAAAAAATTTCTCTTAAATTCTCTAGATTCAGATTATGTTTATTTATTAATTATTCCTCTGTAAGGCCAAAGTATATATTAATATTTATTTATTGTGACATGTGTTGTTGGGCATTGATTGCAAAGTCTTTTTAACTTTGAATTCTTTAGAAATTCTTTTTATTTAGAGATGAAGAATGAATGAATTTATAGTTTTGACCGATTATTTTGAAAACAAAAGTTATTTCTAAATATTCCTTTTATCTTGAAAAAAAAAAAATATGAAAGGGAGAATTTTTCTGGTCTAGGTATTTTTATACCAAAAGAGAATAAATTTTTGTTTTTCTTCATTATTATACTCATTATACATTTTACTAAAAATTGATCAGAATTTAACAATTATATTATAATATTTATAATATTTTATAATACGTTTTTTTGTATTTTAATAATTTGTTGTTTTTTTCGAGTTCAAAGAAAAGATTCTTCACAAAAAAAGAAATAATTTTGTTTTCCTTATTATTTTCCAAAAAAAGGCCAATTCTTTTATTATCGCTTAAAAATTTGATCAATTTCTGACCCGATCTATTTTTTCGATAATTTGGTAATTTGGTTATTCTATAGAATAAAATCCAAAGTTTTTTTCTTTTCTACAGCTCATATAGATCGAATAGTTCACTCAATAAAATATATTTATAATAATCCCAATATTTCACCCAAAAATGCCAAACTATCATTCAGGCGAAAAAAACTGCTATTATTTCCTCAACCGACTTCTCTCTCGGACTGATGAAGAATTGCATCAAATGTGGAAGAAATTACGTGGAATCCACAAAAAGTCTCAATCGCAGATATCAAAGAAAAAAATATCATCAAAACATTGGAAAACCGCAATCAAAAATACCCTTTCCAAAGGCTCTGATATCGGTGATATAGAGATGAAGACCATTAACAAACTAATCGAAATCACTGAAAATCCTGAGAGTTTTCTGATAGATTCCAAAGGAGAGCCTGTTATCAGATTCAGAAGCAAGGTTTCCTCTAATGAATTCATTAGCAAATGCATAAAAACCATTCACCCTTTTTTAGTGCAGATGAAGGTTGACCTGATTCCGAAAATTGATTCAATTATTCCAGAACCTTTGGAAAATTTTGCAGTCAAAGAATCGCCAACCGAAATCTCCAATTTGTCTACTGAAATTAAAATAGATCAGGAAAAAATATATTATAAAAACCAGGTTCAGATGGATGACGAATACCTGTTCAGGATCAAAGCTGTAGAAATAGAGCAAAATCAATATACTATGATGGAAATAGAAAATTTAAGAAGGGAAAACCTGAAAATGAGTCAAAGGCTCATTGATGCGGAAAATGAGATTGTGGAACTCAGGAGAGCCAATGCTAGGTTAGGAAGGTATTCTCGGCACTCTTTCCCCGAGGGACCTGAAAAATATGAGATTGAAGAAGCTTATTTGACTTTTGATTAAAAACTTTAAACAGGACTTGACAAATTAATATTTAATTTATAATTATTAATGTTTATCCTGTCTTTTAGCCTAAACTAAATTTGACGAAATTAAAAATTTTTCGGTTTTTTCATAGATTAAGGATGTTAGTGATAAGAAAGTTAAAACGAAGACATTAGATTTACTTAAGAATAGATGCATTTTTTAATTTAACTTGATATTGCCAAAATATTTTTTTTTAATGCTGAAAAAAATTATACTTTTGAAGCTTTTTTTCTTCACAAAATATATTAATTTTTAGTTTTCTGAAAAATGGAGGAAGACATTTAAAAAACTTAACTAAATTTTTTCATTTTCCTTCATAATCGAAACCGTTTTTACCATAACTGCTTTTGAAAAGAAAGAAAAAAAAAAAAATAATTTTATGACATAACATTTTTGTATCTTTTTTTAACTCCTTAAAACGCAATTTTTGCGATTTTTTTTTTAAAATAATTGCTTTATTTTATGTGTTTATAAAATATCCGATCCAACCTGATACTTTCTCAATGTCACATCTCAAAGCTCTTCTCAAGAAGAATTGGATTCTTTTCAAACGGTCCAAATGTCTTTCATGTTGCGAAATCTTGATTCCGATTTTTCTGGTTTTCATCCTTGTGGCAATCAGAAAGCTAGTCACAATAGATGATGAGCCAGAAACATCGTATTTCATCAACGCTACAATGATCTATGATAACCCAGTGATGCCACCAATACCTTCGATGGGTGAATTTATCAAGTTTGGGCCTTCACATGATTTAGATGATGAAACAATTGATGGTGCGTTGGCATACTATTACGCCTATAATCATATAAAGTATAAAATAACATATAAAAAAATAACATTTTGATAGAAATTGCGCAGATCCGACTGTCGGAGGACTCATTGCTTTGAGTCCTCAAAACCAAATAACAGAAGCAATCGCTTCGAAATTTGCAAGTATTTTTTCTCTAACTGTTTTTTATATTAATTATATTAGTGTTTCCAATGAACCTAAGTGCGTTATACTTTCAAAATACACATGATATGGATGAATATATTGGCAATGTTCAGTATGGGGGTGATCAACAACATCCTAGGTTCTGTCTAGGTGTAGTATTTGATAATAGCGGATTGAATGGACAATATTCATATGGTTTACGATTCAACTCTAGTAATAATAACGCTGAGGTTTATAACACAATATCACAAACGCCCATCACAAAACCATTCGTGAAGTAAATTTATTGCTCATAATTTATAATATAAACATTTATAAAATATAGAGAGGATTTTTCTGATGCGAATCTATTTATCAATAGTGGGTTCCTCACGGTGCAAAATTGGATTGATAACATAATTTTAGAAATCGAGACAAAAAGCAATCAAACAACTATAAAGCCAATGGTCACATCATTGAAGACTCCCGCCTATAAAAAAGATAATATCGCCATATATCTACAAGGCCAAACGAACGTTTTTCTGGTTCTTCCTTTGATTTTGCCTTATGTGATCATGATTTATCGCATAGTCTATGAAAAAGTAATTTTATTTTTGAAATTTTCTGGAATAAAAAATTTTTTAAAGGAAAAAAAAATTAGAGAAGGAATGAAAATGATGGGAATGACCGATCTTTCGTTTTATTTGTCCTGGTGCATCTCCTATCTCGTAATCTATACAATTCTCTGCTTGATCAATGCTTCGATTTTGACAGCAGCTGTCTTTACACACTCCAATTGGTTTTTTATCTTCCTATATCTGTGGATTTTTTGTATTGTGCTGATTTTCCAGAGTTTTTTCGTGAGGTAGATAAAATCCAAAAAAAAAATAATTTTCATTTAAATTTTTTTTAATTAGTGTGTTCTTCACAAGAGCTAAATATGCTATTGTAGGAGGAATTGTTTTTTTTTATCTTCTTTATATGATCAATACGATCATAGCAACCACCAGTGATGTCACTTTTCAAGTCAAAGAGGAAGCTTCCTTGTCTAGTCATGCAGCTATGGCTTTTGCGGCTGAAACGATTTTATTTTTGGAAGTAAAAAAATGATTTTTTATTCTTATTTTTTTTTTTTTTAATCAAGACCAATCAATTGGGATTAAATGCTAATACAATGAACACTATGGTTAATAATTATAAACTTCAAACATACTTTGCTTTTGAATTCCTTGATCTCATTATTTTCGTGGTGTTGTCCTTGTATCTTGATCAGGTTTTCCCTAATGAGTTTGGGAGGAAAAAACATCCATTGTTCTTTTTAAATTGGATTTGGAAACCCAAAAAACAGAAAAAGACTCATAAAATTGAAGAACCTTTAATCAGAGATAAAAACCAAGAGGACCTTGAAGTATTTTATTCGTTGATTTCTATATTTTTATAATAAATAAAATTTTACAAATTGTTTTTAATTTTATTCATAACTTTTCATATTTTTTTTTTAAAAAGATTCAACAAGATCATAGAGAAAGCTTTGAAGAAAGTGTGGATGCGACTCTCAAACAACAAGAAGTCGATGATCAAGCCCTCCTTATAAAAAATCTAGTCAAGGTTTACGACACTGGGAAACGTGCTATAGACAATCTTTCTCTCAAAATGTATCAAAATCAAATATTTGTTCTTTTGGGACATAATGGTGCCGGTAAAACGACCACAATATCAATTTTAACCGGACTGATAAATGCAACCTCAGGTGGTGCTAAGGTGCTTTTTTCTCAATTTTTATAAAAAACTAATTTAATATTTCTAAGATTTTTGGACTTGATATCAATGAGGATATGGAAGAATTGAGAAAGAAGATGGGTGTGTGTCCACAACATGATATTTTATTCGATACTTTAACTGTTGAGGAGCATTTATACCTGTTTGCGACATTCAAGGGAACTGATCCAAAAGAAATTCCTGCTGAAGTTGATAAAATGGTAAAGGCGGTTGATCTTCAAGCGAAAAGATTCGATATGTCGAAAAATCTATCAGGAGGCCAAAAACGCAGATTATCAGTTGCCATAGCCTTCATTGGAAATTCCAAATTAATTCTCTTAGATGAACCTACTTCAGTAATAAGAAATTTTTTTTTCATAATTAAATTTCTATAGGGAATGGACACAAGTGCCAGACGATATATTTGGGAAATGTTGAAAGATTATAAAAATGATAGAATAGTGATTTTGACGACACATTTCATGGATGAGGCAGATTTTTTGGGCGATAGAATAGCCATTATGGGTGATGGGATGTTGAAATGTGTGGGAAGTTCTGTTTATTTGAAAAACAAGTAATTTATCAACTTTGAACCTTTTCTTAAAAATTCCAAATTCATTTATAGGTTTGGAGTCGGATATAATTTGATCATAGTAAAGAAAAGCTCAGATGAGAATCCAGAGTTAGAAAAATTAGTTTTCTCTAAAATAGCTTCAGCTAAATGCATTTCCCGAGTAGCAGCCGAACTTTCCTTCCAATTGCCTTTGAAAGAACTTCCTAATTTCAAAGATCTGTTCTTGGCTTTGGATGAAAATATAGAAGAATTGGGCATTGCGTCTTATGGGATTTCGATAACTACGTTGGAAGAGGTGTTTTTAAAAGTGGCTGAAGGCACAGATGTTTCGCATTCGAAATTCCAGAGGAGACAATCTTTGGATAAGGTGGACGACTTTGAACTCGACAAGGTCAAGATAAAAAACAAATTCATGTTATTTTTCGTGCATTTCTGGGCCTTGATGCTGAAACGTTTGCACTATTTCAAGAGAGATAAAAAAGGTTTGGTTTGCGAAATCATTCTGCCTTGCATTGTGATAGTTTTGGGGCTTTGTCTCACCTTCATTACATTTACTTACCCTTCTCCAGCAATGGATCTTGTGCCTTCCATTCTCACGCTACCAATTCAAACTCCCGTCCAAATGGATAAGAGTTTTTATCAATCTGAAAACTTCCCAGGAAACAACTATCACACATTTATCGAATGGAATGGCTCTGATCAAAATAATCTGACCGCCTTTGATGATTTCGCCTTCAATCAAAGAAATGTGGATGATGCTGGGCTTTATGGAGCATATTTCATTCCAAATATCCAAAGCTCTACCAATGATTATACTTATTATGCCTTTGTAAGAAATTTAATTGTTTTTTAATTGTTATATGTTAGGCGGGGGTGGGGGGGGGGGGGGGGGGTGGGTGGGGAGGGGGGGGTGGGGTGTGGGGGC
>Ga0302186_10004220_pt1 | contig 10111 bp, 11 predicted proteins | sample II_Bog_E1_2_FD_198782 | JGI IMG/M metagenome (GOLD analysis project Ga0302186, IMG submission 198782) | Peat permafrost microbial communities from Stordalen Mire near Abisko, Sweden - II_Bog_E1_1 | ecosystem: Environmental > Terrestrial > Soil > Wetlands > Peat | place: Sweden: Abisko...
CTCCCATAAAAATGTTGTATTTTCTGACCATTTTGGGCTTAGTTTTTTCTCTCTTGGAATCCGTGAATATTACTGATTATGCGAACCAATTTCCTATCCTGCCATTATCATCTAAAGAACAATTTGAAACAATCAATTGGATTTTCTAATTCTTTTCTTACTAAGGGGCCAGTCACGAGATTAAATGGACATAACCAATTTGGAGATCAGGATTTCATATAAATGTATCTAAAGAGTCATCCTTTTCAGATTCTTCCATTTCTTGAGAAAGATTATCAAATTCGGGATTTTCGAGGAGGAGGTCATTTTCAACTTGTTCATTTTCAGAATCATTGTCCATTTCAAGATTTTCTTGTTTTTCTTGTTTTGAGGGAATCAGCTTTGCATGAGTTGAAAAATTTTTGGAGAAAAAAGAATAGGTTTTTTTATTTGTTAATAAAAATAGTAAAATTTAAGTAAATGAAAAATTTCTCATTACCTTCATATTTATTGCACAATTCTTCATTAACCATTTTTTTAAAATTCTCATCTATAAAAATTTAATTTTCCATTGAAAATAAATGCTTGCCATTTCGTTGCTTTAAAGGAATTTCTTCTTCCAATTTTTTGATTAATTATATTTTCAAAGTATGAAAAATTACCCATCATTTCGGTTTTCATTGTTTGTTTATATTATTTTCATTATAATTGGATTTGTCATCATTATTTTGATCATGAAAAAGAATTTTGCTTAATTTTTCGACAATCCTCTTTTCCCTTGGCAGCTCAGCATTCTTTTTCTGCTTTTGGTTAAATAAAATTTGGGTAACTGATGGTTTCAGCTTGCGAAATGGAATCTCCGACGCAGTCTTCAGAGCATTTTTTACATATGAAATTTGGTTCATTGTAAAAAACAATTAAAAAATTCATTTACAGTATTAATTAGTCACTCTTAGTTCTTATTTTCAAAATTCCACATTTAAAATATTTATCTAGGTTAAAAATGGCTAAATACTTAATATTTTTTATTAAAGTTAAAAATTTTGATTTTCAAATTAGTTAGGTAAAAAAAAGGAAAAAACATAAGATAAAGAAATAAAAATATTTAAGTTCGTTTGAGTTAAACAAGAACAGTTCTTATCACTATTTCCTATGGATTTGCCCCACAGAAATTTATTTGATTTTATTTTTCCAAATTTAAAATTTAAAAATTTATTTTCGTCATTTCGAGAAAATAATTTGTTATGCAAAGTTTTAAATTAAAAGTTTCCAATGAAGTCGCAGCTTTTCAAGCTGTTTTTTTTAATATGTGGCTTGTTTCACTATATAAGAAGTATCAGCAATCCTTGATTCTAAAAATCTCTCTTTTTAGCACAATCAGCAGCCCCTAACAAGACATCTGGTTTTGTGAAAATTCAAGAGAATCCCAACAACATTAGTTCTCAAAATACAACATCATCAAACATTTCACAATTTTCCAATAATAGTTCAAATGACACTCACAATAAAATTGAATCCAAGTCCCATATAAAATTCAAAAAGGTTATCTATACATCTAATGGTTTATTCATAAAAAATATTCTGGCTCTCCTAACTATCATAAATTAGTTCATCCAGGATATTATGATGATCAAAATAATACTCAGAAAGTGGCTGTAACTGAAGGTAGTGCCTCTGAAGATCATGAAATTATCCTGAAAAACTCTACGGTTAAATTTGTCACTCCGAAAATCGTTCAAAGTTTTTATTACGACGACGATGTTAAAAAATCAAACCAAAAACCCATAACCCCAAGAATATTTAAAGTATTTTGATAATAATTTCAACGAAAAGAAATTTATTGTAGAGGAAAAGGTCAATTAACAGCAAAAATGATGATGAATATTATGACCCGGCTAGGGGAATTTATGGGGATCGTGGCATTTGCGATAATATACAAGATGCGATTTTTTGCATTCATCAGATTGTTTGCGGTCCAAATTTCATTCATTTTTTCAAATTCTGAAACTTTCCCTATGTTTTTTTAAGGATGGTGTCCCTTTACACAAACTTGCAGACCGAAAAACTCGAATGATGAGGTATTATGCGAGAAAAGCAATTATGTTTTTGAAGCCAATTATGGTAATTGTTTTATTTTAATAAAGATAATTATTATCTGGTTTTTAGATGGTTTTGACCCGACATTGATTTCAACGGAGGCTCTTATAAATGCGAATTAATAGATTAAATTCCTAACAAAACCTATTTTTATCATCGATCCAGAAATTATAAATATTAAATTTTTTTTTGTAAAATATAAAATCTCCGAAATGCATTCGTCTCAAAAAACCGACATTATCGATTTAGATCTCGATCGGACATTCGTCGTAATTTCTTTTTTCTTTCAAAATTACATTTATTTCTCATTAAAGTCCAGCAAAAACCATGAAAAGGATCTTCTCATCGAGGATTTGAACAAACAGCTTCGTTTCCAGAAGTTCGAATCTGATAAAAGAATAAAAGAGGTACTTTCATATCAAAAGCCTCCCCTTTTCCCCTTCCCCCTACCTTCTAATGAATCACCCAGAAATAATAATAATAATAATACATACTTACATACATACATACACCATATATATTAATGTCCCCACCCTACTTATAAAAAAACATATAGACTATAACATGTAAAAAATAGTTAGAAGATCAGCTAAAAGACGCAAACAATCAAATACAGGATTATGAGAAAAAGCTGAATGATAACTCGTATATCAAAACAATCAAGAACCTGCAGGAAACTTTAACAGAAACAGAGAAGCAACTATGCGTAGAACAGGAAAAAGAAATGGATTTCAAGAGGGAAATTTATCAGTTGGAGTCGGGAATGTTGAAATTAAAGCAGCAACAACAAAATTTCTCGAAGAGCTTTAGACAAAAACCAATGAACGCCTCCTCAGCAAAACTTAATATAACACCGATCACTGTGTCAATAGCTGAAGAAAAATTAATTGAGAAAGCAGAAGAAAACTCCAGACTTTTATTGGAGAAAGAGAAAGAATTGCTGGCCATGAAAGAAAAAATGAATGAGATGGAAGTGTATTATCAGACACAGCTTAACTCGTGCATTGAACAGATGAAACCAGTAAAAGGAAGACCAAACAGTAAGTTTTCGATGATCGGAGGAGAGGTAGATATTTATTTTTTCAGTAATTTAAGCAAAATTTATTTTTATCTAAGAGAAAATAATTTTCTTTCAATTTTTTAGAATTTGGAGGGTAATTTTATTTGTTTTATTTCAATTGTATATATTATTATATTTTATGTTTCAATACAAACATTTCTTTAAAATAATATTTCATTTATTCATTAGAATTACATTTTTTAAAAATTATTTTTCGCATTTCTTTAATTTTGCTACCGTCTTTATTTTTTTTTATATGAAAAGGTGGAAAATCTAAGACTTGAACTCCTTGCTTGTCAAGAAGAACTCAAACGAGAGAAATTGATCTCTAACGAGCAGATATGCGACGTGACAAATGAGATGAAGAACACCATAGCTAAATACGATGAAATCATCCAAAAAATGGACCAAGAGTATAATGATAAGATTTCTTCGAGTCTAAAGCAACATCTTGACCATACAATGACCAAAGAAACTTCTCTTCTCGATGAGATCAAGAAACAAGATGAAGACTTAGACTACCTACGCAAGACTAACAAAGAATTAGAGAAAAAGCTTGAGTTCACACGTAAACAAAAAGAAAGCATGGAAATCGAACATCAGAAGAAATTTGAGGCATTGGAGAAAAAAGACTTGAAATCCGAAGTGAAAAAAGTTGAAGAGAAGTATCAGAAGATCCTGCAAGATGCTAAAGAAAAACTCGAATTCCAATTGGCTTCCAAGGAAGACATCATCAAGGATTTAGAAAATGTGAAATCTATGAACATGAAGAAAATCCTTCATTTCGAAGGTGAGAACAAGAAACTTGGTGAAATGAACTTGCGATTGCAGGAGAAAATGGCTCAAATAGAGAAAATGCAGGCTGAAAGTGAAGAAAAATTCACCGATATAATCAAAAACTATGAAATGAAGTTCATCGAGTTGGAATCCAACTATGAGTTCGAAAAACATACCAATTCTTACTTCCGCAACATAAATAGGGGAGGCAATTTCACCCTAGCTAAAATGAACCCCTCAGAAATGACTTTAATTGATAAGAGTGAACTTGGTGACGGCCAAACGCCATGCAACCCCAAAAACCTCTCCAATGAATTAAAAGGATTGGATGGTAACGCTTTCTTCAGTCCTAGCAGAAGCAGTTTCCTGACACCACAAGGGGTTTTTAACTTTGTTATTGAAGAAGATCAATTGAAGGAAAGTGGGATCTTACAGAAAAGAATAACTTCTGCTTTGAAATTTAAGACTAAGAGCAATTTATCAGAGTCTTTTGGGGAAATTAAAGAAAGTGAGCAAAAATCAGCGACGAATCTGAATGTTTCTAAGACGGAAGTCGTTGAAGAAGAGAAGGAAGAGAATGAAAATAATCAAGAAAAGGAACAAAGGAATAATGAACTTATGATGATGAGAGAAAGCTTTAAGAAAATGGACGAAAGCAGCTCGTTGAGGAAGAATCTATCTGAAAAAGATGAAGAGATTGAAAGTTTGAACAGAGAAATAAAGAATCTTAAGGAAAATCTTGAGAATGTAAAGAACAAATGGCTGGTGGAAATGGAAAACCAAAGAAATAAACAGCTGGAGAACGTTTTAGAAGCCCAGCGAGCCAGAAATACAACAATAAATGTTCTGCTAAAGAATGATGATCGTAATTTTAGTAATATCGCTGCTGATCCGCAAATGAAGAAGATTTCGAAGGAAAAAAGAGAATTGGAAGCGGAAAATCATCGTTTGAAGAGAGAATTTCAAGATGAAATGGAGTTTTTGAAAGAAGAAATGAAGAAATTGGAAGAAAGAAATGAAGAAAATAACTCTAAATTAGTGAAAAGTCTGAATGAGAGGGATTATTTTGAACAACAATGGAAAATGGTGATGGATGATATGAAATTGGGTAAGATGGATGTGGAAAAGGAAAAAAGAGATAACAAAGAAAAGAAGATTTCAAAATGGCTGTTCTGCACCTGTAAATAAAGCAAGAAGGGTTGGGAGAGAAAATAATATAACAAATGTTTTCTTAATTTTCAACAGAAATATTTCAAGTTGAGATTTGCTAAAAAACTTTTTTTTTTTTTTTTTTTGATCAAAATAGGACATTTTAATATTTTAACAAAAAAATTTTCATTTTTTTATTTTAAATTAATTAATAAACATTTTTGTAATTTTTCCTTATTTAAATAAACAAACATGACTTAACATCTAATTTTCAAATAAAACAACAACAAAAAATTTTAATTTTTTTTCTTAATTTTCTCTCTTGACCAATGCGTTCTTTTTCCCACAAACCTTCTCCCAATACATTTTTACCTCTCCATTTTCACTTTTTTCCCGATGCAAGCTTTCATAATCCACCTCATGTTTATTCCCATTCCTGATCAAACATGCCATAAAATCAAGCAAATAATCGAAACTTATAACAATTTCTCTTTCTTTTTCACCAATTTCTACCTCATTATTTGTCATAACCTTCAAAATTTCAAACCCATATCTTCTAATATATCCCCCTAGAATTTCCTTGCCTTTTTCACATAGTTCCCCTTCCAAAAGATGTTCAATTTCCTTATCATTTTTCAAAGATTCATAAACATTCAACGATTTATAATGTTTTAAGAGGTCTTCATGAAGCTCCTGATAGAATTTCAATTCTTTTTCTAAGACTTTTTGCAGATTCTTTAGTTCCTTATTCACTGTGAACACTTCCTTCTTATTTTTCTCTTTTTCCGCTAAGTCTATTATTAGGATTTTACAGGCATGTCTCACAGCTTGTGCGCATAACAACTGGAACTTCTCAACTAATAAACCTTTGATTTTTAAAATTTTGGCCAAATCCCCACCAGAATTATATAATCGCACCCCTACATAATGCTTGAAACAAAGCTCCTCCCTCAATGAACTTATAACTTTCAAGTACTTCTTCTGTTCAATTAATAGATTTTCCCTATCGTTTTGCTCCGCAGTCACATTATCAGGCAATTTCTTCTTTTCTTTCATTAGGCCCGCACTCATTAAAGGAGCAGGAGCCGGTGGTTTATTTTCTCTATCTAAGATCTCTAAATCCTTTCTTAGCTTTTTCTCCTTCAATATAAAGAGTTCTTCCCATGAAATACGATCCTTCTCCTCTATGACCAACATCTTCCTTAAGATGTCCTCTGTGAATTTACCCATCTTCCGCGGAAAACTCAATAGTTTCTTTAAAATATTGTTTAATAAATCTCTTTCATCTATTCCTTTCCAAGGCGTCTCCCCAAAGAGCATCTCATAAAATATGATGCCAAGACTCCAAACGTCGCATTTGGTAGTATAGGGCTTTCTCAAAAGCAGCTGTGGAGCCATATATAAGGGACTCCCCACGCAGGATTTCAATAAGGAATAGTTGAAATCAGTCACAAACCTGGCGAAGCCAAAATCAGCTATTTTATAAACTCCTCCATGAATCAAAATGTTCGCTGGCTTCAGGTCTCTATGAATGATGCCGTTATTAACCAATTGTTGAAACCCATCGAGGATTTGAAAGAAGGTGTTCAAGGCATCCCCTTCACAGAACAGTTTCTTTTTACCTAAGGCTTCCTTTAGATCACCGTCCTTGCAAAATTCTGTGATGATATACATGCTATTGGAAGATTGAAGCACATCTATCAATCTGACTATGTTGTTATGTTTGAGTCTTTTCAACACTTCGATTTCCACTTTCAGTTGCGATTTGAGGTATTTGTCTGATTCGAGGAAACGGAGGTCCATTTGCTTTATAGCCACTTGAGATTTGTTATTGTCGGAACCTTCAAAGACCTTTCCATAAGAGCCTTGGCCAATACAATGACGAGTCGAATAGGAATAATTTCCGATGTTTTTGAGGTATTCAACGGGCTGGAGCATTTTGAGATTAGGTCGTTAAAGTTATTAATTTTAAAGGGAGGATGTTTTTTTTCTCGATTTTTTGATCAAAGTGGTTTTTTTAAGGATTTTGAAATCAAAAAATCGCCGAAATTTTATTTCATTCTGAGAAATTTAAAATTTTTTATAAAATGGTGGATTCTGAATGTGTATTTAAGGATACGAGGTTCCTGGAAGTCTATAGCACGAAGTATGTGCTCAAGAATAACAACATGCCTGAACAAATAACTATGTTTCTATCAATTTTTATTACATTTTTTAAGTATTCCTTTTAGAAAACGAGGGCATGAATTAGTTCTCAATAAGGAAATTAATAAGGAGGAGGATGGTGTCAAATTGAAGGTTCTTTCCAATAAAATTAATGTTTTTTACAAATGGCAAAAAATAGACTGTGGGGATAAAGGCAGTATATGGGATTTTTAAGCTGAGGAGGGGGAATTACTTAGCTGTGGTGACCAAAGCCAATTTTACGGGACAGATTTATCTAAGGAGAATCTTTCAAATCGATAGAGTGGAGTTTTTCCCTTTGAGCAATCAAGACACTTAGTAAACTCTTTTATTCATTATTATTTGTAAGAAAAATTATTAGTCCCACTAATGATAAGGAAGATGAGGTTTATATAACCATGCTGAACTCGATCTTCAAAACAAAATTCTTCTATTTTTCCTACGATTATGACCTCACAAACTCATTGCAGAAATTTGAAGCAAATCAATTCAATTGGTCTGAATTTATAGAGTTTTATCAATTTTAATTTTGAAGAATTATGAAATAGTTTGAAATTCAATGAGAGGTTTTGTTTCAATGAACATTGCATGAAAGAATTCCTGGCTTTGGGAGCTGATGAATGGATCACACCTATAATTTCTGGCATTGTACAAATCAGCTACACAAACCTCATCTCTAATAACAACCTCCCATGCGAAATCACTTTGATTTCTAGGAGAGACAAAAGTAGAACCGGAATGCGTTATGTCAGTCGTGGAGCTGACGTGGTAAAAAAACATTTTTTTGATAATTTTCATTAATTGTTTTTTTTTTTTAATGTGCAATTTAATTTTAATTTTTAATTTTTTTTTGTTTTTTTTTTAATTTAGGTAATTTGAATTTTTTTTATTAATATATTCAAAAATCATTTAAAAATGTATTAATTAAAAAAAGGATGGCAACGTTTCAAATTTCGCAGAAACTGAACAAATCATTCAAATCAGTCAAGACACCGTTCGAGAGAATCCTATAGTTCTTTATTCCTTCCTGCAGACTAGAGGCTCCATGCCTTTTCTCTGGCAACAGAAACCTGATATGAAATGGGAGCCCAAAGGTGCCATTCTGGGAGGTGATAATGAAAACATTTCTGTTTGTCAGAAGCATTTCGAAACCCAAGTGAAGGATTATGGGCCTCAAACGATCGTGAATTTAATAGATAAAAAAGGGTTTCAATTGCATGTGGGTGAATATTTTGAAAAAATGGTGAAAAGTTGCCAAAATGAAGCTTTGAGATATGTTTGGTTTGATTTTCATATGGAATGTCGAAATATGAAATATGAGAACTTGTCGAAATTGGTAGGGAAAATCAAGGAGGACCTCGAGAAAATGGGATGGTTTCAACTTTCATATTACAAATCGAAGGTTTTTTCATGTGAATTTTGTTATTATTTTGATATTTGTTAAAAGCCCAACAATTATAACGTGGACAACAAACAAAGAGGCGTTGTGAGGACCAATTGTATGGATTGTTTGGATCGAACTAATGTGACTCAATCAGTTTTAGCAAGATGGGTTTTGCATAAGATTCTTGTGAAGGCGAATCTTTCGCAAACTAATCAGGTTTTTTTTTTTACATAATTTTTTTTTTTTTTTTTTTTTGATTTTTCACATTTATTCCCACAGCCCACAACTTTTGAGAAATTTTCTGAGGAGCTTGAAACGATTTTTAGAGAGATCTGGACCAAAAACGCTGATGTTTTAAGTATTTTGTATACAGGGACAGGAGCCTTAAAGACAGATTTCACAAGGTAATAGGCTGACCCTAAAAAATGTGAGCAACTTTGTTTAGATTGGGGAAGAAAACAGCGATGGGAAATTTGAAGGATGGCCAAAATTCCATTATGAGATACTTCCTGAACCATTTCTATGATGGCTACAAGCAAGTGCTCACGAAACAAATAAAAAACAATTAAATTTAATAATAATTTTGATAAGAATTGCGTTGATTTGCTTGTTGGGAAACTCAATCCAAGTATAACCTCTTATAAGCCGAAAAAGATGAATTCTGCAGTGGGAATGGCATTATGTGTAAGAAATAAAAAAAGTTTAATTTTAACGTTTTTTCTTTCGGGAAAGATGGTAATAATACCCATTGTTTTGGTGTTGTTTGTGAAAAGGAGTGCGATAACGCATGGCACGAACTGGAATGAAAATCTCATCAGTGGGGTTGTTGTCGTGGTGTTCACGTTGCTTTTCGGCAAGATTTTGCAAGGTTTTTGATTCAGTTTTTATTAAAAATATAACATTTTTTTTTTTGGATAAAGCCAATAATAAGAAATGGATTGAAAAGCCGCTGCTGAAGTGCTAAAAAAAAAGGAGAAGAGAGGAAGGAATTATTTAAAAAAAAAACAATAAAAATTTAAAAAAATTAAAAAAAAATGAAGTTTTTAAAAGTCTTTTTGTTTTTAATAATTTTGACTGATTTAGCTTTTCATAATGAAATTAATGCCTTTTCTCTTGAAAAACTAAGAATACACTCAAAAAACCAAGAGGTTTTAACTAAAGATGTAAAAATTCAATAAACTTTTAATTTTTCATGGCTTTTAGAAAAAAAAAATTGTCAAACAATTTTCTTTCAAGCAAAAAAGCATCGATGATGAAATTGGAGAACTTGACGATGACACTGAGTTTAATTTAGAAAAATCCATAGACTTTGAATCTCCAGAGGATGATGATAATAATTTTTGAGAAAACGCAACCATTTTTTTTATTATATAGAAAGAAAAAAAATCCTAAATATTGATATCTGCCTAATATGAAAACTAAAAAAATTTCATTTGCAATTTTTATTAAAGATTTTTCTTTTTATTTAAAAATATCGAAAA
>Ga0302186_10004223_pt1 | contig 10109 bp, 7 predicted proteins | sample II_Bog_E1_2_FD_198782 | JGI IMG/M metagenome (GOLD analysis project Ga0302186, IMG submission 198782) | Peat permafrost microbial communities from Stordalen Mire near Abisko, Sweden - II_Bog_E1_1 | ecosystem: Environmental > Terrestrial > Soil > Wetlands > Peat | place: Sweden: Abisko, Stordalen...
GTCATGCTATCTTAGTTGCCGGCAATCTTAAGAATTTTTGCAACATTTTCAATTGTAAGTCCGAGAGTAAGGGGTTTATGACATGTATAGTGACTAAAGGCTTTTTCTTTGAGAAGCAATGAGACTAAAGCAACATGGCAAGAGTCCATTGCTTGAATAGAAAGTCCCTTTGTGTTGACCTAAATGTTAACCATCTTGACTAATTCCTTGAGAGAATCAATAATCTTTCGAAATACTGAACACTCTTCCAATCTTGCTTCAAACATTCTGTTGAGATAACGCGGGAAATTATTATTAATTAATCAGATTCTCATAATTGCATAAATGGAAAAATTACAAATTGCAAATTTAAATATTAAAAAAAAGTTAAGGCAACATAAGTATAAATTGAGATGCCTCATTATGGACAAATGAATTATTATCAATATTCAATAAATACACATTTCTAAATCATCCAAAAAATCCCTTTTTTTTCTTTTTTTCCTCTGTTCTGGACTCTTTTGAACCACTGATCTGCAAATCTTGTTTTGCAAGCTTTTCAGTAAGTTGTATCAGTTTCTGTGTCCACATAACCTTTTCTCTGTTATATTTTTCCCTCTCATAATCTGCCTCCTATGCATATTTTAACTTAGAAGTCACCATATCTTTTTCCAATTTTTACACATGGAGAATCAGAGATTGTACTTACACTATTAACTCAGACTATTTTTTTGTTTTTTTCATTTGATTTCGCAAATCAGCAGTGTTTTTCCTCTCATGCTGCAACTCATTAGTAATTTTTACTAAAGATTAGTTTAGCTCATTCATTTGATTATACAAACCATTTAGATTTGCCTGCAATTATTTTTTCTAAGTTTCTAGTCTTAAAATAATAAGTTTGCTATTTTCGATCTCTTTGATAAGTTATGCCGATTAATTATGAGTAGGCTGAGCATTATAAAAGGTGAGAGGTTCAGTGGCATCAGTTGTTTGCGATTTCTTCTTTACCATCATCTGAGAAATCGGAATATCTGTTTTCTCTGAAGCCTTTTGAGTTTATGACGAATCACCTCCATTTAAATTATTTCCCAAATCTTCAAAATGAAAGTTTTCAATCATTCCATCGAGTTCTTCCATTTCTGGTATATCTCCAAGATGTTTTGGTTTTGCCTAATTTTAGAAAATACTGTCCCTAGTTCTAAATGCAAAGCTGGCGTATACAGGATTAGCTTTTGACATCCCCGAAAACGAGCTTGATATTTTGTCTTTGAGAGATTTATTTTACTTCTTTTTCTTAATGGACAACTTCCGAGTCAATTATTAGTTATTATCCTGGAGGCGAGTGATGCTTTCTTGCATAGATCTTTCTTTGTTCTTCAGTTCTTCTACGAGTTTTGTTATAGTTTTTTCCTCTTTCTCTAACATTTTAATGTTGTCTTTCAACTCCTCCATTTCAATTTTCCATTTTGTCCTTTCCTGCTCACTAAATATCTTTTGGTTGTTTATATGACTCTCCAGCTCATATATTCTCTTTTAATAGTCAGAAATCACCATTTAGCTTTTTTAAAGATTTCCTTATAAATTTTGGGCTTTCTCCATTAGACTCTCTTTAAAGTACTCTTCTTCACTTGCTTCTCTCTGAAAGAACTCTAATTTACTCAAAAAAGTTTATCGCTCTCTTGCTATCTTTTAATTTAACTCTTTGATATCCTCTTCCTTCTCTCTAATTATCAATTAAAACTCTCTTTCTAAGCTTTCGTTCTTCTCATATTGGTATTTTAGCTCGTTTTCCATCACTTCATACTTGCTTATCCTCTTCTACAATTCATCAATTTCCTCCTCCTTCATCATGATGGCCGAAATCGCTGCACTTTTAATCTCTTCAATATTGGCCATTAATTCTTCGTTTTCCCGAGCCAAAGCGATCAAATCATTTTGGGAAGGGGAATTGTTGACGTTAGATAATCTACGATTAAGATCAATGATTTGTTTGCGACATTCATTCAACTCATTCTCCTTGTATGTCAGCTTTTAGAGAATTTCCTGGTCTGAAGAATAGTTAGATTGGAGAACAGCATCTCTGAATTTGGCCTCATACTCGCTTGCTCGACTTTTTTCGTGAGCAAGTTCGTTTTCTATCTAAGTTGAGTGAGCAATACCTCGATTATTTTGGTTTTGAACTTCAGATTTCGGGCCTATGATTTTTCATACAATTCTGCGAAGTCTGCCTGCGTGGTCATTGTAATATTATTCAAAGAGATTTATAACAAATCAACAATTTTAGCGGCGTAATATTGTGATAAGCAGTTGGTTGTTAATATTTTTAAAAAATATTGTTTTCCATTTGATCGTATTGGTTTAAATGAAATAAATATGTGTATAAACTTTAATTAAGAGCTTGCTATAAATTATTTACTTTTAATAGTAAAATAACGATGATAGGAAATCTATCAAGGAGATATTCATAGTCCAAATAACCTGCAAAAAATGATAACCTCAATTATAAAGAACTTTATCTTTAATGCAAAAAAAATGTCACTCTTTTTATGAAGCATGTAGACTGCGAACTAACAAACATTCTCAAAACTCATTAAGAGGAAAAGAAAAGACTTAGGGATTAAATTGCACTATTGAAAAGCCAAATCAAATAGCAGTCTCATTCCTCTATTGCCTCTATCAAACAGCCAAGTACAAATAAAAGAAGTCATTCTGAAACCAAAGTCAATACACTGTCGTCTGTTTCAAAAGAAACTGTCGAGGAATGCTTAGGCAAGTTTAATAACATTAACTTCAAGACAGTTTTCTCTGAGAGAAAAAGTTAATCAGAAATGATGTGCGCATAAAAAAGGAACAAACTAAAATACAAAGAAGAATCAGAAAAATAAAATTTCATTTTGCCTGATAATTTAACTGTGGATGTTTAAATAGATATGAAAATGGTGAACTCTTCTAGATGGGACAAACGATTGAGAGAAAGAAAGCCATTGGTAGCAACTGAGAAAGTTGATAGCATTAAAGATTTTTTGAAGGATATTAGAGGAAAGCTGACCACTAAAAGACCTGCATCCCAGCCCAAAGGAGGAAATCAGCCAATGTTGGATATCATCACACCGGGCATGTTTACTGCTCGAGAGTCGAAATGAGTGATAAACTGTTAGTATTGTAATTTTTTCTTCTCATAATTCTTTAAAACCGATCATACCAATTTAAAAATGCATTTATTTACTGAACCATATTGTTCCTGAATATTTTTTATTTTATGGTTTAAAATTACGATTGATTTTCACTAATTTGTACAAAATAAATGACTATTCGTCCTCATTAAACAAATATTATTTGATGTTATTATGATCTAAATTTATTTAATATTGATATCATCCTCCAATAAGTAAATATAAAAAGCTATATTTTTAAGTATTTTAGTGCAAATTTCAACTCACGTGCTCATTATCACAAAAATATTTACAGGACTTCAATATTTTAAGATTTTTATTATTTTATGTCAATTCTACTTTTTTTATATTTTTCATTTCAGTATAATATTTATTATCACCAAAACTTTTGGGGGAAATTGAGCCAAGAAAACTCTTGACCTTTATCATCCTTTTATTATTTTTATTATCGTTAAATCGTCAGATAAATTCAATACAATTTTAGAAAGATTTATATTTCCATGTAGAAATCAACGACGAATTAAAGAATTATCATTTCAGTCCATTTTTGTTTGTTATTCGTAAAATAATGGTCAACATAATAAAAGTAGCAAAATAGAAAATCAGTAAATTACTTAAGCCCTTGATATGTTTTTACATTTTTTATACATTCTTTACAAAAGTACAATCTCAATCTATTTACTGCAAAGTTGGTTTACTCACAAATATCAAATTTCCTCCAAAAAATATTTCCAGAATTTGTTTAATAATAATTCAAATTAATAAAAGTAAAATAGGGTTATTTTTACATAAACCTTGGCGTAGATGATAATATTTTAACATTTTCAAGAATATCTTGAATAGATATCAAGCTTGATAGGGTTGGAAATAATTATTAAAAGAATTTCCTGAATAAAAGCCAGACATTGGCATAAAAACGGTCATTAATCCGTTGTTTTGGCTATTCCAGTTGCACCATATTGGAAGAGGGGATGAATTTTAGATCTGAGGGGTTCCCATCATCGGATAAATGCTGAGCGGAGTTGATAGAGCAATTTCTGGTTTCTTTATGGAATTTAAACTATCATTTGTTGATATTAATCGATTATAGTGAGGCCCCTAATTAATTTATTGTTGATGAGAAATTTATAAGTCCTCTTCTTATTCTTCGCTTTCTCTTATCAACTTTTTCTTTGCGATAATGGTTAAAAATCTGAGTTGAAAAGAACTTACTTTTGACCGTTCTACAAGTTTGGGTGCGTAAAGCATAGTACTGGCGTGTTTTTTAGTTTTTTGAAGCCATAAAGATTGAGTTGTCGGATGAAGCTGCTAAACTTATTGTGGCGAAAGAAGTAGGGCAGTATTTAGAGCTCTAGTTTTTCTTTGTCGAAGATATAAATTTTCGCTTTTAGTTCATCAAACTTCATGATTGTCTCATAGCTTTTGTTCTAAATTGATGGCGGCATTACCTTAAGAATGGAGTGAAATTTGGATATAAAGCTGCTTGGTTTTGACTCTTATTTCATGAAAATAAATAGAATTATAACTTCTTTTAAATCGCTGAAAATTAATAGTTCTGATCAACAAATCAATGAGAAGGAACACAGAATTCTTATTTCATCTTTGATCTATAAAGTAGGAGGTTCATACCACGCCATAGTTTGTACAGCCCAAATAATAAAAAAATGGAATTTCTTAATTTGAATGTGAGTTTTCTCAATTTCTTAGTATAAAAAATACAAAATATAATTCTAAAATGTTAGCACATACATATTTTTCTCATAATTTTAAGGGTGCCTCTGTACCATCTTTTGATTTATTAATTCAATCACTATTTCATTAAATTAGTTCTTTCCAAACCAAATATTTTCAAATGATCTTCCTCTGCAGTCACAATAGATATTCAAAAAATAAATCATCATTTTTTGTTAATTTTGATAATAATTACTAATAATTTAAGTTTCATATATTTGTTTTACTCAACTCTCATCATCTTTATTTATTGTATATTATGTTATTTCAATTTTAAATATATTTGGAGTATTAGATACTTTTTTGCGTGGGCACTTCGAAATCTTGGGCATCCATGAGTATTTTGTATGGCTGGTATTATTAAAATTATCCAAAAATGGTTTTTTCTTTTTTAAAATAGAAAATATCGGAGTTATCACCAATAAAATAACTTGGAAAATAGCAGTTCAAGCTCTTAATTTTAATTTATAAAATCTTTGATAAATTAAAACGGTTTCATACTTCAAAGATAAAAAATCACCACAAAACCGTTGGGATAAGACCACAACCTCTGTTTTGAATAATATATGAGATTGAATCTTTGTTTATAATTCCCAGTGATATCAAAAATTAATTAACTTTTATTAATCAAGGCTTTAGCCATTTTGGATGTCCTATAATGGTCTCTTGTATTGTAGTAACTGGGGTATGCCTAAAGAACAGTAATGGCCTAACGATATTAGCCTCGAATTTCTGCTCTCCTAACAGTTTCTTCTTTAATGATCAGTAAAGATGATCTTTTTTCTTTTGCATATTCACCTAAAATCCTAAAATCCTATTTTAGTGGTTACCTCCCACCATAGGTTCAAACGATCCTAAGGATAAGAATGAAATATCAATTTTAGAATCGGGTTCTTTTAATTATGATGAGGTAAAATTTTCAGATAGTAAAGTCCAATAAACTAATGCATGATTGCAACATGTGAATTTTTCCCAAATTAGTACATAATATATCTACATTTTGTCTTTTATTAGTAAGGATCCATAAACATAGGATTGACTTAATTAGATTTCTGTTGCACAGTCAAACCATTGTTGGAAATTGTATGTGATTAATTGCTGGGAGTTAGCCAATACCACTGATTTTAGCGATTTTGTTTTGGTTTGATTTCATTCAATGTTTTTACTGTGAAAGATTCTTTTATCCTTGTAAATAGTTTGCAGCCTTAACTGATATAGGAGCTCAAGTTTATTGCTTTGATACGAGTTAGATTCCATAAATATTATATAGGTTAGATTATTACCGCATGAATTGAATTTTAATAAGATCAGATAGGGCATTAAAATAACTCTTAATAATTACAAGCTTTAAATTTATTTTCTGATTATTAATGAAAAAGTAGACAGTGAAGAGTGAAGAGTGAAGAGAAATTTGTCAGCCATTTAGTTCATTTTAGCTGATTTAAATTGATCTTCTATCTATTTGATTTGAGTATAAATATTAATATGTTGCAATGAGTGTATTTTATAAAAACAGGAGTTTTATCTAATCTCATCGCATAGAATTTATCAATTATGTTTGTTCATTGAGTTTGATTGATTTTTATTTGTTTATCTTTATGATAATTTCACAGGGCTTATGATTTAGATGTATCCATATAATGAAATCACCTACGATATAATAATTCAACTGTAATTTAATGTATTTGGGTATTAAAATAATCAATAGATATAAGTGATAAATTATTACTCGTTATTTAATAATAAAACCTAACAGCAAAATTGGATGGGTCAAGACTGCAGTCGTTAACATGTGAAATAAATGAGAAAAAGTATGGAATTTGGATGCTGTCAGCATAATTTGAAATGCTTTAAGGAGGATGATGTCGACATATTTGGTTTTATGGATGACATTGGCCTATAAAGGCTGCTTGACAGCAAATAAAAATAAACAGCTATCTCCAAAAAACCAGTGAAATCACCTAATTATATTGATAATCAATCTGATTAAACCGATACTCTTCCAAAAATACCAGAACTTCTTTCAAGACTTGCATAGCAAGAAAATTCGAAAGATTACAATTATTCAATTCAAGCTGATAATAAATTAGCCAGCACAGATGAACTAAAATATAATATTTAACGGTCATTGATCAATGGAAATTTTCCAATAAAAAATATTACAAAAATAGAATCAATTATGATGGATGATGAAGATGATAAATAGAACTTACAATCGAGCAATCAAAAATACTAAACTAAAAATTGGCCAAGCAAATGTGGATAAAAATATAGAACCTTTGATATTAAAAATTTAAAAGTCAACTAAGACTTACCTGATGAGCTTTACAGATTAAAAATGATGAAACTTATTTCTAAAGATGCAGATGGATGCAATTCAGAACAAGGAGAGAATTGGAGTAATTTTTTAAGTGGAATAAACAAAGCCTAATTTATGAATAGCATTTACAGTAAAAATCCAAATAATATGAGCATTGCTTCTCCTGAAGCGTTAGCACAAGAATCCAATTATATTAATTTTAAAAGTATTAGCAATCAAGACACAATCGTTGGATCTATTCCACAAGGATAAGGCTCTCTATATTTTAAAAATGGAGATATTCTCACTGGATATTTTGTTGAAGGAAGATGCTATGGAAAGATAAAGTATGTAACATCAATAGGAAGCTACTATTATGGATATTTTAAGGATGGATAAGCAGACGGATTTGGATTTTATAGCAATTCCAGCGGTTATAAATACGAAGGAGAATGGAAGAGAAATAAGCCGAATGGGAAAGGAAAAGTTACATATATTGACAACAGCACTTATATTGGATAGTTAAAGAGTGGCCAACGTTACGGAAGGGGATTATTAGTTCAACGTGGTTTTACATATTAAGGTGATTTTTATTAAGACAAATTCTAAGGAAGTGGCTGTCTTCGAAGTGATAATGGCTAAATTTATGAAGGACAGTGGCAAAACAATCAAAAGAATGGATTTGGATAATATAGATGGCCGAACGGAGACAAATATAAAGGATTTTACAAAAATAACAAAAGGCAAGGTCGAGGGACCATGTGGTACCATAACGGCTAGATTTATGACGGAGAGTGGAATCATGGAATGAAGGAAGGAAATGGAATGCATCGAAGTTTATAAGAAAAACTAACAGGCCAGTGGTAGAAAAGTAAATTTATTGTCAATGCAAAAAGAAATTGAAATTGATTCTTTTCAATATCCTATTAAATAAAAAAATCTAAGCTAATCTATGAATTCAAGTGTATGAAGAAGATAATTTATTATTTTTACGAAAACAATCCTCTTTGAATGCAAAGCTCCATCTCTTGATATCTTTGAGTGGCATCTTGGCATTTAATTGAGAGGCATATCAACAAAGTTATTTTATTTAAGCTATTTTTATTAGATATGTTGAAACACACAACCTCGGAAATAAGAGATATCCAACTTGCGTGTCTTTACTGCGAAATTGAATATGACTAAACCAAACATATTCCTATGATACTTTGCCCCTCGCAACATACATGCTGTTCGGAGTGCGTTGAGCATAAAGTGTTTAAAGATAAACCAGAAGGAGAAACCCTGTTCTGTCCTGAATGCAAGCATCTTATCTCCAAGAGCGAACTGAAAACATTCAATTTTTTAAATGAGATAAGATAAACTCTGATCAGACTTAAAAATTGTGATGGCCATCATGCAAAAGAAGAAAAATAATAGAAAGAAAATCAAAATTTGGAGGAGTAGCTTGCAAATTAGAAACACAAAAATGAATGGCTTTTGCAACAAAACATTGGAGTATAAAAAAAGTATTATTTGCTTGTAGAATCTCATAAGCAAAATCAGATCGCATTGGAAAGTCGAATCAAGGCAGATGAAGTCTCATTGGAAAGACTCTCTCAATAACTTTGGGAAATAAAAGGAGATGATTTTTTTACTGAAGATAAAATAAACTAAGCCATTGATTTTTGTCAAAGCATTATAAAGACTGGCCCTAAACACGACTATAACACGATAGGCTTGGGTAATATTGAAGAGCAAATTGGCCTCTATGAAAAGAATGTGTTTGAATGGTACAATAATTATAAAACTCTGAATAAAATATTGTCATCTCCTTATGATATGCTTTCACTCTGTTATTCCTACCAGCAAAATTACACATAAGCCATAGATTGGTACAATTCAAGGCTTAGCAAAAATCATGATAGCTATCAACTATTGATCGGACTTGCAAATGCTTTATACAATAAGGGAAAATACCTCTAGGCTGAACAAATTTATTTAAGGATAATTGAGCTTAGACCAGATTTAGATAAACCTTATCAGCAAATTGCTTTTATCAAAGCCCTCAAGCAAGATAAAAAGGCAGAAGTGCATAGTTGGATTGAAAAGGTTAAAGCTAAGAACAGTTCTAACTATTATGCTGATTATATTTTAGCGATTTCTGAATAAAGCCCTGACTTGCAAATTGAAAAACTAACCCGATTAAGTGACACAATGAAGGAATATGCCAGAATTTATAATGGATTGGGAAAAGCTTATAAAATAAAAAAAGAATACGAATAAGCTTCGAAATATTTTAAAAAGGCCATATAAATCAACCATAATTTTTTTACCGCCTACTACGCATTGGGAGTCCTCTGCACTCTTCAGGAAAAAGGGGACTAAGCAATAAACTGGTTTCATGAAAGTATTAACGTAAATCACTTATATGATAAATCTTATTACGGACTTGCGAGTGTTTATTCAAAGAAAGGGGAGATTGATGAGGCAATAAAATGGCATCGAAAATGTATTGAAGTCAACCCAAACAACATTTCATCTTTGAATGGGCTGGGTATGCTGTTAGCAGGGAAAGAGCATTACGAGGAGGCAATTACATGCTTTTTTAGATGCATCTCAATCAATCCGAATTATGACTTTGCTTATAACGGACTTGGAAACGTTTATTATCATACTGAGAAGTATGATGAAGCTATTGAATATTTCACAAAATGTTTGGTGATTAATCCCAAGAATAGCGCTCCATACAATGGACTGAGTAATATTTACTCGAAGAAAGGAGATTAAACTGAAGCAAAGGCCTGGTACGACAAAAAAATGGCAGCATTAAATGTTTAATGAGCAAAATTGCATATATTGTTAAAATTGAATTATATTATAATTGTTATTAATATGCAATATAACTGCTTCTATCTCCTGTATTTATAAGTAAGTCATAAATTTTA
>Ga0302186_10004224_pt1 | contig 10109 bp, 14 predicted proteins | sample II_Bog_E1_2_FD_198782 | JGI IMG/M metagenome (GOLD analysis project Ga0302186, IMG submission 198782) | Peat permafrost microbial communities from Stordalen Mire near Abisko, Sweden - II_Bog_E1_1 | ecosystem: Environmental > Terrestrial > Soil > Wetlands > Peat | place: Sweden: Abisko...
TAGCCAGCTTATCGTATTTCTGCTGATAGGATCCGCTCGTATTGTTCTACTGATGAGATTGGATTTGCCCGTTTATGTATTTGATCTTGGCCTGCATGTCCAATACTTTGGCCTCAAGGTCAAGAGGATCGGCTATATTAATCTCGCCCATTATCTTTCGATAGTCCCTTTGCTTTTTCAGCTCCATGTCGACCAGGAAAACAAACTCTTCATGGCTGACCGTCCCATCAGAGTTTTAATCTAGTAATTCATACACTTTATTAGAAACTGCCTTGTCAACGTTCAGGTCTGCAAGCGCAGTCATTATTTCCTCGCAGGAAAGAACCCCATCTCCATTCACATCGATCAGCCTAAATATTTGATCAGAGTTTGCAGCTTCGGGAAAGCAGTGAATGAATTTCTCCATTGGAGTTAGTTCTGAGAAATCGTTGACTTCCTCTCTTTAATTTGCAGCGTCTTCCTTTTGAGGCTCCAAGCTAAACAGTAGCTTTTCCTTTTCTTTGATCCTTTTGCTTAAGTCTGCAATGGTTTTGTCTGCTCTGTTGATATCCCCATTCTTGTCGAGGTTAAACTTGCGGCACTCGTTGATTTCCTGTTTAATTTGCTTGATAATGAGAGTGTCTTCCTCTTTGGACTCCATCTGCCGTTCCTTCTTGCCTCTCATCTCCTGATTCTTGCGTTCCTCAATAAAGGCAGCTTTCCTGGCCTCGCCCTTGAGTTATTGAGGCCTGCCTTCCTTTAGTCTTTTGAGTTTGAGTTTGTTTTCCTCGTCTATTCTTTGCTGAATCATCTTTTCGTTCTGCTTCCTTTCCTTCTTCTGCTCCATATACATGAAATCCGTCCTCTTTTCAGGAATTTTGATTTACTCTTCAGGCGTCTTGCCCTCAGCGTTAGTTTACTGTTTGCTCTCTCCTTTCTTTTTTGCCTTCTGCTCCTCCAATATCCTTCTGTTTTTCTCCTTCCTTTCCTCTTCTATTTTTTTAGCTTCCTCATATTATTGTTTTCGCAGTTCATCGTCTTTCTTTTTCTTTTATTCCTTTCGTTTTAGTATCTCTTGCTTACTCTATTCGATATCCTTCATCCTTTGCTGTATTTAGGATTCACTCAGTTTTTGTTTTTTTTATTATGACTATGTTTTTATTTGAGAAACGGGCTTGCTCTTTTTTGTTGGTAATACCTTTATGGGTGCTTTTATCTCTGTTTATTTTTCAGGTTTTGCTGGCCGTTTTTTCTCTCCTTATTTTGGTTTAATGGGTAACTTTCGCTTGACTTAATTTTTTTTATTTGCTTTGCCCTTTTTGCCAAACATATCGTCATTCAATCTGGAACTTTCTATAAACTCAGATTTGGCCTCTGAAAGATCTTAGTCTTTCCTAAAACCAAACTCGCTACCTGTCTTGTTATTGTTTTCGACTGCAGGCGACTCCTCCTCTTCATTCTCTTCTTGTATTTCTGACTGTACTTCTGATTAATCATCTAATCTATGGGACGAATAATGTTATTCTTTAATTTCTTCGTCATTACCCATCTCTTCGTGATCCTCTGGATATTCTTATTCTTCTTAAATGGGCTAATTTTAAAACTATTGATCGTATTAACCTTCACCTTGCTTCTTCTTTTGGTGCTGACTCGTCTCTTCATCATCTGAATCTTAATTCAAAAGTTCATCTATTTATTCCTTCGTTATCTTTTTCTCTTTGCCACTCATTTAAATTTTGGGTCAAATAGTTATATATTAACTCATTGACAGAGAATCGAAAGTTAGCACGGAAGAAGGTTGTCAATCTCCTGGTCCATATAATTATTGACGATTATTTTAATCTTTACGGAATAGGGCAGTCCTGATAAAATTATATACTCATAAATATATTGGGACAGAGCCATGAAGGGTTTCAATAAATATCAGCCTGACTCATCTTTACTCGATAGCATTTCTTTAAAGAGGGAAAAGTTTCAAATTTACAGCCATAAAAAAGACTAGAAAAGTGGATACAAGAAAAAGAGCTCTTCTCTCATGAGTATATACCCATCTAAGCTGAAAGACGTAGTCTGTCCTCAAATTATTACAGAAAATAAATCAACCTACCAGTCTATTCAGGATACTAGAAAGAATAAAACACCCAAGGCAAACAGTCCCATCGGTACCATCGATAAAAGAAAAGGCGAACAAGTGAATGGTAGTATCGATGTGGTTCACTAATATGCTGAGAAATTATGGATGAATCTCGTCGAATAACACAAGATACAGCAAAAGGTTTGCAGCAATCAACTAAAGTATGCGAATAAATCCTCTGAAAAGATGGCTTTGGGAGGATTTGAGTTCCTTCAATAAATGGCTTCCCCTCTAAACAAGCGTAATGCCTTTTTATCCAATAATTTTAGTAAATCTATGGCCACCAAGACAATAAATTTGCTCTATCAAACTATTGTCGGCAAAAGTAGTTATAAAAAGAACAAAAAATTTTAATTTCACGTCAGCAAATTGCCCATAATGGATCGCCCCAGCATCAAAAAGGCTTAGCATTCTTTGGAGAGGTAACTTAGTGTCCCCCTCAGAATGGAACAGCCCAATAGTAGTACTCATCATCACAATGAATTAGCTCCTTCAATGCTCAATACTACACGCCATAGACCTAAACATAGATTACATTAAAACCCTCTCAATGAGGAAGCAAATGAAATAATTCCTTGGGCCACATCTTAGTAGGTAGCTTTCTGAAGCAGTTTCATTGCTGAATCGCGAATAATAAATATGATATCTAATAAAGTTAAATTACTCAAGTATTTATTAAATTAGCGTCAATAATAATTATCAAACTACTCAATCTTAAAAAGGATAGAGTCATATAGTCATATAGTCATATAGTTATCTTATGTAATGTCTTAATACAAATGCTCATAACGTAAGAGTGAATGTTCAAGTCAGTAGAAGGTATTTTTATATGCAAAACTGATATTCCCTCTTATATTATTATGCGTATTTATTAATAGAATAAGTAATTAAGTCCCTCAAATTCGCCCTTGATTCTATCCATTATAATAATAATATCACACTCCCTCGAATGCGTTCTATCCTCTCCAATTTAGCAGAAGAGATCATGCGTGGTGGACCGCGCGGACTCTAGGCCAACCAGCAGTTCCGCACTCTCATCAACTAGTTAACTAATCTTGAGGAATGTCTTTTGGCTGCTGATGAGAATGATGGCATGCTTTTTGTCTATTGCACCAACATGATCAAGCTTATAGAGAATGCAGAGTTTTGCATCATTTCAGAGACTAGATCAGAAGAGAACATAGTGAATATGGTAGAAGGGTGCAGTCAAAAGAGCAAGACCTATGGGCACATCTTGATGTCCCTCGCACGCAGCCTCCTTGCCAGACCGAATCGCCCAGCTTATATTGTTAAAACTATGCTAGACCTGATGAGTCTTTGTCTTAAGGCACTATTTGAAGATAACAACAACGTAAATTTTCTTCAAAACTTTATCTCTTATTTCTTGCCTGCTTATCGAGTGGACTAAAGCTTCTGCACTGCCACTGAAACCCCTTTAATCTTCCTGGCTCCAAGATACGAGTTGGACTTGAACAATCCTTCAAATTTTCTTTTTCTTTTACAAATCTTCAGTTCTATGTTGGAGTTTATCACAGTACAAAACGGAATGAAGACATATTACTAATATCGACGCAACATATACGTTTTCCGAAATAGCTATCTGGCTCACTTCCTTCAGTTTGGGGTTTAATTCACTAAGCTATTGTTTGTGAGATTTAACTCTAACTCTACCCTACGTTCACTCCTCGCCCAAGCCATCCATTTCCTTGAGAATGTCTTCATGTATCCCTTTACTCTAAGTTTGCATGAATTTGAAATTGACGATGATCTTGCCTAAAACATCACAGGACTCAACAGCGGAGATATCTACTTCAGCAACTATTTCAGACATGTTCTTTGCGATATTGACTACCTTGGTGACCTACTGAGATACTATAACTTGGTTATTAACAGCAGTAATAACTTTGATGACTGCCGACAATAGATATATAGTCTGATTAAGATTTTAGGGAGAGTTTCTGTACCCAGTCAATATACTTTCAAAAATTAAGAGGAGCGGAAGGCTTCTCGGATGTTCTCGCTTTCTATCTTAGAGGTTTTATGTTCTCCACCTCGCTTTATGGACTCCTACATGTTGCACTCCATAATGGATGTGGCTCAAAAGATACTTCTAATGGGAGATAGCCTGCTGATGTAAAAGAAATATCACATCATAGGCATTATTATCAACTTCCTACACAATGTTATGGGTTTTTCTTAAATTAGCATTGATTAGGGTAAGCGCAGTCCTTTCGCAAGAGTATTCGAAATACTGGGAGTATGTCTAGACTATGCCAAAGATAAGTTGGATGATGATCAGGGGAGAGAAGTCAAACAAAGTTGTCAACAAATTCTAGAAAAAGCCTACTCTCGTATAATAAGTCCTTAGGCTATAAAAATAATTTAAAAATTCGGATGCAACCAGCCCACATAAATATAGTGCTTCTCTGAATTGTTCGAACATATCATTCCTGTGTTTTAGGCCAATCTTGAAACAAATCTTGCTATTTTCTAGAAGATGGACGAGAGTACACTGAGTCAACAAGCTGGAATTATATGGCTGCACCTGTGCTCGCAATTACTTCCAAAAACACAAGCCAACTATAATCAAACTAAGATCATTTTAAAATATTACCGATTGGCTTCTGGTTGCAACAATTTGGCTTCGTTACGTTATATAAAAACTTTAGTGGAAGAGGTATTGAGCGAATGCAGTGAGGGGGCATCATCGACAACCCTGTGGCGCAACATACAGGAACTGCAGGGAACGTCCTTCCATGATTTCATACTCGCTGCTATTTACCTTTGCGTGTCTAACTTTAAATGCCGCAATAACGAGATCATTGACTTTTCACTTGAATTCTTCAAGGCTATCTTCTTCAATCTGAGAAAAAACGATGATAAGTCGTTTTTAGCCTTCTATAATGTGGTTGGAGAACTGCTTACTTCTATTGATAACACTGTCTTTGCCAATCCCGATTTTTTCCATAAACGCAGAGCTTTCTTTAATGTAATCTCTCTGATTTGGGTGAATGCTGATACTATCGCCTACATCTATGAGATCTATAACATTGTAGCCTCTAAAATAACGACTTCTTCCACTGAAAAGTTCTACCAGTACTTGCACGACATTACCGGTATCCTGGAACCAGTATAAAAACATGAAGCTTTTGAAGTCATTGCTGAGCTTGCCATCAATGATTTATAGAAGCTTTTCGCTTTGCATTTAGGAGATAAAAACTCAGCTCATGCTTTCTTTTCTGATGCTTACTATCTCAAGATTTTTTGTAAACTGGGCTTGGCCTTCCTAACAGATCTTACACGTAAACTCTACTATGAAACACATACAGACATCCCTTTTAAAATTCATCGACTGTTCAACCCGTATCTACAGAAGATAGTAGAGGGAGACTATGAGCTACCAAAATGTTTCACCAATTTCCTTGTAAAAATGATATCACTAAACCCCTTGTCGGATTTGGTACCCTTAAACAAGGTCATTCCTGCCTTAAAGGTACAATCCCCAGAGTAGAGTTAAAAATTAGTGCGCAGCTACTTTGATAACATTCAGCGGGTACAGGACATCGATTGGATGTATTTTCTGATTGAGGAGAATATTGACTTCATGGTCAGTTGGTGGGAAGAAGCCATGAATCGATAACTACATCCAAAAATCTAACTAAAAACCATTGTTGAGGCCCGAATCTGGACCACAAATCGGCATAAATAAACTTTGGCTAAACTAATTTTCGAGATTGGCAGTTATGATCTTGCCTATTGGAACGTATCTAATTTCCAGAGTGAGAGAGAGTTTGTGAACCAGTTCAACCTAATTTATACCTGATTCTACTTAAAATCATTCTTATAAAAAGGAAGCATATGATGAATTGAATTGCTGCATTTTTATATTCCCTATTATAATAATTCTTTTATTTTAAATACTCTTTATAGTTTATCAACTTTTAGAGGATTAATCGCAATAAATAGCTTTATTATCAAGAATGGAAATGGGATCGGCAGATTGGGCATGATGTTGATTTCTTCATCCATTCTTTCATACAACATCTGTGGTAGATATGCTTGCAAGGAAGTTGCCTTATGAGTTCATCCTCCTTGAATCCCTCGCAGCAGATGGGGCAAGTTCGAGAACTTTTCTTCATTATCAGGGTCTTAATTCTGGGTGTACTCAAACGGGTCCGAGCTTATTAGCTCATTATTGAAGGAAGAAGATAGACTTGAGACATTCTGAGTGGGAATGGGAACAAATTAACAATAATTATATTCTGTTAAATATTCTGATAACAATTCATATTGACTTATTTTTAATAATGATTTATCTCAAATATTGGGTTATCCGTTTTGGAGGACTATTTAAATTTAAAATTTATTATAAACTCATAAAAATCAGGTCAATCAATTAGACTCATTGAGAAGCCTCTCCCAAAGGCTGAGCTATTGCGGTGGTTGGTCCATAATTCCATCTACAAGAGTAATGGTGCTTGTCTGGTCTTTTTCTAATTATATCTCTGGGAGGCTGCATGATGTTTATGCTTCTCTATATTTGTGAAAGCTGAGATCTGAAGCCTTATAATTATGATTGCTGTTCTTCTTGGCGATGATTTTTGCTTTTTTTACACCTGAGGGAGTGCTAGCCTTACTTGGTTTGTTTTGCTTTGAGACCATGATTCAATTTGCTAATAAAAATTATCAATCTTTTATTGACAATTTAATTTACAATATTTAGTAATATACATCAACAGTATTCTTCCATAAATTATATGTGATTTAATTCATACAAACAACCATGGAAGAAATCATCCACTTTAGACAAACCCATTTTTATTTAGATCAATTCAATAATATCATTCTATTATCTCCCTGAAATAAGTTATTTAGATTTGCTGGAATTCGGTCTCAATTTATAGACTTGACTTGCTCAAATTAGTGGTTTCTGCTTGCAGACTGCATAACTCTTGCTGGATAGTCGATATCATTTGGATAGCAGTTTTGATTTGATCTACGTAGCTTTGCCGATCTGCGCATATTTTCTTGGCTATAACCTTGAGCTCTTCCATTATGGTGCAATCCTACATAGTTACGATCTTTTCGTGCTCCCTCTTTTCGATTCGAGTCTTTTCTTCTTCTGTCTGCTTCTCTTTCTAAAGTTTCTTCTCTTCCTGCTCCCGCTGTAGGCTGATTATGCATTTATCCAGTTTCGTGAGTAAATGTGAAAGCTGGGAATATATTTTATTGATGAGGTTGCTAAAGTAAACGCTGGTCTTGTCATATATGCCTTTGAAGAACATAATGGAAGCAAAATCCTACTAAAAGTCTTGAATTTTATCTTGAGACAACTCTCGTTGCAGAACAGTCAGAATTTAATCCTTTTTGCTGCTCTTGATCTTCTCGGCTAATCGCACAATTTATGCTTTCAGTTCAATGATACCATGAACATCCTTATCTAAGGAGTTTATTCGTGACGAATATATTGAGACAATCTCTGCGCAAATGGTTTATATCTTGATGTTGGAGCTACTCGTAATATCGTCTATGAAGTCTCTTATTGCCAATTTAGCACTTTCACTCAGTATATTCTGAATATGTTTGCTCTTAACGAAATTCATCTCTTTGATGGTATTGATGATGCCCTGCTAATTTTATCCTCCCTCAAATGTATCGCCTTTTCCTCTCTCCGCCTGCCTAAACAACAAAATTCTTTTCCTAAACATTAAGAATTCCATGAAAATTCTTTCTTCTTCGCTGAACAAGCAGCCATTCTCATTTTTAAGCAGAATCATCTTTTTTATTTCCTTATGATAATCGTTAACAGTATGATCCGATGCTGCTCGATTTATGATAATGCAAACGCCATCCTTGATATCTTCAAACGTTGTGAAACTCTTATGAAGATTTTTTATCAATTTGGGAAGTTTATCAGCTCTTGCTTCACTGATGTGACTTTAGTCAATAATTAGAACTAGCTTTACGTGATGGTAGATGTCCAACAGTCGTTGTACAAAGAAAGAGTTAGAAATTTAATATTATTAACCCTTGTTATCTTTGAACCCAGGACAGTCATAGAAGGCCATATCCTCAATGATCACTTTTGTGGGCACAGAGGTTTAGGAATATTTCTCATGCCCAATTTTAATGTTGGAAGCGCCTGAATTGTCAAGAGTGGGTTTTAGACCCTAGCAGCGAACAACCAAACTACCACTATTGAGAAAGGACATGATAGTACTTTTGCCTACCCCTGTATCTCCAATGACCAACACAGCCTGAGAGGCATTTTTATCAACAGTAATAACTTAAAGTCCACAATGGATGAGTTCTTTTAATTTGTCAAGATTGATAGGGTGTGATTCTTTCATTTTGCTAATATGAATTATAAAATACTTTCGATAATGATCCATAAAATTATGTTGCTAGTCAAAGATAGTAAAATTATTCTTAAGAGCTCTTACTGTAAAATTTAGAATATCTACAGAATATAAATATGAATTTTTCTTTAAGAATTAAGTTATCTAAAGTTACCTGAAGTTACATTATATATTAATTTTTACGCTAATATTTGTAATATATTCTGATTGATCAATTATGGAAGCATCAAACATCTCTCACAAACTCGCAGCCCTTAAGATAAATCCCATTGATTGGCCCAAGATTCCAGTCTATATTGAGGATTCCTTGCTAGCAATAATATAAAACTCGAACAAAGCATACGGAGACAATCAATACGAGGCCTCTAAGGGGATTAAGATGCAGCTATAAGCATTGTTGGGAGGTATATGGACGGTAGTGATTTGCCCAGCCGACCAAAAGACCTATAACATCCACTACACCCCCGCACTAGTACCAAACTCAAAGTTCTAAGCCATGTCCTTGACCTTCGAATATGAACATAGACGATACCTAATCTTTCGCAACCCATGATATCTACTTCTTGGGGCATTTTATAACTTTTCCATATAATAGATAATTCTAATATTGTTAATTGCTTGAGATGCCTTGCTTAAGATTAGTAGAAATTAATCAGTTAATTATTTACAGGCATTGGCGGATTATAAGAGCAATCCAATCCAATTCGGGCCTTTATTCAGGCTGCTGCGCCATGCATTTGGAAATAAGGCCATTAAGGATCCTTAAAACTGTGACATCACCGTAGTTCTAAAATTACTCAGGGGTGAATAGCCAAAAGGAGAGGTAGTGTTGCATGCCTTCATCGATGAGGGTTGTATTTTTGTTGATATCAAAGGGATAGCGGCCATAGAGCAGTTCATAAAAAATGACGCCCATCGAAAAGACATCACTTTTGTTGGTAAAATGCCCTGTATCATCACTGAACATCTCAGGGCAGCTGTAAGGGATTGTAAAACCGGGATGATGACCTGCATAAATAAATAGATACGTCCCTTGCACACTTCTGGATGGTAGCTTTCTCCAAAATCTATCAGCTTAACGAGCATGTTACAGAAAATCATGATATTATTTGGCTTCAAGTCCAGGTGCACGATCTAATAATCCCGCAGATAGCGCACGGCCTGCACAGTTGAAAACATAATATAAAGTTTAGTAAGAAGAGAGAGAGAGGGGCGACTACTCTTTTGAAATTCGTTGAGGTTGCGAAAGGGAATATAGTCCATAATAATGGTCTCCTATCCAAATGGACTAGGCTTATTGATTGGAATATAGTACTTCGGCAAGAAGACTGAGTTTCCGTTCTGTATCTGTTCTAAAATCTTCATTTCATGTTCATTGCGACTGTGCCATTTTTTCTTTCCCACTTCATACTACTACTCCTTCTTCACGACCACACATTTCTGAATCAAATTCTTTGATGATCGTCCAACGTTCTGTCTGCTGCTATTCACCAGTTGATATCCATCAGAATTGCTTATATACCAATACTTTATTTTTGTCAGAAATATAGTGGCAAAACCACCCTAGCTGATCTTATTCATCTCGTGTTCCCCACTTTAATGCACAAAAATTTAATTTAGGATCGTTGAGCTTTAGT
>Ga0302186_10004225_pt1 | contig 10108 bp, 8 predicted proteins | sample II_Bog_E1_2_FD_198782 | JGI IMG/M metagenome (GOLD analysis project Ga0302186, IMG submission 198782) | Peat permafrost microbial communities from Stordalen Mire near Abisko, Sweden - II_Bog_E1_1 | ecosystem: Environmental > Terrestrial > Soil > Wetlands > Peat | place: Sweden: Abisko, Stordalen...
AAAGATTTTATTAAATTCCAATATAAAAAATAAAAGAAAAATCAAAATTAATTTTGAATTGATTTTTCGATTTTTTTTTTGTTTAACAATAAAATTTAATGTGTTTTCTTTAGTTTTGAAACGATTAAAAAAATTATCTTCATTCATTTTTTTTACCCATTTCTCCTACTGAAGAATTTGAAGCATTTCCAGATACATTGTAATCGTTGCCAAAACCATTTTTCCTTTGCTGTTTGGAAAATGAGGGAATAAGCGAGGCAATTCGAAATGTCACCCAATGTATAAAACCAATAGTCTGATTCGGCTTGGGAGAGTGAATCAGTGGATCGATTGATGTATCCAACTTAGAATGAGACACATAATCCGATGAGAATGGCCCATCCGACAATGAACCCAAAAACTAAAAAATTTTTAAGCTAATATAAGGAAATAAGGTAAACCTAAGGTAAAAAGGAATGGTGCATTTCCTATCTTAAAATGATTAGGGGAGTTCTAGAAAAAAACTTTGGAAAAACTTACCATTTGAATATCAACTCGATCATTGAGTATATCAATCTCAGTTTCAATGAATTTTTCCTTTTCATTTCTGAATTTCTTCGCCTCTTTCTCCGCCTCACTTCTGATTTTCTCCCTCTTAGTTTCTGCCTCACTTCTGATTTTCTCCCTCTCAGATTCAATGAATTTTTCCTTTTCATTTCTGAATTTCTCCGCCTCTTTATCCGCCTCACTTCTGATTTTCTTCCTCTTAGTTTCTGCCTCACTTCTGATTTTCTCCCTCTCAGTTTCCGCTTTAATTCTCATTTTCTGAATTGCCTGATCTGTTTTTTTTCTCTCCCTCTCAGTTTCCGCTTTAATTCTCATTTTCTGAATTGCCTGATCTGTTTTTTTGAATTTCTGCCTCTTAGTTTTCGCCTCATTTCTGATTTTCTCCCTCTCAGTTTCCGCTTCAATTATCATTTTCTGAATTGCCTGATTCGACTTACTTCTGATTTTCTCCCTCTCAGTTTCCGCTTCAATTCTCATTTTCTGAATTGCCTGATCTGTTTTTTTTTATTTCTAATAGGAATTTTTCTTTTTCATCACACAATTCTGATTTCATCACTAACTTGATATTTTTCAAGTGTTCTCCTTCTTCTATGATTTTTGGATTCTTAAAATTTTTCTTAATAGAAGAATCTAATTCTTTATCATCATTATTTTCAAGGGCACTTTTGCATAGAATTAAAGATGCTAAAATAAAGAACTTATTGATATAAATTATTTTTTATGAACTTAGTAGTTGCGAATACTCATTGATTTCTTCCTTTAAATCAGGGAAATATTTGACAATAAATTCTTGAAATGTCTTCATTTGAGAAATCTCTGGTTTTTTTTGTTTTTTTAATTTAATTATAAAGAATTTTTCAAAAATAAGTAAATTTTTTCAGACATGAATATGAACCTTATGTAAATTAATTAATTCATTTTACAAATGTGAAATTCTGTTTTAAGTATTTGTTAATTTAATATATATTTATTTATATAAATTTATTTTATTTACAAAAATGAGCAGATCACCAGAAATAGAGGATCCTAATAAGTTTCAAAATTTTCAAAGAAACTCATGACTTTATCTTTTTTTTCTTCAATAGAATCGTAAAAGGAATAAAGATAAAAAACCCTAATCAGATATTTCCTCACATCCCCAAGCGCAAAAACCGTTAATTTTTCTCGATTTTTCTTGTATTTATTAAAAAACATTAAAAAAGCAAACTCAGACAATGAAAACTCAATTAAAATAACTTCCAAAAAAATCTACGTGCCGCATAATCGCCTTCCAGCCCTTCACAAAATCAAAACTAATAATTTCAAAAGGCCATTGATCGAAACCGGAAATGAGAAAGTTTCGCATTTATTAAAAACTTACATCCAAAGACAAAAGCAAAAAACCTTCAATAGATCTTTTGATTCAGAAAATAAGGAAGACAACCAAGAGATTCCTTTGAATAAACATTTAATAGAGGAGTTTTTCGCTACAAAGACTTTGATGCCATTAGCATTGAAAACTGAGGTTAGTCCTATGATCATTAGGAATAAATCTAGTGATTCGGAGGCGATTAAGACGAAAAATCAGGAAAATATTGAAAATAATCTCATCCTTAATAATAAAAAAGAAGAAAATTTCACGATTCCAAGTCCAGTTTTGACTTGTTTAAATATTAAGAGATTAGTCGCGAATTTGAAGAAATTTAACACGCCGATTTTGAAGAAAACACCTGATAAAAACAATAGAAAAATCGATGAAAATATTGGAAATATGGTAAAAACCGAAGAAAATACTAATAATACCAAAGGAGGAAAAATCCCGAGAAATCACAAAAAACATTCTTTTCTTGAAAATATGAAGAAAAACTTTGAAATTTCACCTTATCAACGATATGAGTTATTTATCAGATCGATGAATTTCACCAATAATTTCACTGTTAATCTTAGCAAGAATTTTCTTTGTTTCAAGGCCTATATAGGCAAGGGAAACAATAAATCCTTAATCAAGACTTTGATTAAAAACAGGTTTTTTTAAAAAAAAATCTCTATTTTCTAAATAATTTATATTAGATGGTGGTGGAGTGTTATAGATTCTCCAGAAGAAAACCCAAATTTCATCTGGACTCAAATAAAAAATAAGTCTTTTCTTGAAATTATGAAGAGACCTTCGATAAATTCTGATGAAAACGAAGGTTCTCAGGAATCTGCATTGAATAAAACGAGTTTTTTATCATCGAATTTTCTTGAAAACCTCAAGTCTTTAATTTCTCCTCTTGACCATTTATCGATTAAAAAATCCTTGAAATCCTTGAAAATAATTAAAAAAACTGAGGATTCGCATATAAATATCAAGAAACCATTGGATCTCAAAATTCATAACCATTTCGAAAATAATTTCCATCTTGGCAACAAAAAGGCTTTATTTTATAATTTACGCGATTTTTACGAGAGGAAAAATCAGGAGGTTTTTCTTGACATTCCAATGACTTTTCATATCAGAAAAGGACTCGAAGATCCTGAATATCAGAGTTTCCTTCATTATTTCCATGCAATTAAAGAAAAAACTGGACAAAAGCTTTGGATTGTAAAGCCTGGAGAAAGGAGTAATAGGGGGAAAGGAATAGATATTTGTGAGGATCTTAGCCAGATAAACCAAATAATTTCCTCTAGATCAATGCATAAAAATGGGAAAATCAAGACTTATATTTTACAAAGCTATATAGAAAACCCTTTATTATATAATAAGAGGAAATTTGATATAAGATGTTATGTATTAATGACCAATTTCAACAAGAATCTTAAAGCTTATTGGTATAAAGAAGGATATATCAGGACTTCTTCGAAGGATTTTTCCTTGAAAAACCTGAATAATAAATTAATTCATTTGACAAATGATGCCATTCAGAAAAAAAGCGATGATTATGGGAAATATGAACCTTCAAATAAAGTTCTTTATTTTTGAAATTATTAAATAAATTATTAATAAATTAGGTTTCTTTTGAAGATTTTCAAAAAAACATTAAAATTGCTTATCCTGAGAAAAAGTTTGATTTCAATAAAGATATCCACGATAATATGAAGGAAAAAGCCACCAATGCAATAAAGGCAGTCTATGGCAAAATTAATAAAGAAATTGAATTATTCAATCAAAACTCAATGATTTTTGAAATTTTCGGATTGGATTTCATGATAGATGAAAACCTCAAGGTTTGGCTTATTGAAATCAATACAAATCCTTGTCTTGAGCTTTCAAGTCCTTTATTAGGCAAAATAATTCCCAATATGTTAGAAAACGCCTTTAGGTCATTATTTTTTTTTTTTTTTCATAATAATGAAAATAATACTTACTTTAGATTGACATTAGATTGCTTATTTCCAGCTCCTTTTCTCATCAATCCATCGAAATATCAAAGAATCCCGAATTATTTCGAAAACAACAAATTTGAATTGATTTTTGATGAATTCATCGAAACCAAAGAATTAACCGATCTCTATTCGAAATCAAATCCAAATAATGGTTTTCTTTAATTACAAACAAAACATTTTTAATACTTTAAAGAACGATATTTGGTGAATCTCGATGATGAGGACTCAGAAGATCAAATAGAACAATAAGATTAAAAAATATTATTTTTTTTACTTTAGTTTAAAAAAAAAAATCAAATATTTTTATTAGTTTTTTCTAAATTAAATAAAATATGAATTTTATATAATTATTTACATTTTTAATTTTATTTGAAAAATAATTACAATTACAAAAAATTGAAGAAAATTGAAGAAAATTACAAAATATTAAATTCTTTATTTTTTTTTTTTATTAAAAAATATCATAAAATTCAAATTTTTAAAATGATTTGCCTTCTGATTTTCTTGTTATTCATCTCCATCACGAATTCTGAAAAGGTTTTTTCGCTTTCTCTGCAAAGAACCCCCCTCAACACTTCCCTTGGACTGAATTTCAGCATGCAAAATTGGCTTTTTCTCGAATTTCGTTTTGAAAACAAAGGCATAGAACTTTACCCAACCCAAGAATGTCCTTTGGGAAATTGCGAAATGTGCCCTTCGCATTATATAATAAAGAAAAACGAGTCCTTTGAATGCCAAATCAAATCCCTTAAACTCAAAACCAAATCATTAAAAGTTCCCAAAAAAAACAAAGTGAAATTTTTGAACAACGCAACAAGAAAATTGAAAATTTTTGATGGTTTTTTCGGCTTGAAATTCGTGAAAAGTCTCATAAAAACTAACAAAATCAAGCAACAAACCTTCATTTTCAATGGAACTGAGTTGATTTTCGGCAAATCCATCAAAAAACCTGACATTTTTCTGAATTTTAACAAGGATTTCTCAATAAATTCAAGCAAATTCCAGGTAGGAGGTCGTTTTATGGTGGATTCCCTGAGCAAAATCCATTTGAAACCAGAGAAAAAAGGAGTAATTCTTCCAATAGCCATTTTCCGTAAAGTTCGCACTTTCTTGCATTTTATCAAGGTAAAATGTCGAATGTCCAAAAACAATTCACTCAAATGCAAATACCCTCGATCTTCCCAAAGGCTTTTAAATGCCAATATGGAATTTTTCCTTGACAACAACCAAAAATTAAAGATAAAAGTCCTTTCGCTTTTACGAAATTGCAATAAAAGATATTGCGAAAGCCTGATTTTCTTTCATGATCTCGAAAGCATTTATCTGATGGGTTCTTTGTTCATGGAAACGGAGATCGAATTCGATTTTTTAACAAAAAAACTCGCTTTTAAATCGTTGAATAAAACCTCAAATTCTTTGCTTTTCGAAAGAAGTTCTGAGGAAATAGATGATTCGCATTCTCGATCTTGGCTTCTGGAGAAAAAAACCTTCTTGAAGGTGATTTTCGTGATTGGAATAATAATAATCGCGATGTTAATAGGCAGGAAATTGTTCAAATGTCTAACAATGAAAATAGAGAAAAGCCTTCCAAATTATAAAAAAAACACAAATACAGAAGAAAACGAGCCTGTGAACTCATTTAGAGTAATATCTGCGGAAATAAGGAATGCGAGGAAAGATATGGCGACAATTAATAAACCCAGAGTGAAAAAAACCATTTTCGGCTAGAAAAAAGAGTCCTGATCTATATAATTTAAATTTATTTCTAAATAATGAAGTTTTTTCTCTTATTTTTTCTGTTCTTAACTGAATTCAACGCCTTTGATCGTTGTTCTCCTGAAATTTCCACCAAAATCGCGATTTACGGAGGTGCGAGTTCCGTTCTTTGGACTTCTTCATGTCGTGAATCCGCCCAAAATCTCACCGAACCCTTAACATATCCATCATATAATCCAGAATGTGCCTCTAATGCTCAACAAGATGCTTTGGGTCCGAAACCAATAAATTATCCAACACCTGAAATTCCTGATGATTGTGATAGAATTATATGGCAACAATTACGTATAGTCGAAACCATACAATATGTAGTTGATTTAGATCTGAATTTTTGTCATCATTATTGTCCAGATTGGAAATCAGAGAACGAATTTGAAATATATAATGATAATGAAGAGGCATTGGAGGGATGTTTAAAGAATACTAGTGATAATGAGAGAATTTATTATCATAAAGATTCCAACAATGATGGTAATTTCGATAATTACTTAAAAAAAGATCAGAAAATCCCAAGGAATTCAAAAGAAAAGTCAGAATATCTCATCGAATTCCTAAAGGAGACATCACGCTTTTCTTCTAGAAAGAAGAAACAATATGATCAGAATTCGCAAGGCTTGGATTCTCCAAATTTCGTGTCTTTCGTGTATAATTTCGGCTTAGGCGCTTTTTTAACCCCGAGTTTAGATGATATGGCTTGCGGGGAATCAGCTCCTGGCTTAATTCTCAATATATCAGATATTTTATCAGAGGTTGATTCTCTAGACCCAGGAGATCTATTATTCTTATCAGTTAATGAAAGGATTTCTAGGGTTTTCCTATGGACTGGAATAATCGCAACAGAAGGGACTGGGATATATGGAGTTGAGACTATTTTAAGCAATTATCTAATGACTAGAAGAGATAAAGTGAAAGGGGAAGTGGAGAAAATGATGAAACGAAATGATCCAATTTATATAATAGCGGATAGTTCGAATAATGGTCCGAATTATAGGTTATTTGTGGGGGATTATGTGAAGGATTTTGCTTTTGCCAGAAGAATTATAGGAAAGGATGGGAATTTCATTGGCAGGGGATGTGAAGGGTTGAATGAAGATATTAGAGAAAGAGTGGAAAATAAAGGGTATATTTGGGGAAAAAGGAAAGATGGATGCCAAAATGGAAATCAGGGGAATAATAGTGGCAATAATGATGTGAATGTCACAGTCCAAGTGTTTGTGAATGGGGATAAGAAAGGCATCGCTAAAGGGATTTTTCTAGGAAAAAAATAAATTTTTTTAATTTAAATATAAAGTCAAATGCATTTTTTGTTTTCTTGATTAGAAATAAAAATAAAAATCATGGAAATCACGAAGGATCAGAATTTTTTAGATGGATTGTTTTTAAAACAAGAATCAGGATTTTGGAATGCGATTCTGGATGGGTTCGGAACCATCGGATTTATAAATAGAGCTAAATTTCCAATTTTGACCGATTCTATTAAAAAAACCAAAGAGATTTTGGCACAAATTCAAGACTTTGAAAAACAATGGGAATTTCTCAATTTTGACTTGAAAAAAGATCCAGAAAAATTATGGGAAACTCTTTATAGCAACTCTCGACTTAATAATTCCTATAATAACTATAATGTAGGAGGAATCAATTCCCTTCTTTTCTTACAATGTTCAAAAAAATCATTCGAAGAATTCAAGACAAATTTCAATTATTTCATTTTTTTAGTTTATTATAACGATCAGAAATTTATGGAAGATCTGCCTTTTATGTCCAAAAACACATTTGAGAATACGAAGAAGTTTTTCAGGGAAATTGATTCCAATAAAGATAAAATCAAAGATCTTTTCTCCTTGGTTCTCGTTTTTTTCAAGGAATTCAAATTGTTTAAAATCTTAAGTCTTTTATTTAATCAAATGAGCAAAGTTCCTCCAGAAAAAACCTTAGAAATTTTAGATACAATTCAAAATATTGGGAAAAATGAAGAAAATTCAAAGGATTTGTTAAGATTCGAAGAGACCTTTTTTTATTGTGTGAATTTTTTCGAGTTATTGAAAAACGATCTTTATCAAAAATCAGCTTTGAATGAGACACATATTCAAAACTTTCATTCGCTTTTACATGAAATTTTTAGGCGAATCGAAGCAGAAAACCAAAATAAACTTGAAGATTATAAAAAAGAAGTTTTAAAATGGAAAGATGCTCATAAAAAGATTTTTAATGAAAGACAAACTCAACTTATTAAAGTGTCTAGCAAATTTCAATGTGAAATTGAAATATTAAAGGCGAAGATAAAAGAAAAAGAAGATAATGAAATTGCAAAAAAAAATGAAAAATTCAGAAAAAGAGTAACAAAATATAAAAATCTTCTTCAAGAAAAGGAAGAAGAATTGCAAACCGCCCTCGAAAACAACAAATCTCTTAAAAAGGAAATCAAAATCTTGAAAAAAGATCTTCAAGAAAACAACCAAAGCAAAGATCAATTGTCAGGAAAACAGGATTTTTCAAGTTACGACCTAATATTCCACATAGATTCTTTGCAATCGGCCCGATGGAATATTTCCTTTATTTCATCACACAATTTAACTTCAAGTTTCGCTTCTATCATAGGTTTTGTGGGTCGTGAAAACATCGGGAAAACATTCATTTTGAATAAAATTTGTGGATTCGAACTTCCTACTGGAGCCAATGTCCACACTAAAGGATTAAGTGTGAAATTTTCTTCTGATCAATCTTTTCTCTGCCTGGATTCAGCCGGGGCTCAAACTCCAGTTTATTATTATGCCCGAAAGGTTATGAAACGATTTAATCATCCAGAAAGCGATGAACTCAATGATGATATCAAAACTATGATGATAAACGATAGGACTTTAACTGATTATTTCATCCAAGACTTTATATTAGAGAAAAGTCAAATAATTATAATTGTCGTCGGTCAATTATCACAAAATGACCAAAAGTTAATTGAGAGGATTTGCAAGGAGTATAAAGCGAAAAAACGGATCATCATAATTCATAATATGTTTAATTTGGAGAAAAAAGTTGATGTTGAAAGGAGAATTAAAAAGGATATCATGGAATCATGTAAAGCAATGGAGGTTCTGATTCCTCAAAGCGAATTATATCAATATGTTGAAAAAACAAAGGACAAATCAAAGCAAAACATTTCGCATTTCGTGTTGGGAGCTGAAAACAAAGAATCTGGAAACTATTATAATAAGGTGGTTTTCGAATATTTAAAGAAGATTATTGACACTGATGTTGAGAAGAAAGCCCATGATTTGATCTCTGATTTGAGGGAATATTTCAATGATAATTATCGGAGATATTTGAAATTCTCTCAAAGACCAAAAACTCCGATCGAATTACTTTTTGATTCGAAGGAATGTGCTTTGAATATTAAATGCCAGGAGAAATATGAAATCTCTAATCCTTTATTCAACTCATTGGGCAGTTTCATCGCAAATCCGCCATATGAGGTGTTTAAAACTAAGGAAGAATATATTTGTTTGATCGAAATTCCGAATTTGAACTTAGATACATTGAATTTGAGCATAAATAAGAAGAAAAGTGAGTTTAATTTGCTAGTATTGAAGGGAGAAAAGAAAGAAGAAATTATTTCAAAAGGAGAAATGATAGTTGGGTTTCGAAATAATGGGGAGTTCCTGAATTATTTCCCATTGGGACCGAATTATGAAATGGTCAAAATCGACGAGAATTCAAAAAAATATAAATCCGGGCTTTTTTCTCTAAGAGTGATTTATAATTTAGAAGAAATAATCAATCTTTAGATATTTTTTTTTTTAAAAAACGTTTTATTTACGAAGAAATTCTTAGGATTTTATCAACAAAAAAATATAATTTGTTATTATAATTCATTAAAAACATTATTATTATTAGAGTCAATATCTTCGTTCGATTTCTTTGGTTATTAAATAAAAATTACCTTAATTATTTAGTAGATGAGCTAAATATATATAATGACGCATTGGATTTCATTATGAAAATTTTTCCAATATAATTAATAATGAATCAGATTCCAAATTTTATATTCCATGCATCAAATCGATTTCCTCTGGCTTTAAATTGATCGTTTTCGGCTTTTCTCCATTCAAGAGAAATCTCATGGTTGAAGATACTTGAGATAATTAGAGTGTTTGATCATGAAAAAAGGCTTAATGAATTAGAATTAATAAAAGAAAGTGGTTGATTTTCCCCCTATTTTGAAAATTTTCTAAGTCAGCTTCCAAGAGCCAAGAAAAATAAAAAAATACCGATTTCGGGAAAAAAATTAAGAGAACCAATCATTTAAATGATCAATGAACAAACAAAACATAAATAAAAATTCGCAGATTATATATTAAAAATAACTTTATTTTTTTCTCTTTATTTTATTTTAAACTATTTTTTTTCCATTGGATAATTATTTTTTTAGGTAAATCTTTTAATTCCA
>Ga0302186_10004226_pt1 | contig 10108 bp, 8 predicted proteins | sample II_Bog_E1_2_FD_198782 | JGI IMG/M metagenome (GOLD analysis project Ga0302186, IMG submission 198782) | Peat permafrost microbial communities from Stordalen Mire near Abisko, Sweden - II_Bog_E1_1 | ecosystem: Environmental > Terrestrial > Soil > Wetlands > Peat | place: Sweden: Abisko, Stordalen...
CGATGTATTTCGGCACCGTGGTGCTGTGGATGGGTACCCCCCTGGCGCTTGGCTCGTGGGTTGCCCTGCCGGTGTTTGCGCTTCTGGTGTCGTTCTACGTGCTGCGGCTGCTGAGTGAGGAGAAAGTGCTGCGAACCGAGTTGCCAGGGTACGCCGAGTATTGCGCGAAGACCCGATTCCACCTGATCCCGCTGGTCTGGTGAGTGGAACAGCGAACGGTGCGCGTCTAGGATATTGCGCGCAAAGATGCGCGGGCTACCAACAGCCGTCGGATTCCGTTGCCCAGGCATCAATGACCAATTCTAGTAAAGCGGCGCATATTGAACCATCAATTCGCACGGGCTTCTATCGATGGTGGCAGGTTTTATCGCTTCCTTCCCCATGGCGCTCATGTATCTTCCTTGCCGGTCGAGTACGCCCTGCACCGCATAGTGCGCCAAAGACGAAAGGACCACTCCTCTCATGTCCCCAAAGAGATCCGGTACCTTCACTTGAAAGACAGTGAGCGGACGAAGCGTCATGCCCGGCTCGGCCACCCCTCCGGGGAGATCGAACATTGATGAATCCACCTTGCTCGCGGCTTCAATCGCAACATCGGCAGTAAGGAGCTCCCGTTCCCCCGCCTTGATGGTCAAGTGCGTGGGGATGTCCTTGTCCGCAAAGCGCACGTACTTTTCCCAAACGACAGCGCGACTATACGAGGTTTGCAGGAATAAATGCCCGTGCGGTTGAAAATAATAGGCGTCCGCCGCAGATTCCCGCCCGTTGCCAAGATTCTGGCTAACGCGCACGAATGAGACACCATCTTTGGTCAGCCGATCGATGGACCACTTTGGGGAAACCATATCCTTGAATTCCTTCGTTAGGGCTCCCTGGCCTATGGGGCTGTAAAGCTCCGTCAGCAAACTGAGGACACGGCTTGGTTCATAGTCCGCGCTGGCCTGCATCTTGCGGCCCTGAGCAGATTCCACTTCGATGGCGTGATAGCTGCCGAGAGTTACTTCGCGACGCCACTGATGGGGGGCGAGCCATGTCTCCTCGTACTGCCCGTCTCCAGAGATGATTTCAGGCTGCTTTTTCTTCAGTTCCAGGCCGGGGAATGCGTGGATCACAACCTTCATGTGAAACGGGGTGCTTCCGAGCATCCGCGGATTCATCAGATCGTTTGCGCGTTGGAACCATTCAATAGCGGTCTGGGGTTCGGCGGGGGCAGGTCCCGGGTGCTCATTCGGGGCTGCCGCAAGGTTCAAGGAACAAGTTGCGGCAACAATATAAGAAAGAAAGGACAGAAAGAGTTTCATTGGGTTGTTCCCCGGAATTACCACCCGGTGGGATGCGTGCGCATCTCGACCTCTTTATGTTTCATCCACAATCCTCGTTTCGCTTTGATGATACCGCGTTTGCGGCCCCTACGCGCCTGAGCCGTCCGGGGTATCGGCTAGAGGAGACTTGCGACGTGGTCGCGGATGCGATTTTCCAGCGTTTGCAATTCGGGGCAGCGTTGCTTGATCCCGGCGAAGTTTCGCAGGGCTTCGAGCATGAGTTGCTTCCGGCCTCCGTCGGGATAACGGGACTGGTCCTGGCCGTGCGTCTGAAGAAATGGACTGAAGTAATTCTCTTTGATTGAACGATCCGCTTGCATCGTTCCCCATCGCCAATTGGGCTCCCATTTGTCCTGATGGCCAGCGAGGATCCAAGCTTCCACCTCGGGTACCGCGGCGCAGCATATCAGTCGAATAGGTCTGGCGATCAATATCGCCTGTTGTTCAAAATCTGCTTCCATCTGGGCAAACTCAGCGCTTCGATCCTTACCGTCGGAGTCGGGAAGGAAGAGAACGAGGTGCTTGTGGCTATATAGGTCAAGGATCGCATCGGGAAAGAGGCTCTTCGCGTGTTCATAGCCATTTGTGCGGGGATTTGCCATGACTTCTATCTTGGCTTGGGTTTTCCCGCATTCCAGAAACAGCCTGTCGCAAAGTGGCTTCAGGATCGCGCCGTTGTAGGTCGGGTTTTCCGGAACGACGAGGACATTAAGACTCTTGGAGGACGGACTCGAGCCAGCCTTCCTCGAACAGTTGATCGAGGTTGTAGTTCTTCTTGATTAGCTCCTCGAGGTTTGGAACCTCAGCCAGTGAGCGCATCTTCGTTGCCCCGGAATCGGAGTCGCGCGTGCAAACGAACGTGGTTTTGCGGTCTTCCTCAGTAAGCCAGTTCAACAACGTGGGCGAGTGTGTGGTGGCGAATACTTGTGTCCCGGTTCGCTTGGATTGCGAGCGCATGAGTTCAAGCAAGAGACGGAGACGGCTGGGGTGCAGGCCTTTTTCGATCTCCTCGATCACGAGGACCTTGGGCATGGATGGCTGGAAGAAAGCCGCGGCAAGAGCGATGAAGCGTAGGGTGCCTTCGGAAAGGGCAGGCGCGCGGAATTCAGTGTTGCCCTCTCTAATCGCCACCATAAAATCGTTATCCGCTCCAGAGAGCGCGTTCAGATCGGATATCTCATCAGGGCGTAGCTCTTTTAGCCACTCAAGCAGCGCGGGCTTGCTCTTGCTGGACTCGATCTCATGTATCAGGCCAGCAAAACCTTCACCGTGTTCTCCCAGTCTAGTCGCTTTAGTAGAGTAGGCCGTGAGTTCTGCCACTAGAGGATCTAGAAACTGCATATCCTGAAATGCCCCGAGAACATGCGCAACGAAGACTGAGTAAGGGTCCAAATTGAACTCGGCCGGGCTTAGGCCCTCGCGTGATTCGACTTCTTGAGGTGGCAGGTCTGGGTTTCGCCGACGCAAGGCATTTGCGTATGCCTCCGCGGTGTTGAAGAAGGAAGCATGTCGTGCGTTTGATAGCTGGCCATCTAGGTAGGATCGGATTTGTTCATTCTCGTGCCAAATTCTTCGATCTGCATCTTCGATAAACTGCACGAATTTCTCTGTTCCAGGCGAAAAAGTGAGCTCATATCTTAGGTTGGTTCTTCGTATCCCATAGAGATCCGTTTCCGGAATTCCGACCCGAAACTCAATCTCCTTCGAAGACGACCCGTCTTTGCGGCGAAACGATGCAAACCTCGACCCTCCCCGAATACCATCCCACTTGAAACTGGTAATAGAAGATGGCTTACCATCTAGGATTTCGCTGATTTTGAGTCCGTTCCCAACACCTTGGAGAAAGCGCAACGCGTCGAGGAAGTTGGATTTGCCGCTGGCGTTGGTGCCCACGAGCAAATTGAAATGGCCGAGCTTGAGATCGACGCTCTCCAGGCTTTTGAAGTTGCGGATCTTAAGTTCAGAGATCATGGCCACGGCCTCGGGTGGTGCGCATCTCCAGTCAGTGTAGCCTGTTGTTGGGCTTGCGGGAAGAGATTGATCTGGTACACCGCGAAGGCAACCGCAGGCACGGCCTTAGAAGTGATTCCACAGCGACTGGTTGTAGACTTCGTGGTGGTATTGGACTTCTGAGCCTTTTACAAAATTTGATGAGCAGCCAACTCGCAAAGAAGAGAATTCCGGGAGCAAACTGACTTTCGGATTCGAGATCGGACTATAATGTGTCCATGACGACTTATGTCATCAAAAACCGGGTGCCGTCTGCTGAAGAGATGGGTCAGAAGCTGGGTTTGAGCGCCTCGCGAATCAACTCCGTGCGCTTTATTATGAGCTCCCCATCCACGACAAAGACTTCGAAGCGGTTTGTCTCCGGTCCCTCAACTTCCGCAAGAACTGCAAAGCGCTCGGGTGGGAAACACCGGGTTGGGACAAGCGACAAGAAACTGAAGGCGAAACAATCGACCTAGCGAGCCAGCGGAAAGCGGCAGGCAAGATTTGGCAAGAAGCAAGCGCACGCAGTCCGTCTTTCTCAATATTCCCTACGATAGGCAGTTCGAGGAGCTGTACCTTGCCTACATCGTGGGCTTAACGCAACTCGGTTTAGAGATTAAGGCCACGCTCGCCGTCCCTAACCAGGGACGGCTCGACAAAATTGTCGAGCTAATTGAGAATTCGGACGTTTCGATTCACGATCTCTCTAGAATTGAACTCTCATCGGGGATTCCGCGTTTTAATATGCCTCTCGAACTTGGGTTGGCGCTCTACCGATCCCGCACGACGAATGGCCGGCACAAGGTCTTCGTATTTGAAAAGAAGGCCTATCGGATGCTGCGCTCAACGAGCGATATCAACGGCATTGACGCGCAGATCCACAATGGAAGGCCAAAGGGCGTCATGGTGGGGTTACGCAACATCTTCCATCAGCCACGGCGGACCACCACAGTCCCAGAAATGCTTGCGAGCTACCGCGCCGTGAAGCGAAAGCTGCCCGAGTTGCGGCAGAATGCGGGTAGCCCTTCACTTTTTGAGGCGTCGATATTCAGTGACCTCATCGTTGCGGCATTGGTGGAAAGAGAAAGAATCATCAAATAGTTAGGCTGGCACACTCGATACCAGCCATGCTCGCATTAGTTTTTCGCCGATGCTAGAAATGATTCCAGAGGGACTGGTTGTAGACTTCGTGGTGGTATTGGACTTCTGAGCCTTTTACGAAGGTGCCTAGTTCTCTGGGGGAGCGGTCGGCGGCGGCTTGCTTTAAATCTGCGAAGCGGCCTTGGACGTCTGCTCCTAATATCTCTGTGATCCAGGGGGAGGCTTTGAAGTCTTCTATTGCTAACTGGATGTTATCGGGGAGATAGCGGTGGGCCTGGCGGAGGTTGTCGATCTCGGCTGTGGAGCCGTCGATGCCGGTTTTGAATATTGAGTAGAGGGTGAGGTAGGGGTTGGCGTCGGGGGCGACGGCGCGGACCTCGACGCGCATGGAGCGGGAGTTGCCGATGGGGACGCGGATCATGGAGCCGCGATCGGTGGCGGAGGCCTTGATTTGATTGGGGGCTTCGAAGTGGGGATCGAGGCGGCGATAGGAGTTGACGCTGGGATTCATGATGAGGCAGAGATCGAGCGCGTTGGTTAGGATGTGGTCGATGAAGTCCCAACCGAATTGGGATAGCTTCTCGAGGCCGGCGGGGTCCCAGAAGAGATTGGTTTTGCCGTCTGAGATGGACACGTTGGTGTGCATGCCGCTGCCGTTGACGCCGGTGACCGGTTTGGGCAGGTAGCAGGCGGTGTATCCCATGCTGTTGGCGATTTGGCGGGTGAGGAGTTTGTAGAGCTGGATCTGGTCGGCTGCGGCGACGACTTCTCCATAGCCGTAGTTGATTTCGAATTGGCTGGGAGCGACTTCCTGGTGATCCTTCTCGTTTTGGAAACCCATGGCGCGCTGGACTTCTGCGGAGAAGTCGATGAACTGGCGGAGGGGATCGAGGGGCAGGGCGTGGTAGTAGCCGCCGGTGTTGATGAACTCGAACTTGCCGGTTTCGTGGAAGCGCTGTTCGGCATCCTTGCCGGCGAATAAGAAGCCTTCAATTTCATTTGCCGCGTTGAGGGTGTAGTTCTTTTCCGTGTAGAGCTTGTCGGCGTAGACCTTGAGGACCCCGCGGAGGTCGCCGGAGTAGGGGGAGCCGTCCTTGTCGATGACGGTGCCGAAGACGAGGACTTTGCCTGCGCCGAAGACGTCGGCGGGGACCCAGTAGAATGCGCCCCAGTCGATGCCGAGGCGGAGATCGCTTTCGTGCTGGGCGGTGAAGCCGCGGATGGAAGAGCCGTCGAAGGTGAGGTTCTCGTAGGCGCCGAGGAGGAATTTTTTGTCGTAGTCGAGGAGATGGAGGCGGCCTTCGAGGTCGCTGAAGAGGACGGTGACGGCCTTGATGCGCTTCTCGTCGGTGAGGTACTTGATGCGCTTTTCGCGGATTTCGTCAGGGGAGACGCGGGCGGCGCGGTCGGCCTTGGCGGCGAGGTTCAGGTCTTCGAGTTCGGGGTAGGAGAGGGCTAGAAAATTGCGGTATTCGGTGGACATGGGGCTCCTTGAGGTTTTGGTCCCGATGAGAAGCGATGCTGGTCGATCCAATGGATGCGGGCGAGGACGCCCACACGACAGCCGATCTGGAGATCGGCGCTACAGACGGCCTGAAATCAAAATAGGGCATGAGGGAGTGAAAAGCAAAATGCTTGTCACTTCTTCATGCCCTGGGTGTGTTTAGTTAATTGCTGATGGTGCGCTTGTCAGGCTTTGTACCCTCCCACTCATCGAGCAAAGTGCGCTCGATGAATGGGGCACAGTGTGGTATTGGGTAGTCGGAGTTTTTCTCTCCGGTGAAGCTGGCCGCAGTTACGGCTTCGCCACGCTGTTAATCGTCTTGAGGATTTGCGAGACAATCTGGTAGGGATCGGCTTCCGAGTTCGGGCGGCGGTCTTCCAGGTAGCCCTTGTATCCGTTCTTGATAAAGTTCACGGGCAGGCGAACCGACGCGCCACGATCGGAAAGCCCATAGCTGAACTTGTCGATGGCCTGGGTTTCGTGAAGGCCGGTGAGGCGGAGATGGTTATCCGGGCCGTAGACCGCAATGTGCTCGGGAACATTCTTCTCAAAGGCCGCCATCAGGGCTTCCAGATATTCCTTGCCACCGGTTTCGCGGATGTACTTGGTGGAGAAGTTGGTGTGCATGCCGGATCCATTCCAGTCGCCCTTGATGGGCTTGCAGTGGAGGACGAGATCCACTTCGTATTTTTCGCAAAGGCGATACATGAGATAGCGGGCGATCCAGACGTCGTCGGCTGCCTTGGCGGAGCCTTTGGCGAAGATCTGAAATTCCCACTGGCCTTTGGCCACTTCGGCATTGATGCCTTCGTGGTTGATGCCGGCGGCGAGGCAGAGCTCGAGGTGCTCTTCAACGATGGTGCGGGCCAGCGAGCCCATGTACTTGTAGCCGACGCCGCAGTAGTAGGGACCTTGCGGGACGGTGGGATGTCCATCCTTGGGGAAGCCAAGCGGGCGCCCTTCCTTGTAGAGGAAGTACTCCTGTTCAAAGCCGACCCAGAGATCGGGATCGTTCTCGATGGTGGCGCGCATGTTGGTGGAGTTCGGGGTGCCATCGGGATGCATCACTTCGCAGAGGACGAGATAAGCGTCTTTGCGGCTTGCGTCTACATAGTGCGCGACGGGCTTCAGGATGCAGTCGGACTTGCTGCCCTCGGCCTGCATGGTGGAGCTGCCGTCAAAGCCCCAGAGAGGCAGATCTTCAAGCGTGGGCGGAGTCTCAAACGACTTCAGTTGGGTTTTGCCGCGAAGCTCAGGAATCGGTTTCTTGCCGTCGAGCCAGATGTATTCGAGTTTGTACTTCGTCATGGATCTCCTTTGGCGAGTGGAACGTGGTGAGGGTATTCGTCAGAATGGTAGGGCTTCGCCCATAAGGAAATCATCAAGATATCCCAGAGGCAGGGCGGGTAGATTTTTGGCTAGCGATGATGACTTACTGGTTAATGATGCTTGGCTACAAGGAACATCAAGAGCAGGATTACGACTGGAATAAGTGCGAGACCACCATAATAAAGGATTTTGCGGGAGGTTTGGGATTTGCGTTTTTGCCAGTCGCGGAGTTCGGGGCGATCTTCCACACCGACCTGGTCAGGATGGGCGAGGTCATGGGCGAATTCATGGGCTTTGGCGTAGCGGTTTCTGGGATCGCGCTCGAGGGCCCGGTAGATGATTTCCTGCAACTGGGGTGAGATGGAAGGATCGGCAACGCGAGGCGGGATGGGATGGTTGAGGAGGCGCTCGTTCATGGCGGCCATGGGGTTGGGGCCGGTGAAGGGGAGCTTACCGGAGAGCATTTCATAGAGGATGACGCCGATGGAATAGATGTCGGACCGGCCATCGCCGCGCTGGCCTTTGACCTGCTCGGGCGAGATGTAATCGGGGGTGCCGATGGCGGCGGTGAAGTTGGCGTAAGTGAGGCGGCGGGCGGCTGCGTCGCCGGCTATGCCGAAGTCGATGAGCTTGATGTTGTCGTCGTCGTCGACCATGATGTTTTCCGGCTTGAGGTCGCGGTGAACGACGCCATTGGCATGGATGTACTCGAGCGCATCGAGAACGCCGATGGCGATGTGGATGGCGCGCTCCTGCGAGATGCGGCCTTCAGCGAGGATGTGGCGGAGGAGGCGGCCGGGGACCCACTCCATGACCATGTACATGCGGGAGCGTTTCTCTCCGCCGAAGACGCGCATGATCTTGGGGTGGTTAAGTTTTTCGCCGATGCCGCTTTCGCGCTTGAACCGGTCGAAGAGGATGGGATCGGCTTCGAGATCGGGGTGGGGGATTTTGAGGGCGACGATGCGGTTGTCACGGGTGTCGACGGCGCGATAGATGGAGGCCATGCCGCTGCGGGCGACCGGGGCTTCAATGACGTACGAGTCGAGTTGCGAGCCGGGTTGCAGGCTGTCGAAAAAACTCATGGTGCGGCGTGCTCCGAGGGGACTTTATCTATGGTATCGGGAAATGATGGGGAAGACGTAAAGGATGCATAAGGTTTGCGGGGATTTGGGGTGGGGTGGCGGAAGGAAGGGCGGGGCTTCGCGGTGACTAAGTCCACATAGTATGGTTCTAAGTGCTATACTTGTGGGCGATGGCAATCGCTCCCAGCACGCTTCGAGTGTTTGCATCCAAGCCGTTCATGAGGTTCGCTCGTTCTTTCGGGATCGACGATGGGGCTTTGCGAGAGACTGTAAACGGGCCTTACGATGCGGATCTTGGGAGCGGACTCTTCAAATACCGGCTTGCCCGGGAAGGTGAAGGGACGAGCGGCGGAGCGAGGGCGTTGATCGCGATGAAGTCTGGGAATCGAGCAGTCCTGATGTTCGGTTTCGAAAAGAAGGATCTGGCAAACATCAGGCCCGATGAACTGAGAGCGTATCGGAAGGCCGCAAGAATCTACCTCAGCTACAGCGAAGATGAGATCACGGCAATAGTGAAGCAAAAGGCTCTCATTGAAATTGGGCCATTAACGAAGGGAGTGGAGCGTGGCAAAAGCGTACAAGAGCGAAGCGTTCGCGGCACTGCACGAAAGCATGTCTGACCTGCACCAGGTAGGCGCTATCGACAGCAAGACCATGCGTGAATTCGATCGCGCATGTCTTACGCCAGTCATGAAACTTTCTCCGGCGACGATTCGCCGCATCAGGACAAAGGCGGCCGTCAGTCAGGCAGTTTTTGCGGCCCACCTGAATGTCACCACCGGGGTAGTCAGCAAATGGGAGCGGGGCGAAAAGCAGCCGCGCGGACCAGCGGCCAAATTGCTTACTCTCGCCGCTAAGCACGGCATCGCGGCTATTGCTTAGAGCGGACGACATCCTATATTTGTTCGGCTTCTTGCCGAAATGTGGGCGTGCATGCAAACGGTGAGAATGATATGAAGCGATGGCGCATCGGCGTGGCTCGCGTTGGCTACACCCTTGTTGGTAGCGCTGCATTAATTGTGATTGCAATGTGGTCTCGCACATGTGCGCTCGGGGGATTTCATTGCTTTGCTGACGGCCCTGGCCACGTAATGGCCGTAGCACAAATTGGGGTCTTGTTTGGGTTCCTGTGCACTTTGTTCGGCGCCGGAAAATATCGAATTCTATTTGTAGTGATGGCACTCGCCGAGCTTGCAATCTGTTACTTGCAGCTTATTGTGCAATAATCTCGAGCCCTTAGAGGGCTATTTGCCGAGGTCTTCGAATTTTATGTTCTGGATTGGATATTGTTTCCAATCCTTGTAATCGAAGTGCCACCACTCTTTGGGGATGACCTGGAAGCCCTGCTTTTCCATTGCTTGACGGAGGAGGGAACGGCGGGCGCGTTCTTCGTTTGTGCCGCCGGGGTAGTCGGCGTAGGCACGGTCGGACATTTCGTCGTAGCCGCTGGGCATTTCTACTTCCTGGCCGGTTTTTAAATCGTACAGAGACAGATCGACGGCGCAACCGCGGTTGTGCTTTGAGCCGTCCTTGGGATCGGCGACGAAGATTTTCTTGTCGTCGGGTGTGGCGTCCCAGAAGATTTTGGTGACGTACCAGGGACGGTATCCATCGTGGATGATGAGGCCGTAGCCTTGCGCTTTGAGTTCGTGATTTGCGCGGACGAGGGCTTCGGCAGCGGGGCGCTGCAGGAACGCGCGCGCCTGGGTGTAGAGGGGCGTGCCGAGGAAGTTGTTGGTGGTGGCGTAGCGGATGTCGAGCTTGATGGTGGGATC
>Ga0302186_10004229_pt1 | contig 10107 bp, 11 predicted proteins | sample II_Bog_E1_2_FD_198782 | JGI IMG/M metagenome (GOLD analysis project Ga0302186, IMG submission 198782) | Peat permafrost microbial communities from Stordalen Mire near Abisko, Sweden - II_Bog_E1_1 | ecosystem: Environmental > Terrestrial > Soil > Wetlands > Peat | place: Sweden: Abisko...
AGGGGCTGGAATAATTATAGGTGAGGGAGGGATATATTAATTCGGCCCCGGTATAACTTAAGGTAGCTAGGAGGCTAACGTTCTGCGAAGTGGCTTTTTCAAAACTAAGGCTGAGCGAATAGGCCAAATTGTATGCATTGGGAAGGGTGAAATTCCAGGAAACGTAATTTAAGTTGGGCAGGTTGTAAATAGAAAACGAAGGGAAGTTGGCATTAATTAGTCCTGCCATGCCTTGCACCCATACCGAAGTGGTTTTACCCAGTTGAATATTTCCGAAAATGCCTCCCATAAACTGCCAAATGGAATAGTTGCCGTTTATAGTATACGTGCAATTGGTGCTCGGGGTGGTGCTTACCAATAAATTCAAGGTAGATTCATCAAACGTGTTTTCGTTATAGGCAACTTTAGCGCATACGCCAAAGGAGGGTGTAATAAAAATTCCCCCGTTCATGTTACCGTGAAAGCCCACATTGGCAAAGCCTTTTCCATTGGTAGAATCGGGCCCTATAACCATAAAGTTGCTGCTTGTGGTTTTTTCTCCGTACTGTTGCATAGGTATTGAAATACCTAAATTGAATGAAATGAAAGAGGAAGTCTTTTTTAGGCTATCCTTGTATGAACTGACATGCCTGAGCTGGTGGCTTGAGGGGGGAATGTAATAGTCCTGCGCGCTACAAACGGAAGAGAACAACATAAACACACATAGTAATCTTCTCATTTGTAGGGCTGTGTTTTCAGGTTATAGGACAAATGTAAAATAAAAAACATTCTGTTACAGGCTTTTCTACAGATATAAAAAACAAATTGCGGTATGCTTAATTTAGTATCTTTGTTAAGCAGATTGAAGTAAAAAGGGAGTTAATAATCTATAAATAAAATTAGTTATCATGAAAAAAATATTACTTGGTTCGCTTTTCGGTTTTGCTTTTTTGTTGTTCACTTCGTTATGCGAAGGGCAGCAAATGTATTTTAATTTCGATTCTCTTTCAACAGGGATGACAAGCCCGGGAGCAAGAGTGTTGGCTTTAACCATGAGAGATTCAATCCACGATGATCCTTTATTTGCGGGAGGACACTTTACAATTGCAGGTGGAGATACAGCCTTTAATGTAGCAGAATGGATTGTTTATTCAGATGATCCTTATACTGGTAGTTGGCTTGCTCTTGGTAAAGGAGTTAATAATGATGTGTGTGCTTTAGCCATGTATAAAAATAATTTGTATGCCGGAGGGAAGTTTGATAGTGCAGGGGGAATTGCATCCAGCCATATAGCCCGTTGGGATACTGCCGCGCATAAATGGGATTCACTTTTGGGTAAGTTAAATGGCAATGTTTATGCACTTTGTGTTTATAATAACAACCTTTATGTAGGAGGTAATTTTACCATAGCCGATGGAGATACGGTAAACCGCATTGCCGTTTGGAAGGATAGTGTGTGGGCTCCCGTGGGCAAAGGTTTTGATACAGGCGCTGTATATGCGCTAACCATAAGTAACGATACATTATATGCCGGAGGTTCATTTCTTAAATCAAATGGAAAGGTGGTAAATCATATTGCAAAATTAAAAGGTAATAATTGGGATTCTTTGGGTAGTGGTACCAATAATACGGTGTATGCTCTTAAGGATATTCCGGGGTTAGGAGGATTGTTTATCGGAGGCGCATTTACCAAATCGGGAGGGATAAGTACAAACTATATTTCTAATTTCGAAGACTATTCCAGTCATACTTGGCGTTCATTAGGTTCAGGCATGAATGATACGGTTAGAGCCCTTTCTAGCATGTATATTCCTCCCCCGGAAATAATGGGAAAACACTGGGTCAGCAATGGATATATTTTGATAGCCGGTGGAGTTTTTGATAGTGTGGCAGGAAACTCCAACAGTTATATAGCAGCTTGGGGGCAATATAGTATTGGTTGGGATAGTGCCGGTATAATATTAAATGGCCCTGTGTTCGCACTTTCCAGTAATTTGCTAATGCATTATTTCGGTAATGTTTACCTGGGTGGAAAATTTAATACTGGAATGAATGATTATTCTTCGCCTTATGCCATAGCAATAAATAATATTGCAGACTTTGGTTTTGATTGTGTTAATTGTCCAGGCGGCATTCAAAATATTTCCGATAAATCGAATATTGATATTTATCCCAACCCCAATAACGGCAAGTTTACTGTGGTTTGTCATTCTGAGCAGAGCGAAGAATCTCAAAAAATTGAAATTTATAATGTATTGGGCGAAAAAGTGCTAACCGAGACCCTTCGCTCTGCTCAGGGTGACAATAGCATTGATTTATCGGCTCAGCCTAATGGCATTTACCTGTACAGGGTTATTACAGAAACCGGAAACTTAGTCGGTCAAGGAAAAATGATAATTCAGAAATAAGTCGGAGCCCGACAGGCAATAATAAAAGAAATCCCTCAACAGAAATGTTGGGGGATTTTTTTTGTCGGCCAATAATCGCTACCTTCATCTTAACATCATGGTAAGGTTTTACTTTTGATGCCAAACGTTCATGTTATGAAAAGGATACTTGTAGCAACAATTGTGTTATACTGTTTTGCCGGGCATTTAACGGCCCAACCTTTACAATTTGTAAGTGCTGTAGAAAATGGCACGGTTCATGGGCCGGGGAAGGTTTTGCCCAGGAACGTACAACCTAAATACATCTATAACATATATTACACTATTACCCTCAGCTATGAAAAATTAAGGTCCCTGGTTTTAGATTCGCTATATATGGGCAATAACGCAACCAGGCTTATTATAAATGGCAACGTAACAATAGACAGCAAAAATAATACCTGCACTATTGTTGTCCACTCTTGCAATTCCACAAATGATATTCTACCGGTGGCTGGCCGCGAAATGGAGAGGCATACCATAGCATCAAACATTATTATATATGAATATAAGGGTAAAAAGTATATTCTGCCTGTTAAAGCAATTACAGTTGGGCATTTGGTTTACCCCTGTTAACCGGGAATAACTTCAATCCATTTTATATAAACGCTAAATAAAAAAAAGGATGAAAACCAGGTTGGTGTTTTATAGTGCGCTCTTATACTTTTCGGGTGTGTATTCGCAAAGTACACGAACCCCTTCAGACACAGTTAACGTATTCCCCACTGATTGTGAACCCCCGGATTATAATAAAGTATACATCACAGGTGAGCCCGGACCTATATTTCGGGGGAATATTAACACATGGCTATCGGAAAATATTGTTTACCCCAAAGATGCCGAGACAAATAAAATACAGGGAATAGTATATGTAAGTTTTATTGTTGAAAAGGATGGATCGGTTTCAAACTTTAAGGTGCTAAGAGGCGTGCAGGGAGGAAAAAGTCTGGAAAATGAAGCCCTAAGAGTAGTTTCTATTATGCCCAAATGGACGCCCGGTATGCTAATGGGAAAATGTATTAAGGTAGCTTATATATTGCCTATTTATTTTAGGTATAGCGATACTACTGTCCCCCATTAAGCGCCATAATTGCGACATGTTAATTACAGGCCATCTGACAGGGCGGATTCTTAAATTCATATTCTAATATAATGCCTGCAAAGAGATGGCTCCTGTGGAGAAAAAAAACGGCACAAAACGGCTTGTTTTTTTAGAGGCTTGTTATTGTTTTACTATGTTCCGCTTTCGCGTTGGTGTAATTTGTTTCTGCCTGTTTGGCATTGGCGGCTGCGTTAGTGGCAGCGGTGGTTGCTTCCAGCAAAGCTGTTCCGGCAGCCAGCAAGGTATCATTTGCTTTTTTCAGTTGTTCCAGGATTTGCGGTGTCATGGGTTTTATTTTTTGCAAATAAAGTAAACAAGTTGTTGTTTTTCGTAAAAGTTATTGACTGAATTTATGAACAGTGGTTGTTGCCCTTCGGCCTATTGTGAGGGACTGGATAAGGTAATTGCCTGTCGGGCTTCCGACAGCGTGAGGGATAGAAGCGGAAAGCCCGCAGCGCAGCGAGGACTTGCAGCGTATAGCCCGACGGCTTGTTCATCTGCCGGCACGACCCAATAAATGAAAAATAAACGGAAAATGAAAAGAAACGAAAGAAAAGAACCAAAAGAAAGAAAAGAAAAACATTTATAATTACAATTACATTTTCATTTTCACTTGGGTTATGTTTGGGTTAACCGATCGGTTAACCCATGGGTTATTTTTTTAGCTTTTAGCTATAAGCTATAAAATACAACCCAAACAAAAGTACTTCGGTTATATCTTATAGCTGCTTTTGCCCGGCATTGCCCGGCTTTTTTCGGCATAAGTCATTGACTTTTCATAAAAACACTTTTCTGTGTTATATTTTTGCATAACAAGATTCAACGGTCATAATTTATAATTCATAACTCATAACTAATTCTCATGGCTTTTCTTCGTTCCCGCGACTATCTGCCGCAAATACAAACTACCATTCTCAACCAGCTTACTAAAAGCGATCCGCTTGTGCAGGCCGATGCGGAAGAGGATGCTCAGGAAGAAATAAGTTCCTATCTGCGCCAGCGTTTTGATTTAACTGCGGCTTTCGCCGATACCGTTGTTTATGATCCTGCTGCCACTTACAATGCGGGACAGCTGGCGGAATTGAATTATCCTGCCTGGATAAGTCAGAATTATACAGCCGGAGCCTTGGTATCGTATACCGACGGCAATGCCTATTTGTGCACCACCAATACGGTTAGCGATGCAGCGCCCACTAATAATACTTACTGGACGCTGCTCGGCACAAACTACGGGCTTTATAATATTCCTTATCCCTACCCGGTGTTTAATGTGAACAACGGGAATTACGCCAAAGGGAATATTATTTTCTGGAAAAATAAAATCTACCAATGCCTTATACCATCGCAGGGATATGACCACAGCGCACTTATACAGTTCGAAGCGCAGCAAAATATTCCCCTGCTGAATGTCTTTCCCGATGACCCTATACATGGCGCTACCTATTGGGGAATTGGAACACCCTATAGTGTTATGCAATTGCTTCCACAGCAGACGGCGCAAAATACCGCTGCCTGGGTTAATGTAACCACCTATAGCCAAAATCAATTTGTTAGTTATAATAACCAATTATGGCAATCGCTTGTAAATAGCAACATCGGCAACATGCCGGGAGCGGATATACTGAACTGGGTACCTGCTTCATGGCTTTATGGTGATAACCGAGACCGCAGCCTGGTTAAAAATATGGTGGATGTCACCTTGTATACACTGCATGCTAACATTGCTCCGCAAAACATTCCGGCACTGCGCCAGCGCCGTTATGAAAAAGCCATAGACTGGTGCCTGGCCGTCGCCAAGGGCGATGTAACTCCCAATCTGCCTATACTGCAGCCCACACAAGGAAGCCGCATCCGCATAGGCGGAAATATAAAACTGGAAAACAACTGGTAAACTAAGCAGTTATAAGTTATTACCTAATTGGTGTATGCTATTTTCACTCTTAACTTATAACTCATAACTTATAACTATAAAATGAGCAACATTCGCAAAATATCCTACAGCGCCTCGCTGGATAAAGCAGGCAAAAAGCCTTACAGCATTAATGTAGAAGGCAAGCCGCATTTTTTTAATATCAATCAGGCTACCATAGTGCAGGAACTGGGAAAAGGGCAGGTGAATATAAAAGGAAAGAACTATTGGTTCCCGACTGAAATGTTCGATCCATCATCGCCTAATTTCGGACGGTATAACGAGAACCCCATCAACATGGCTTATGATGCCAGGAATGTGAGCCGCACTATTGCCCCTGTGCAGTTTCCGCGTGTGCGCATCGATATGCGCGAATGGCGCGAAGCCATCACCGAGGCGGAAATGCCCATTTTCCCCTACCGGGTGAAGATGCAGCAGATCTATCAGGATTTGATTTTAGACGGACATATTTATGCCTGCTGGCAAAAACGCAAACGGCTTACCTTGTTAAAAAAACCGGCATTCTTCGATAAGAATAACCAGGAAGTAAAACAGAATGACAAGTTGGATTTTGTAAACGCACAATGGTGGAACACGCTTACCGATTACCTTCTAGATGCCCAGGGTTACGGTTACCAGCTTATTTCTCTGGGCGATATAGTGGAAGATAAATTTCCGTGTATCAGTGTGGTGCGCAGGCAGAATATTTCTCCCGACAGGGAAATTGTGAGTCCCGTAATTTATATGATAGACGGCATTCACTACGCCGACCCGAACTACAAAGCCAAAAATTATTTCTTTGATAAAGAAAAGGAGATTAGCTTTAACTATCCCGATACTAAAAACAACGACGGCGAAAGTTATTACGATTGGCATATATGGGTGAAAACACCTAACCAGTTTGGCATGAGCAGTTGCGGCTATGGCATATTTTACCAGGTGGCGCTGTTTGCCTTATTGATGCGAAACAACTTGCAACAGAATGCCGATTTTGTGCAGATGTTTGCTCAGCCTATACGCTGGCTGAAGACCAACAAGACCAATGAATCGGAAAGGGCGCTGGCTGAAATATCACTGCAGAATATGGGCAGCAACCCTTATATTATAACCGATAAGGATGATGATTTCCAGCTGTTGCAGAACCCATCTACGAGCAACGCCTGGGACAGTTATACCAGTCTCGAGGAACGCTGCAAAAAATCAATTACATCAGTTATACTTGGCCACGAAGACTGCATGAGCGGTACACCCGGTAAACTTGGTTCGGAGCAAGGCAATGCAAGCAGCCCCGTGAATCAGGCCTTGGAAGAGGTGGAAGCGGAACAAAGCAAATGGCTATGCTCGGTGATCAATGATAATGTAATTCCCAAGTTGCGTAACCTGGGTTTTCAAATTCCGCAGGATGTTCGATATGGCTACCTTAACAATTCCGAAGTAAATGAAATTGCAGAACTGGAAAACAAACGCAAAAGCGATTTTGCCAATGTGGTAGAAACTCTTACCCGTGCAGGTTATAATGTGGATGCAAAATATGTGGAAGAACAGACGGGGATACCTGTGAGGAAGGGGTAGTTCCTCTTATAAAGAGTAATTATTTTATTACGGGATAAATCTATTATAGATAGTTTGTTTGTATCTATGGAATAAATATCGGTAGATGAGTAAACTGATTTATTTTTATATATCCACCAAAAATTTTCATTAATGGTATATCCTTTCCATTTGGAAATCGAATCACATTTGGTTATAGTATATAAATAAGCATATCTAGTATCTATTGTGGATTCGTATCCAGTATCTTTAACGAACTTTAAAGCAAAATCATTTTCAGAGTCAGACTTGGCTTTATAATACCAAGTTCCAATAAGCATTTTATGAATTATCTCCGAAGAATCAACCTGTTGTGCGGATGAAGCAGTTAAAGAAAGAAGAACTATTGCGATGGAGTAGTTTCATATTCCGTCCATTTGATTAACGATAGATATCTTGCAAACATAAGGATAAATGCTATAACTACGAAATGCAGTTAATGTTATTTTATAAAACAGATATATTTGTCTTTATATAAATCGTTGCAATGGAATTAGTAGTTATCCAAAAGAAGATATATGAAATAAGGGGGCATAGGGTAATGCTCGACTTTGACCTGGCGGTGCTTTATAAGGTGGAGACTCGAATCCTTAATCAAGCTGTAAGAAGGAACCTAAATCGTTTTCCTCCAGATTTTATGTTTCAAATAACCCGCGATGAATTAAAAAACTTGAAATCACAATTTGTGATATCAAGTTCGGAATGGGGAGGTTCAAGGCATGTACCTTTTGCATTTACCGAACATGGCGTTACCATGTTATCTAGCATATTGAAAAGTAATACGGCTGTTAATGTAAATATATCCATTGTCAGGGCCTTTGTAATGATGCGGCAGCTTTCGGTTAATTACAAAGAGTTGGTTGATAAAATTACTAAACTGGAAGATAAATATAATAAGAAATTTGCTGATGTATACGAAGCATTAGACCTGCTTTTACAAGAAAACGTTGCCAAAGAGGACTTCTCCAAACGAAGGAGAATAGGATATAAAATACCTAAGAGAAAATCTTGAGGTCGCAATTTGTGTTCTTAAACATGCCATCACAATTTGTGACCGCATCTAATTTCCCCAACCTTATTATCTTTGTTACATTAACAATGCTGAGCCATGGAAGAAAACAAGATCCCTAAAAAATTACCAATCCTTTCAAGAATACTTATTGAAGTTGGATTTATAGTCTTTCTATTTTATTCCAATCTGCTGATGGGGGAATATTCGCATTCGGGATTGGGGCAGACCAAAGGCTTGCTTTGGGCCATAGAGGATATGTTTACGCTCACTAATTTAGGTATAGCGGTTGTTTTAGCGCTTATAGGCCATTTGATTTTCGATTACCTGCTGAAGCGGAGGGTGTAAAATATAATTGCCTGTATCGGGCACCGGCTATCTTTTCCTGTCGGCCCCCTGGCGTTCAAACATCCAGTGCGGATATTCCGAAGGCAGTTTGCTCACTTCATCCAGCCTGTTCAATTCATCCGGCGTAAAGGTTACTTCCGCAGATTTGAGATTGTCTTGCAACTGCTCGTTTCTTTTAGCGCCTATGATTACCGTTGTAACTATGCGCTGATGCAAGAGCCATGCCAGTGAAAGTTGCGCTACCGAAACCTTCTTTTCTCTGGCCATGGGTTCCAAAACATCTATCACGTCAAAAGCGCGTTCTTTGTTCACCGGAGGGAAATCGAAACTGATGCGTCGTGAACCGGCTTCAGCTTCCATTTTGCGGTTGTATTTTCCGCTGAGTAATCCGCCTGCCAGTGGGCTCCACACCATCAATCCCATGTGCTGGTCTTTCAATACCGGAATTATTTCACGTTCCAGGTCGCGGCCTGCAATGGTGTAATAGGCTTGCAGGGATACAAATCTTGAAATATGATTATAATGTGCGTAAGCCGAAGCTTTCATTATGTGCCATGCGGCGAGGTTGCTGCAGCCAATGTAGCGCACTTTTCCGCTTTTTACAAGCGAGTCGAGCACATCCAATGTTTCTTCAAGCGGAGTAAGTTCATCGAAGCCGTGTATTTGATAGAGGTCAATATAATCCATGTTGAGGCGTTTGAGGCTGGCCTCCACCTCATGCAGAATATGCTTGCGGGTAAGTCCGCTGCCATTCGGACCTTCATTCATTTTGCCCCGCACCTTGGTGGCAATAATGAGGTCGTCTCTTTTTAGTTTCAGGTTGCGGATGGCTTTTCCGGTCATCTCTTCCGACAAGCCTTCGGAATATACATTAGCCGTATCAATAAAGTTAATGCCGCCTTCAACAGATTTGGATACTAATTCATCAACAGTTTGCTGGTTTAAATCGCCAATGGCGGAAAAATAGCCTTTGCCGCCAAAGGTCATAGTGCCCAGGCATAATTCAGATACTTTAAGTCCGGTGTTTCCTAATAGGTTGTATTTCATAAAAGAGTTGATTTAAATTAAAGAGAGGTAAAGGTAAGCCTAATATTTTTGGCGGGAGCCAACAGGCAAATAAAAACGGCACAAAACGGCTTATTTTGAATAGTCATTGACTTTCATACAAACCTCATTTTGGTTGTTTACTTTTGCAATGAATGTATATGGGGTATATCTTATAGCTCATAGCTAATAGCTAAATTATGGACGAATCGGTTGTAAAAGTTCCCGGAACAGACAAGGCACGTTTTATAAAACGGGTGGTGCTTACAGGCAACAATGCAGTGGACTGTATACAGGCTGCCATAAAATTTCATCAGGATAATTTTATTCCTTTGCGCACTATTTCGCTCATACCATCGTGGTACGAGAAGTTTTTTGCCTATATGGACAAAGCCAACTACAAACACACAGGCGAGCATTTAAAGGAAGATACCATACTCTGCCTTTTTGACGTGGACATAAAAAAAGGCACCCGTCTGCAAAAAAGCGAAATGTATTTCGAGCATTACTTCACCTCGCGTGATGAGAATGCTACCGCCTATTTCGGACCGAAGGCGAAAGCATAAATTCCTTTGTGATGTTAAATGGAGTGAAACATCTCTGGTATGTGGCCGAGTTGCTTCGTTCTTCAGAATGACAATACTACTTTATATACTTCTTAACCCACTTTAAACTGTCGGGGAAAGGCATATTGAATTTT
>Ga0302186_10004230_pt1 | contig 10107 bp, 9 predicted proteins | sample II_Bog_E1_2_FD_198782 | JGI IMG/M metagenome (GOLD analysis project Ga0302186, IMG submission 198782) | Peat permafrost microbial communities from Stordalen Mire near Abisko, Sweden - II_Bog_E1_1 | ecosystem: Environmental > Terrestrial > Soil > Wetlands > Peat | place: Sweden: Abisko, Stordalen...
TTCATGTAGTATACAAATGTTATTTGCGTAGCCTTTTACAGTAACATCTTTCCGGAGATATTTTGTGGGGACTGAATAATTGTTTTTCTCATAACGAACAGTAGAAAAATCGTCTACCTTGGCCATAGCGGTTTTACTTGTATCAAAACGGTACATCGGAATAGTGTTTAAAAATCTGGTTTCTTCTTGATACATGACACTAACAGAGAGTTGTCGATGATCGATTTTATGCTTCTCGCGATAACTGATGCAATCATTCCAAAGTTTACGATTGAGTTCGTCGATGTCACTGACTCTGGGAACTGGTACAAGGAAGTTCCTTCTGGAATAACCAACCAGATTTTCAACAAGGCTTTTCTCATTACCACTAGCTGGATTACAAAAGTCCAGGGAAAATGCATAATGTGCACTAAAGGAAAGATATTTATCCTGTGGCTTTGCGTGAATGCCAAATCCTTCTTTGACAGCAACCTTTGCGTTGTCAAAGATTATACGCCTTGGCGTGCCCCCAAAGAAATCAAACATAATTTGCTGAGCTTCTAAGAAGGCTTCTTGATTGGCGGCTTTGTACACTTGGACAAAAATGTCGCAGCTATAGCATAAGCGACCACAGAAGGTATATAACTTGGTTTTTTGACCATCTATGTATACGGTCGCTTCACCCCAGTCAATTTGAACAGCTTCGCCAGGGGCATACGAAAGCGGAACGTTGCTCTGAGGTGGAACCGATCTTTCAGCTCTGAGATTACTAACTGCTGCACGTATTGTGGAATATGCACCTATGAAATTTTTCTCTTCTACTAATCGGTCATAGATCTTCTTTGCTGTGTGCTTTTGCTTTTTAAGGTTTTCATCCTCATCTTCTTTAAAACAGCCAAGAATGAAAGATTTAATATTATTAGTAATGATATCAGGCTTTCTCTGGTAATCCTTTCGTACTTCAGGATGAGTAGCGCCTTCACAGTATTTTTTAACAGTCTGTCTTGAGATACTAAGGTCTTTTGCAATTGAACGTATGGATTCACCATCTGAATAACGGGTACGTATCGCTGAATAAATATCCACCTCAATAATCACACCTTTCATTCCTCCCTGCAAAATATTTGATACTATTTTACAGGATATTTATGATTGGTGGTAAACTAATTGAATATCAAAATGAGTTGAAGTGGTACACTTTTATAATATCATTCACAGAAAAGAAGCGTGAAAACGTATATAGCCCAAATTAAAAGTAAAAAAAATGGTTTGATTGCTTCGTCAAGAAAAGGTTATTTAATTGACACGAATAAAGGGGAAGAGTTATTTGCGGAGTCAGAAAAAAAGGTGCCACAGATAGCAAAAGAAAGGATAAATTATATTATCACCAAGATTTTGACAAATGATGATTGTGGAGATGCAAGAACAGATTTATACCAATTGGCGGAAGAAATTTTCGTAAGCATTGAAACGATTCGAAAAGATATGGTGAAAGTAAAAAGAAAAATGCGAGAGTTTGACTTGTTTATTGTATCTATCGATTATTATGTGAAAGTTGAAGGGAAGGAATTAGACAAAAGAAAAATATTAGCTAATATTTTATATGAGGAATTTAATAAAAACATTATGAGCTTTGAGATTCTGCAAAAAGTATTTCTTGGATATGATCTTAATATTTTGAAGACTATTATTATTGAACAATGTAATCAATATCATTATTTTATTAACGAGTATGCCTTGTTGAATCTCATATTAGATATTGTTATCGGAATTGATCGGATAAAAAAAGAACGGACTTTTAGCCAGGCAAGAACAGAAAAAAATAAAATTGGAATAAGAGAACAGGAGTTAGCGCGGGCTATTGCACTTAAAATAGAAGAAAGATTTCATGTGCATTATAGTTCTTTTGAGCAGGAAGAATTGACTATTATTCTATTAAGTCATTTAATGAAAATAGATTTAGTGGCTTTAAATAATGAAAATATTAGAAAAATTGTAGGAAATGATTGCCTAAGAATTGTTGATGAGGTGAAAATTTTATTAAAAAATTCTTATTTTATTAATGTCGATAATCCGGATTTTATTGTTAAATTTACGTTGCATATTAAAAATTTATTGGTTAGGTTGAAAAATGGATATATAACTAAAAATCCATTAGTTGAGCATATAAAAAGAACGTGCCCACTTATTTTCGAGAGTGCTTTAGAAGTGGCTAATAAAATTAGATAAATTACAAATTTTAACATAAAGGAGGGAGAAATTGCGTATATAGCACTTCATATTGGGGCGAATTTGGAAAATCAAAAATTGCAAAGAAAAAATGTTAGTTGTATAATATTATTTCCACAATATTACGATTTTTCTAATATTATAATGAAGAAAATGAACGAACGATTTGGAGAAAGACTGGATATAAAAACGGTTATTACTTCTCTTGATAGAGAACAGGGGAATGTCGATTTGTTGATATCAACTATACCAATCAATGCAACAAAAATTTCTGAATGGGTTCTCATAACTCCGTTCGTTAATGACAATGACTTTGCAAATATCGAAGAAAAAATTCGAAAAATTTGCTTGCGAAAAAAGAAAATGAAGCTGAAGGAGCAGCTAATGCAAATTTCAAATCCTAAATTTTTCTATAAAAATATTGATTTAAACAACAAAAGAGAAGTAATTAAGTTTATGACCAATAAGATGGTGCAAGAAGGCTATGTGAAGCCTTCTTTTTACGATGAAATTTTTTATAGAGAAAATCAAGCTTCTACGGCTTTTGGTCATATTGCAGTACCACATTCAATGAAAATGAATGCGAAAAAAACGGGGATGTTTGTTTTGCTAAATGTGAAAAAACCGATATCATGGAATAATCAATTAGTTAATATAGTGCTAATGTTTGCAATTAATAAAAATGAGAAGGTAGTTTTTCATGAGGTATATGATAATTTGATTGTATTGCTTTTGGAAAGAGATAATGTTATGCAATTGATTAAATGCAATGACTATAATGAATTTATTGAAAGAGTCATTGAGTGTTATTGTTGAAGCTGTGAAAAATATCTGTAAATAAACTGTTGCTTCAACAAGGCTAAAGTCATTACATTAGACCTTGTGTGCAAATTAATATTTTAAATAATAATTTACGCTGGTCTTGTCATATATACCAATGCAACTCATCAAATAAAACAACTAATTTTTTTGGGTTGTATCTCGAGGTTGGTGTCTCCAGTCAGCGGATTGGTGAAGCTTATTTTTCACCAGTCATGCCGATAGAATCGCATCGGATAAGAATGCTAAAAGATTGATTCCGTTAGGATTGGATTCCATGAAGCTGAACGAAAAATATTTTCGTCCCGCAGTTTAAAGAAAGACAACACGTTAATAAAGAAGATCTTTTAGTGATTTTTGACCTTCCCAAAATTAAAGATGAAGTTTATGATGATTATCGTTATGAACACGAAGTACTACATTAATATAGCAGATGCTAAAACTAAACTTATTGAAAAGGGTTAAGCGATCTCCAAATTGAGAGGTTGGCAATCTTAAGGAGTATCATTTATAGTGGCATATTCAAAAAAATGGGGAATTTATTATGATTGATAAACTGTTAAAAATCATTATTGTTGTAGTTGGTACTATGGTGGCTGCTTTTGGAGTTACAATTTTCTTAAACGGAAACATTGGGGTAGATCCCATCAGCACGTTAATTCTTGGTGTACAGTGTCATGTAGATATGAATTTTGGGACTATTAATCAGATATTTAGCAGCATTCTGCTTGTGATTATGCTTTTTTTTGACAAAAAAAACATAGGTGTGGGAAGTGTATTCTATGCTTTGGGTTGTGGATATTTTATCAATATATTCACGATAATGGGAATTGGGCAAAATATAGAAATCACAAGCATCGGCGTGACTCTATTAGGCGTTGTTATATTTGGTATGGGACTCGGAATCTATTTATCAGGCAATTTAGGTGCTGGGCCTGTAGAAGTCATTATGCTCTACTGGGCAAATAAGTTCAGTCTTTCGATAAAAGTTATTCGAATCTCAATTGATGCTGCATTTGTTGTTATTGGATTATTGTTGGGGGCTAAGCTTGGAATTGGAACTTTAATTGGTGTTTTACTTACGGGACCATGCATAGAAGTAACCTTAATTATTCTAAGAGTTTGCTTCAAAAAGGGACAACTGAATTAGAATTAAAACCCAAAAGTGATATATTCCTTTTAACGGATCATAAGGAACGTATGGGTCAAAATTTGAGTGTGTTTGACTTTAGTCCTTTATCGAAAGTGAGATTTTTATTGTGCTGCGCCGCGCTCAGCAAAGTATGCATGCAAACCTTGTTGATTGCTCTGGCTGCTCCGGTTGAATAGGTATAGATTTCATCAATTGCTTTATCGGTAAAAATATCGATTGCTCCTTTTGCATAAACCGAATTTCTTCCAAAGTCTCACGCTTTAAAAGGTGAGCTTTATCGACGATCGTGATGACGTTTTGGTGTCTGGCCTGTTGAATATATTCGAGCTTGTTGATGCAGGCTGAGTTTGGCATCAACATGGTGGCAAACAGGCAAACTGGGTGGGAAAACCCAGAAGAAATGAGCAACTGCGTGACAAAGCCCAACCAGCGACGCTTCCATTGCTGCAGAAGTAAAAGTAAGGATTGACCGTATAACAGAGACGATGTTTTTGTCAATTTTTGCTGAATTGTGAGAAGCATCGTCTCAATGTACGGCGCTGCAAGCTGGAACGCAGCTGTCCATCGGTGGATGGTAGAATCTTCGGCAGGGCAGGTTCCAAAGATTTCTTGTTTATGACATTCTGAATAACAGAAGCCTCATAATGTTTGTAAGGCTGAACGAAACTTGGAAGCGCAGTATGGGTGGCAATGACTGCAGTAAGCACGTGGCACAGATGCGGACACGGATACCAGATTTCAAAACGAACAAACCGAATGCGATGATCATATCCAGAGAGTGGCTCGCCACAATAAAGACAGGTGGAAAAATCCTTACTGTGCAAGAGGTGCTTGCACAATAATCTGTGAGTATATAATTGCTATAAAAAATGTGGTTTCATCGAAGCGGGACGGTTGCAAAAGGTGGTGGAAATACGCTTTTTTTTTGTCACTTGAAATCATAGGACAAAAAATTTATAATTTTGTTGATTTTTATGTCGACATCAAGAATTCTTGTAACGCTTGAAGTATGGAACTGTTCGATTTTTGTAAGAAAATGCACGGCAATCGATACGAAAAGAAGTGACGAAATGATAGATGCTTAGCAAATGGGTGAAATCCGTTGGAATAAACAAAATTTACTATATCGTAGGGCTTTTATAAGGCGACTGAACGGCTAGATAGTGTGGTTTCAGTCGTCTATTTTGTGTTGTGAGGAATGTAAATATTTAGAAAAAGATGACAAAAAACAAACGACTCTATTGTATTAATACAGAGATTTATAAAAATTAATTGCATTCTGCTAAGTAAACGGCATCATTATTCACTATTGTAAAAGAACTAACGCGCTGTGCTTGTTAAACTAAAAGCACTGGATATAGTAATTCTATCCAGTGCTTTTGGTTGATTATTTTATCGTATAATCGAGACCATTTGATTATCAATCAGTTCTAATAATCTGCTCGATGGTCCATTGGGTTTGTTTTTATTTGACTCCCACGCTTCGATTGTTTTTTTGCTAACACCAAGATATTTAGCTAAAAGCACTTGAGTTAAATTGTTTTTTGTCCGTATTTCTTTAATGTGGAGACCGCTAAACTCTTTAATAGGGGTAATGTTGACCTTTAAAGTAGTTATATTTAAACCTTTCCCACCATTTTCTAAACCTTTATCAATTTCATCAAGAGAACCCATTAGTAAATCGAATGTCTTGCTCATTATTGTATTCTCCTTGCTTTTATATTTAAATTATTTTACAATTTTTTTTCAATCATATCAATTTTTTTCTTTAAAGCGTTTTTATCTGATGCTGTCAGATTTTCCATTTCTTTTTTCGCGAAAATCATTATCAAAAAAATAGTATCTTCTTTTTCAAAATCAACGTAACAAACGCGGGCACAATGAGATGTGCCTCTATTACCATAGCTAAATCGCATTTTTCGTAAGCGACCTGTGCCTTGAATAACATTCCCTTTTTTAGGATCATCCAATAAAATCGATTGTAGCTCTTTTAGTTCATCGTCACTGAGGTCCAAACTTGCCCACTGCCGCTCGAATAATTTGCCACTGATAAACTTACGTATAAGCTCCATATGATAATCTTCTTTTCTAGATTCTATTTTAAGTATACCCTATTTAATAGGGCGATGCAAGAGCTATAGTAAGCTTTTTCCTTGTGCACACTTGAAATCATAGGACAAAAGGGTTTATAATTGTATAAAAATTAATTCTTTTGAATAAATTTAAAAATGTAGGTTTTGTTGATTTTTATGTCGATATCAAGAATTATTGTAACGCTTGAAGTATGGAACTGTTCGGTTTTTGTAAGGAAATGCACGGCAATCGATACGAAAAGAAGTGGCGAAATGGCAGATGGTTGGCAAATAGATGAAATCCGTTGGAATAAATAAAATTTACTATATTGTAGGGTTATTATAAGGCGGCTGAACGGCTAGATAGTATGATTTCAGTCGTCTATTTTTGCGAATAGTGTTTGATACTATTCATTTTTTATCAAAGGAGGCCTTTTTATGCCAAGATTATTAGGAAAGAACATTATGCTGCGTGAGTACCAAGCGGAAGATTTATCTTTTATGCGAGCATGGGTAAATGATGCAAAGATAACGGATAATTTGTCCGATCTATTTTTACTACCACATTCTCAAAAAGATACGGAGCGTTATTTGAATTCTATTTTGAATCATGAATACTCTGATCAAATCCATTTTGTAATTTCTGAAAAAGAAGCAGATAAATATTTAGGTCAAATTGATATTATGCACATTGATTGGAAAAATCGATTCGCTGAGTTTGGAATCGTAATTCCTGCCGAAGCAAATCAAAATAAGGGAATTGGGTCAGAAGCTATTCATCTTTTACAAGATTATGTTTTTAGAAAGTTAAACTTAAATCGGCTTCAGTTAAATTTGCACGAGTATAATCTGCGAGCATATAATTGCTATAAAAAATGTGGTTTCATTGAGGAAGGCCGGCTGCGAAAACATTTTTTTACGAACGGTCAATATTGGGATACTATATCGATGAGTATTTTAAAAGATGAATATTTGAAATTACGGTCAAACGATTAATACTACAGCAAATTAAAGGTGGCGGAAATACGCTTTTTTGTGCCACTTGAAATAATAGGACAAAAGGTTTATAATTGTATGAAAATTAATTCTTTTGAATAAATTTAAAAATGTAAGTTTTGTTGATTTTATGTTGACATCAAGAATTCTTGTAACGCTTGAAGTATGGAAATGTTCGATTTTTGTAAGAAAATGCACGGCAATCAATACGAAAAGAAGTGGCGAAATGGCAGATGTTTGGCAAATAGGTGAAATCCGTTGGAATAAACAAAATTTACTATATTATAGGTTTTTTATAAGGCGACTGAATGGCTAGGTAGTATGGTTTCAGTCGTCTGTTTTTGCGTTGTGGGAAATGTAAATGTTTAGAAAAAGATGACTAAAAAGAGATGTTCCTGTTGGTGCCTATTATCGATTGTATTATAGTACAGGACAGATAATAAAAATTTGAGGTGCTGTTTTATGAATTTAAATGGTGAGTTTTATGGTGTAAAAAAAGAAGAATATGATTCTAAAACTTCGAATTGTATTGTTGAATCTATGGAAAAACTGGCATTGATTAATGAAAAACCTTTAATGCTACTTGGGAAAATCCAGAGTGGTAAAACTAAAGCATTCATAGGATTGATATCTCTAGTGTTTGATAATGGTTATGATTTGGCTGTTATATTAACGAAGAATAGTAATGCTTTAGCAAAACAAACTGTAGCTAGATTACAAATGGAATTTTCTGAATTCAAAGAAGATGATATTTTAGACATATTTGATATTATGTGCATTCCGAAAGAAATGTCGAAATTTGAATTAGAAAAAAAACTTATCATTGTTGTTAAAAAAGAAAAAAATAATTTACCTAGAATGATAGATTTTATAGAAAAATATTCATTAGCAGTAAACAAAAAATGTCTAATTATTGACGATGAAGCTGATTTTTGTAGCATTGGTTATGAAAAAAAGAAAGAGGTGGAAGAATATGATTTGCGGCGTATTGCTTCTCAAATTAATAATTTGAGAAGCAATATTGAATGTAGGTTTGTTCAAGTAACAGCAACCCCTTATTCACTTTATTTACAGCCGGATGTTATTGAAATTAACGGAGATAAAAAAATAGAACCAATAAAGCCAGCGGAAACCGTTTTAGTCCCATTTGGAGATGCGTATATAGGTGGAAATTATTACTTTGATAAGGAGATAAATCCTCTAAATGATTATTTGTTTTATGCTATTGATGAGGATGAGCTAAAAGTTATTAAAGCACCAGATAGAAGGCGATTAAAAAAAGAAAATTCTTTAATTAGTGAAAAAATTTCAGGGATTAGGAATGCAATAGTCAATTTCTTGGTAGGAGGATGCATGCGAATCCTTCAAAATGGAGGTAGACCTAAAGGGAAAAATAATAGATTTAGCTTTATTGTTCATACTGAAATTGCAAAAGCTTCACATCAGAATCAAGAAGAGATTATAATTAACTTATTAGACCAGATGCAAGAAGAGGTGGGTAAAGATTCTTCTCTTATTAATGGTTATCTTAAAGACAGTTACAACTTATTAAGTAAGTCTGTTAAAGCATATAACTTTATGCCTCCAGAGTTTGATGACGTAAAAACCATATGTTATAAAGCAATTCTTGATGAATGGATAACTAAGTCTATTGTAAACTCGGAAAATGATATTAATTCTTTGCTTGATGACAGTGGACAATTAAGGTTGCGTACTCCCTTGAACATTTTTATTGGTGGGCAAATTTTAGATAGGGGAATTACCATTTCAAATCTTATAGGTTTTTATTATGGAAGGTCTCCAAGGAAGATGCAACAGGACACTGTTTTGCAACATGCACGAATGTATGGATATCGCAAAAAGGAAGACTTAGCAGTAACTAAGCTATATACTACTAGACCAATTTATTTACGTATGGTTCAAATCAATGAATTTGATCGCCAATTACGTAAAGACTTTGAAGAAGGCAATTTTGAAAGAGGTATTATTTTTATAAGTCAAGATTCTAGTGGGAAAATAATACCCTGTTCCCCTAATAAGTTGCTAATTAGTAACACTCATGTGCTGAAAGGTGGAGGAACAATTTTGCCGGTAGGGTTTAATTCTGGCTACAAAACAAATATTTATAAAGATATAGAATTTATTGACAAAGCACTTTCGGCAGAAAATATGGGGGAGTTAGCTGGGCGGTACACTATTAGTCTAGATAAAGCTATTGATATAATAAATCATATTTACAATACATTGGAGTTTGAAGTTGATAATTATGTGACAGGAGATCAAATGATAGCCATGCTTCAGTATTTAGCAACTGATAGGGTAAACATATATTGTGCTATAAATAGAAAGATTACTCGATTGCGAGAAACATCAAGATATTATTCTGATATGCCTTATAGTAGAAGTGGAGATTTAACACCAAGTAAAGAGTTTTCGCAGGACAGACCAACTTTGATGTTAATGAAACAATGTGGCAGAAAAAATGAAGGATGGAGAGATACAGAATTCTATTGGCCTATTTTAGTTGTTCCAAAAAACATTAGAGCGGCAGTCTATACCTCTGAATGTGTATAGTCCACAACAAATTCGATAAAAAAAGCATTACGTGTTTGAAAAAAATAGCTATGGGAAAGTGGTACTTATTGAGGAAATGCAAGAAAAACTGCAAAACCTCGTTAAACCATCTCGGGGCGATGACGGTCTTTGTTGCATTAGCTTGTTTTAATGCACTTAAAATTTCCCATGATGGGATGGTGAGCTTAAAAGGCCATTTAAGAAAAGGGCTAAAGACAAAATTTTTTCTTGTGCACAGTTGAAAATACAGGACAAAAGGTTAATAACTGTATAAAAATTAATTCT
>Ga0302186_10004232_pt1 | contig 10103 bp, 3 predicted proteins | sample II_Bog_E1_2_FD_198782 | JGI IMG/M metagenome (GOLD analysis project Ga0302186, IMG submission 198782) | Peat permafrost microbial communities from Stordalen Mire near Abisko, Sweden - II_Bog_E1_1 | ecosystem: Environmental > Terrestrial > Soil > Wetlands > Peat | place: Sweden: Abisko, Stordalen...
AAACGCCCCTAGCTTTCAATCCTGCCTCTAGTACGCCGATTCTTGGAGGATACAGTAACATGAGTCCTCTCTATCACCCAGGTAACACTTCCTTCCACGGTAACTCAATCAACCGCCCTTCTTCGTCGCAGATGCGTAGTCCAAGTTATCTCTATCAGGCTTCATCGAGTCCTATATACTCTTCCCTTCGCAGTCATTCTCCAGACTACAACTCTCCGATTGGATCAAGCGGTCGTTATGGCAACTCACCGAACTACTCCCCGTCACCGATGGACCAAAACAGAGTTTTCAAGAATGAGGAGTAAGATGACGATGAGGAAGGCGATGAGTCGTGATCTACCAACACAATCTAAAAATATTAATTGAATAAATCAATTTAATGACCTATCCGTTGCAAGATAATTGTCAGAGTTAACATAAAATTAGAGTTGAAATCATAGATCTTCACCAAAAATAAGGTGATTCAAAATCGATTTCTGTGAAGGTTCAAATATGCGAAGCTTAGATTTGCCTAATAGCAAATCTTTTACCTTTTCGCTGTTACTTCGAAGTTATTCTACATTTGAAAAACCTAGCAAATAATTTTATTTTTGCAGTTTGCTGATGAGCTCAATCTGATGATTGCCAGAGAGTGTATCATTAGCAATTGCGATCATCTTTTTGTCAGGATCGCTAAAACAAGCTAAAAGAGTGCCTGCCCCTCCGTGGGTGAATATAATTTGGTGGGAATCGTAAATCTGCTGGATGTTGTCTGATAATCTGAAGTAGTGACTGTGAGTTGGGATAATCTTGCCTCTAAATGAATGTTACAGTACGTGCTACCAATCTGATAGGTGATATCACCTTCTGCGAATCCACACTCTTCGATTAAATGTAGAAAGTCCAAGCTATCCGTGTATTTGATCAGCTAATCGAACTCAGTGGTGCCTACTGTGATTAAGATTTTTCCTTTTTACAAATTCATTCTGTAATTAAAATATTAATAAAGCTTAGCAAATCTAAAGTAATCAATTGGCTCTAGTCATTTACCTAGCGACTGCACTCGCACAGATTCAAGGGGAAATTTTCCACTCTTTATGAACTAGGCAATGAAAACACCTGCAGGCATTTCCTTTCTCGAGGCCTCATAATAGCTGCTTACCCTTACAAATTTGTCTTGACATCGTAGGAAGAGTTTTTTTCCAATAACTTTGAATGTTCCTATCTCTGCTTCGCCTTAGCTATATTCATTCTTTAGTTTGAAAATGATTTCGCTGTTTTTGGCCACAAAACGAAGATGGGGAGTCATGATAGCTCTACTCCAATGATAAAAATGCTCTGCTGGCTGGTTTATTTCCAATCTTTTTGTTTTAACAAGTGGAGCCCTCAAAAGATGAGCCGGTAGACCTCCTTACAATTATTTCTGGGATTTGCCTGGTCGAAGGTCATCAATATTGTCTAAAACATAGGGTAAGTGTTTGGCGGCTTCTTCAGCCAATTGAGTTTCAATGGCATTATAATATTAATTTCTGCTGATTTCACATTGGACTTGGTGCAAAATATTACCGCTATCGAACACCTTCTGACTAATTTAGATGTAACTCACGCCAGATATCGATTACCCATTTGCAATTGCATGAAAAATAGGAGCTCCTCCCCGATATTTAGGCAGCAAGGAGGGGTGAACCACAATTGCTCCCTTTTAGAATTGAGCTATGAGACGAGATGGTAGTAGATAGCCATACGAGCATATCACTCCAAAAGTAGGTTTTTGCAGAGTACCAATATAATATTCCCACTCCGCTAAACGTTGTTATTTGTTATCTTTGCTGGTGATGGGAGTACTCCAAGGGACATTATTCTCCACACAATAATTTTAGACTTCATTAAAGCTTTTTCCCTGCTTATTCGAGAAGTGGGTTGCAACTGACAAATTACTATATCTCTCATGAAGCAGTTTGATAGATGGGAATGCCATCTTGCCTGAGCCGAAGAAGATGATTGAATCTGAAGTCGAAATACCGAATTAATATAGGATTTTGTTTGCTAACAACCTCATTATATATTTTTATAAATGATCCGATATGTTAATCGACACTAATGGATAGAAGATGAGATCAGCTGGCGAGATAGTGGATTATTATCAAGAGAACCAGCAGAGCGAACACCAAAGCATGAGGATAATTACCAGGTATGTCCACTCGGATCACGTCCACGGCCATCTTATTTGCACTTCGAACAAGGAAATCCTCAATGCCCTGTAATCTAATTTCATCATCCATGCTATCAGCGAGTGCATTCAGTTATTTATCTGACATTTTTAGCACTCTCAACACACAGTATATCATTTTACTAGGATTATTACGTTATTGAAATACTTTCTAGTCGACCAGCTGTGATATTTGTCGTAGGTAAATGGGATTGTTTAATTTGTCATAAACCTAGAAAAAAGGTTTAAAAGCCTCTATTGGCACTGGGTTGAGAGCAGTCACCTCTTCTGTCCGGCAGAGCACCATTGAAGAAGTGGGTTCGACTTAGCATTCCTAAATTATTATCTGTTTACTGTTGAAGATAGTAGTTTGAGGTCGATATTCTGCTATTGTAATAGTTTGACAAAACATTTTCCTTAGAATTGGGCTCTGAAGACTGTTTCATATCGTTGAGCTCTGATAGAGTAGTGATATATCTCAGGCCGCATCAATCTTCCGGCTATTGCGAACCCATCCGGCGCACCAGGCCATCGAAGGACAATGTGGTTTGTTTGAGATTGCTGTTCAATTATTTCGTCGATGAAGGCTGTTGCGAACACGATTTGGCTATAACAGTGCGGAAGAGGATATATTGATGCCTGTGCACAATCGAGTAGGATATGATATTGCTGCTCTGAGTTTTAAGGAATTTTTGGGGCTATGCGATCTTCGGGGACTGTCAAGGAGTAGCGAGATATAAGATTGCTGAGCACAACATTCTCCTTTAGGGTAGCAATAGGTCTACTTTTTAAAAGAAATACCTCCAAATAATGAGGCGACAGGTCGGACAGAGAGGAACTAAGGGTGGATCATCGACTGATTCTGTTTGCGGATTGAGGGCACGAAGAAGGCAGTTGTTGCAAAAAGAGTGTCCGCAATTGAGAGTGACTGGTTTTCTGAAGACAAGTGCGCAGTGTGGGCAGGTTAGATATTTGGGATCTGGTGCGAAATGTGGCAGCTCTTCCTCCATAGTATATTATATATATTCGCAAATGATATCATTCATTTTAGATCCTAAATACTCAATATTATCAAGAAAGATGAATAAGTTCAATTTTTGGCCTTGAATAACACCTTTCCTCCCTTCTTGCTCTTATGGATACCAGGTTTGTTTTTTACACTTACAGTCATAAACTGATGAAGTTAGGGCTGAGAAGCACGATTATCTTCCATCAGGGTCTTACTCTCTTCAACTTTGTTCGGAGTACTGCACTTTCTGCTTAAATTTAGCGATTTTAATTTATCTAAACTATTTTTTGCAGTCAAGTCATTTGTCTTTAGACGCTTGTTCGGTGCTTCAGAAATGGCTCTTTTGTGAGACAAAGTAAAAGGCAATGACATATTTCTGTGAGGACGATTTCTCTCTTGTATTTTCAATTCATATCTATTTTATTTTTGAGGTTTTTAGGAGCTTTTATGACTCATAAGACTATGATGGCGGATACCAGCGAAGAGAAGACGATAATTCTTTTTTTACTTGAGTGTTTATCTCAATAAATCAGATTCAATCAATTTTTGCCAAGAGTTTTATGGATCTACTTTTTCCTCATCTGTAAAATTGATCACGGTTTAGAGGGGAGGTTATATCTCTAAATTCAGATATGCTGATAGATCATTATGCTAAAACCACTCATGCTCCAGAATTTCATCGATTCCTCCTTGATGTCCAAGCCGACGTGAAGGATTCTTCTCTAAAAGAGCTGTGATTAAATCTCTCGCTTTTGAAGATAGCTACGTATTATTTGGAAATCTGATGGCTGAATGCAAGATGTGGTATTTGGTCTGTTAATAGCTATGCTTTGGATGATAGTAAGGAGGAGAACCCATTAAAATCTAGAAAAGAAGGTTGCCCACAGAGTAATAATCTACTTCAAAAGAATGCCCATTATCTAGCAGTACTTATGGAGCCATGTAGTCTAGGCTTCCACAAAAAGAATAGCAGAGTTGGTCGACTCGCTTGGCGAGTCCGAAATCTGCAAGTTTAGCATGGCCAAAATGATCAATAAGAATATTTTATGGCTTTATATCGCGGAATACTATTGATTGCTAATGCAAATGTTTTAAAGCTAGCAAAGTTTCTACTATATAAAATCTGGCCATATTTTCAGTCATATTTCTGTGTTTTTTGATAAGTTCGAAAAGCTCTCCACCTGGGCAGTAGTCCATCACAATGATAAAAAACTGTTCAGTTTATATGAATTCATATGTTTTGACGATAAAAGGGTGTTCCAGTTGGGAAGAGATGCTGTACTAGTTTCTGACCAATTCAATATTCGCCCCTTTCTTGAGAATGAATTTGCCCGCACGAAAATTACCACTTCTTAGATCTCTCAAGAGGTATACTTTTGAAAAACCACCAGTTGATATCATTCTGCAGACTTTATAATTGAGGATAGATATCGGGGCATGCATTGCACCTTTTGTGAGGCAGTTCAGAACTATTGATAATTATAATTCCCCTAATCCATATTGAAGGGCATAATCTACTTTATCGTCATTGCCTTCTGTTTGAAATCCGAGGATACTACTGTATTGAGCAGGCTTCATGATTTTTTTAAGATTGAGCCATAGTACTTATCGGAGGAGTGACATGGTACATTCCTAGAATTTAAGGATAATGGGGAGGCGATATGCTGGTAAATTAAGAGTAACGATGAGATGCGAGTCTTTTCTAGTTGGTTGTATTAAAGTATGATGAGTGTGAGTGTGTAGAAGTGGAGTTTCTTTAGCTTGATAGACTTTTCTATCCATTTCGAATATACTCTATTAGCAGATTATTTATATAAAATAAGCTGGAAGTCATTCTTTTGATTAAATAATGGGAATGAAGTATGAACAATAATTCTACTCAAATCGCAATTAAGAAAGCTTTATTTTGCTCTTTATCTTTCAATAATTAGAAATCTCTATATAACTGAGAAGAACCCATTATTTTAAGATAGCAATCATTAAGGCATTACATCTATAAATAGTTAATAATCATCAAGTATTTTTTTGGTTAACATTCTCCTCTCAATAAAGCCACTTCCATTTATTCAACTAAAATTCATCAATAGCAAATCCAAATATTTTACAAAAAGTATTAAAAAAACTGACAACAGTAGTTTCAATATTAACTAATAGAAATTCATAAACCTTTTGTCATTGATCTATCCAAAACTTGAAATTTTGTATGAAGCTGGCCAATCAGTATTTATTGCGCCTCAAAGTAAAAACCAATGTTATAATTTCAGCTTGCTATTGACAGAATACATGTTTTAATGTATGTTTTGTTGTGTATTAATAACTAAAATTATGTTGTGTTTTAATCTCTTGTTTTCTTATCACTAAGGATTGTGGAAGATTAAAGGGAAAGACTCAGGAACAACCTATGATCTAATTGAAATAGAAGATTAATCTCTTAAAGTATGCTCTGGAAATAGTCCAAGAGTAAACTTTATCTGAGTCGAACAATATCTAAAGTTAATGGAGGATGGAAGATTCCAGTTATTTTCTCTGTCTGAATCCTTCATGAATATCCTCAAATATTAGATATATCAAAAGAAGATTTATGATATTGTATATTTCGTTCTATTAACGACACAATCAAAGGCCTGTTTCCTCACTGTTGATCAACAATAATTTTAACTCATTAATAAATTTTAAATAAACAGAGTCTCTCTCTAAGTTGGAAAGAGATCTGAATCATTAATTTTCTTTTTTGGAAAGTTCATCGATAAATGTGTAGCAGAATGATGGTTGTCGTAATTGATTATAATTGGACAGGTTTATGAATGAAAAAGAATTTCATATAAAGCATCATGAAAATGATGGAGTCATTCCTCAAAGGAAGAGAAATCAAAGTAATCCATAGAACTGCTACTTACAGCAGCTCTGTCTCCGCATTCTGCATTTTCCACGAATAAATTTTCCGAATGCAAACTCGCAGAGATCGGGGTGGACACCTTGGCAAAGATCCTTTTAAGAAAGAGACTGCGCCACTTGGCCTTGGTAATGGCCGGAACATGGCGCTTGAGTACACATTGGGAGGTGTGGATTAGCGCCTTCATTTGCCTTTAATAATTAATTACAACCATTCTCAAATAATTTCAATTTTAAACATGGACCTCCACTGCATTTTAATTTACATTATAAATGTACCCTGATCATGATCTTGTTATTGCTTTTCCGTACTTGCCAATGTTTTGTTTCCAAATATAATTAAGAGATGACTTCTGGTTCGGTATTTTTATCAATTTAAATTGTGAGCTAGGCATTAAAATTTATTGGACTTGTTGCTGTGAAGTGGCTCGAAGCAATAAGTTGTTGAAATACGTTTCATATAGGAGCTAATCACTCCTCCACTCCCCCCACTTCATTATGAAAGTTATATGTTTTTTGCCTCTAGTGTGGAGTTTCATAAGTTTTTTCATTCGAACTTGAAATAACGGCAGCCCATTTCACAACAGATTATTCTATCTTTACAAATAGACACTTTGAATCAGTCAGACCGCTTAGGAGTTATTTTTATTAAAGATCAATGGGTAGATTGGGGAATTCCAGGCGCAAGTTAATCTACTCAAATCAATAAAAAGTAATGAATAAAGTCAAATAAACATACTTTTTGCATTCATAAAATAAAGAAATCCCAGCACTATTAAGTTAGCTGAGTTTTGTATTATCATTTTAATATCTGATAGCAAAAATTGCCATTATTGTCTAAAAATCAAGGGAAACGATTTGGTTGTCGCCAGAACAAGCCTTTATCGCCAGAGTCGATGCTATTTTTTGATTTTAATAGTAATTCTGGCTTGTTTAATTACTATTGATTTAAATATCGCAAAACTATCCAGAATACAATTCTACAGAATTCCAAAACATTTTTTAGTCTGCCTGAATGAATTTCATAAGCAGTGGGCATAATCCATGTCAGGAAGCTGGCAGCATGTTCTCAAATATCAAAACTACTTATAAACTTCTGATTAGGATATAAATAATTCAAATAACATCAACATTGAATTTTTTATCATACTTTTCGCGCTCTTTATTAGGCACTTGAATTCTTTTGTGAACGACTAATTTTGTGGTTTGTATGGTTGAAAGAGGAAAGAAATTTAATGAACAATTTTAAATTGGCCAAGTATATTATTGTTATGAGTTTTATTTATGAATTATAATTTATCGATGACAGTCTTATATTTTGAGTTTGCGCAGTCAATATCCTCGAAATAATTATTGCAGATGACTACGCTGATACAAATATTTATAATAAAATGAGACCATCATTTTGACTTTGGCTATTCATTTATCTTACCATCAGAATAATGAAGTGCTTGCCTCATCAAGCTGGAGCTTACAGCAGAGAATGTCGACTATTGTTAAGAGATAGATAATGAGTGCCCTGATAACTGTGCTAAAGTTTATCCACCTTCACATATACAAACTTGTTTGTTTTGAGGTTAGAATTTTTAATGTTTTATACCATATTACTCAAGTAAAGTTTAAAGAATCTGCTAATTACTTTTAGTTTTTTCGAAACGAGTGATGACTTATTTATAATTATAATCATAATCATAAATGAGTATCTCATCGAGTGCCGTAGGATGCAGAACCAAATACAAGATAATCTTTTTGGGCGATCAGTCAGTCGGCAAATCATCCATAATCGAAAAATACATTAAGAACAAGTTTGAGGATGGACTGAATGTAACAATACATACACTCAGGCAACCATAGGCATCGATTTTCATATTAAAAATGTTAGCAGAAACGGACAGCAGTATCGCATGCAATTGTGGGATACTGCGGGGCAGGAAAGATTTCGCAGTTTGATCCCTAACTATATGAAGGATGCCCATTGTGCAGTCTTAGTCTATGACATCACCAAATTAAGTTCCTTAGAAAACATCAAAATATGGAATGATATGTTTGAAGAACATCAAAGCCCGGAGGCCATCAAGGTTTTTGTCGGAAATAAAATTGATAGAGAGAAAGATAGATAAGTTACCATTGAGGACGGGCAGGAGGAAGCAGCTAAGTATCGCTCCAAGCATTTTGAAGTGTCTGCCAAGCAAGGGAAGAAACTTGATGACCTTTTTAACTGCATAATTGACTTAATTGCCGAAAGGTTCGAAAATAAATCCAATTTGCCTGAAATTCCATAGAAACAAGAACCTAAGCCGCTCAGTAAATTCCATCCTCAGTAGTTAGTTCAATCAAAGGCATTTGGATTGAAAAAAGACACTCGACAATAAACAACATCGAGCGGATGCTGTTGAATCTGATATGCTTATGAAGCTTATTCATATGTCAAATAAAAAATATAAAAAGCTTTATTATTTATAAAAATTACATCAATTTGTTGAGTTGGGGTTATCCTTAATTTAATTTAATGAAAATATTTATTAAAAGTTTGACCAATAGTCGTCATTAATTAAAGATCGAAGAATGTCATAATTACAACATTTTTAAAATATATTGGATGTTTCTAACATAAAAACAGGATAGAAGGAAAACTTAAGAAAAGAAAACAACAATGATACATCAAACATTCCTCACTCATCAATTGGGTATCGAGCAGATATCGATGGACTCAGAACAATATCAATTATTGTAGTGGTCTTACATCATGCTTGGACCGGCACTTTTCCTGGAGGATACATGGGAGTTGACATTTTTTTTGTCATATCGGGATATTTAATTTCAAAAATTATTTTCAAAGAGCTTAGAAAGTAACAATCATTTTCCTATTCTAAGTTCTACAGCAGAAGAATAAGAAGGATCTTTCCTGCCTTAATTGCGATGCTCATTTATTCCTTTATTCTTCTTTGCCAATGCTATTCTTCATAAGAGCTTAAAGAAGCATCAAAATCATTGATAGCAGCAAGTTTGATGGTAATTAATATTCATATGATGTATAAAGACAGTCACCATGATCCCTCATGGAGTTATGTCCAAGTACTCTGGACTCTGGGAGTAGAAGAACAGTTTTATCTTTTTTGGCCACTCTTTGCAACTAAACTTTGGAAGTTATCTATGAGGAAAGGATTAATTGCTATTGGAATTGCTATTTTCTTTTTATATCAACTGTACTACTTGAACCCTTCTATCTTAGGGATCAATTTTATTTTCTATCCATTTTGGCAAATTTTAGTTGGCTGCTTTGTGGCATATTATCAATAAAAAAAGCTTCAAAAGGAATAAAATTCATAGAAAGCGATATTAACAGCAAATGCAAATCAAATAACATAGAAACCTGTGAGACAGGAAACGCTGTGGGAAAGAACAAAGAGCATCAAGGGAATTATTTCTTCTACTGCAGCCATTTTAATAATTTTATCTATTGCATTTCAAAACGATGGTTCAAAAATTTGGACTTTGACATTGATAGTTAGCACAGCAGCCTTTATTCATTGTGGGAGAGGTATTTTCAATGATTTTCTATTAGGAAACAGGGCCACCATATTTATCGGAAAAATCAGTTACTCGTGGTATCTAATGCATTTCCCTTTAATAAAATTCTGCAATTTCTTCACATAAAGTTTATTCGTAAAAGTAGTGGTGGGTTTTATCCTTGCCGTCCTAGTGACGTATGGTATCTAAAACAATATTCGATGGAGAAAATCAAAGTATGTGGTCCCCGGTCTTGTCCTGGGGATGGTATTTGTACTGATATTTTTCATTACCGTCTACTTATTTCCTGAATTTTGGGCTTTAAAATAGACTCTTTGATATTTATCAGTTCCATTTAAGTTAATTAAAAATAGTTTATAATTTCTCAATTGATATGACTCTACAGATAATAGGTGGAATGATAAACACCTGATAATGTCTCGATATATGAATGAATGCCTAGTAGTGAATATAATTCATAAGACTGGATTAATTTGTTGTTCG
>Ga0302186_10004236_pt1 | contig 10097 bp, 9 predicted proteins | sample II_Bog_E1_2_FD_198782 | JGI IMG/M metagenome (GOLD analysis project Ga0302186, IMG submission 198782) | Peat permafrost microbial communities from Stordalen Mire near Abisko, Sweden - II_Bog_E1_1 | ecosystem: Environmental > Terrestrial > Soil > Wetlands > Peat | place: Sweden: Abisko, Stordalen...
ATAGACAAAATATTCATGTTTCATCTTTTCATTCTCAATGAAGGAACCGATTTTCATTAATGCACATCCCAATGAAATAGTTTTTGTTTCATGATGACCGAAAGACTGATGATTCAATTTCTCTTTTTCTCCATTGTCATCAATTAATCTATGTTCTATTATATTATTCCCTTGACCTAATATTTTTGAGGGCCATTTTGGTTTTGAAGATCTCCTTTTGTACCAATAATAAATACCCAAAATAATGAAAAAACCACCCACTGAAGAAAGCACAATAATAAGAATTAATTTGAGTTTTGAATTTTCTTGTTGTAAATTTTGAGGATCTTGATTCGAACAAAAATTTCTTTCAAGGTTTAAAACCTTAGGGGGATTGCATTTTTGACAAAGTCCAGTCAAATCATCATAAATAAAACAATCCTCGATTTTAATGACACATTTAACCCCTGTTTGAGTCATAGCGAAATTTAAATCACATTTCAGACATGTAAGTGTTTCATCTTCAAAATGCTCACAATTCGTCAATGATCCTGAACATTCAATATTTTGATTACCTGATATCACAGGGAAATCACTTGATTCTGTGCAATTTGTCCAACAAACCTTACAATTCGGGTTTGGGTCATTGAAGATTTTACAATCAGGAATAGTTTGGAAGCAGTTGAAATTTGGATCGGAAACATCATGAGCCAGGACGCATGTATAGTTGTAAAAATTGCAATTTTCTATAGATTTCAAACATCTCAAGCCATTTTGAGCAGATAAATAGTTTTCTGAACATAATGAACAAGTATCTGATATATCAGAATAGTTCAAACAATTCGGAATGAAGGAACAACACCTTTTACCCGAAGTTGATACTATAAGATTATTGAGACATGAAAGACATTTGCCTGAATCATCATCATAAACTTCACAAAACTCAATAGAAGGAACACATTGTTTACCATTTTGTGTGCGATTATATGGTTCATTGCATTGCTTGCATCTGCCTGTGAAATCTTCTAAAATCGCACAACCCGCAATGGGGACAGAACAATTCCTCCCTGTTTCACTCCTATTGAAACCACTGATACATTCTTGGCAAGTTCCATATTGATCATATAACTTGCAATTTGTTATGTTAGGAACACATGTATTGATGTTTGAAATTAGCACGTAGCCTAATTGGCATGTAGTGCAATTGCCAGAAGAATCACTGTAAGCCTCACATTCTGGAATTTTTGACACACATTGAATCCCGTTCTGAGTTATTACGAAATTACCCGAACATTTTTTGCAATTTGTGGTAAGATCATCATACACATAACAATTTAGAATATTTTTTGCACAATTTATTGCTGTTTCTGAAGTGCTGTAATTTTGTTGGCAAATTTTGCAAGTCCCAATATCATAATAAGTGACACAATTATTGATTTTATTAACACAATGAAAGGCACTTTCTGTCAAAGCGAAACTTGGCTCACAAGTCTGACATATTCTGCTATCAGATAGATTATAACTCAAACAATTCGAAATAATCGGAACACATTGTGCATTATTATTAAACAGAACATATCCTTGATTGCAGATTTTGCATTGCCCAGGATTTGAATAAGAGGTGCAATTTGTTATATTTTGCGAACAGGCACCCCCTTCAGTCACTGTATAGCCTATTAAGCATGTCTGACAAAATCCATCTGGATGATCATCCTTATAGACATTACATTGGGGAATGATTGGTGAACAGTAATTTCCAGTTGCTGTAGGGACCAATCCTGATTTGCATAAAGTACACAAGCCAGTCGTGAGATTATATGTATCACACCTTATATCGACGCATAAACAGAGGAAATCAGGCCAAGTTCCAGTTTTTCGACAGGATTTATAAAAACCACAATTGTTGTCATCGGAACAATCCCAAAAAGGAAATATTTTCATTTGGCAGGCTGAATGCATTGCGACATAAAATATAAGAGAAAATAGGAATGTCAGGTAAATTTTCATTGAGAAATAATTAAGAAATAAAAATAAAAAATAGAAAATTAACCGAATTTAATAAATGGAATTATAAAAAATAGAAATAATAATTATTTTTTTTTTTAATCAATGCTGTATTTAATTTTTAATTATTTTTTGAAACTTAATGTTTTTCAAGCATAAAATTAAAAAATGTACAAAATATCACAGTAATGTATAAAAATTAAAACGTATAATACAAAAAAAATAATCTTAATATTAATTGTACATATGCGAATACATTTTTGTTTAATACTAATAATGTAGATAGCATACTAATTTTTATAGTTATCAAAAAAACCAGTATAATACAATATAAACAAATTACAAAAGGGTAGATTCCAATATATAATACTACAATACCCACATTTTTAATAAAATACCAACAATACACCTACATTAAATAAATGATTGTACTTCATTACCCATAATTATTAACATAGAAATTTATCAATCCTTCGTCATCAAGTCCTAAAAACAGCTGCACGCTCATCACCTTATCAGATGGATTGAAAATCGTGATGTTCCTTCGATTTATGGTATAAATCTCCTTAGCTCCGAAATCAATTGTTTATTCATTGGTCAAACTTGGATATTTCAAAAAGCATCACCAGATTGAATTTTATTGATAACGAAGCTTTAAAATCACTCGGACCGATATTTTCCCAATACTTTTACGATAAAAAATCCTGAGGTTTTCTTAAATTTAGATGGAAATACCTGTTTATATTCTCGCCAAAAGTAGAAATCTTCATAACTCAAAAAAGGCGATTGTTTTTCCGGTAAGACAACTCTCTTAAAAGCGCAATTATTAATTATTTTATAAAAATAATATAAAAAATAATCTAAACTATTTACATTATCATCTTTTTGTAAAGTTGATGGATAGAAAAAACAAGCCTCGATTGGATAATCCCTGGAAATCCGGGGTTAAATCTTATATTGGATGAAGAGGGAACAAGAGACTTCCATTGATAGTTTCATAAACCCCGAATATTCGAAAAGAATCTGAACTTTTCGAATGATTTGTCAAAAACTCGAGGAAAAAAAACTCTTTCATTGACTTTTCATTTTTCACATGCACGTTGATTTCAACTATACAAAATTGACACAATTCAAATTCTTCATTGATTTTCAATGGCTTTTCAACATTCTGAACCCTTTATTTTCATCTTGATATCTATTCAATTCCAATTTCAATGCCGTTGAATTGTATTTAGCGAGTTTTAATTTTTTAGTCATGTTTTTAAAGAGGAAATTAAATTAAAGGCGCCAATTCTATGAACATGATACTTTGAATGGCTTCCTTGATTTCGTAGGTTTTGTTCTCGACTAAAAAAAAATTAGAGAAATAGAGAAAAAAAGAAAACCAGAACGAGCCAACAAAATGCAGAATATCAAAAATATTAGGGTGCGATAATGGGAAATGAGTTCCTTCATTGATGAGGATAGGGTCAGAAAAGACGCTTTTTGGATGTTATTTAATATTATGTTTAAAATCAAAAAATTATATACGAAATCGAAAATTAGCAAATAGACACTAAAATTTTGAGCAAATCTTTTTTGAAGAAATAGACTAAAAAAATAAAAAAAAAATCCATTTATTAGATTATTTTTAATCAAAGTGATGCAAATTTTTTTAATCACTTTGATTAAAAATAGTCTAATTTAAAAATAAATCGAGCAAATTTTGATTTTTAAAAATTTCCAAAAAATCCCTTATTTTCCTCAAAAAAAAAAACACTCCCTTTAAGTAAAATTCATTCATTTAAATTTTCTAAAAGATATCGTTTATCTATTTCTTTGAGATTTTTTCAATTTTTATTTATCACTTTTATTCAATTCATAAGTTTCTAATTCTTTATCCAATTCATCAAGTTTTTCCTGGTAATTTTTCCTTATTTTCTCAATTTCTTCCTTTAACACGGTCTCATTATTTCTTTCCATTTCTACCTCATATTCCTTATATTCATCATCTAATCGTTTGTTTTCGGCTTCCAATTTCTTATTATTTTCTTCTTCAAATTCTTTTCTTAAAGAAATCTCCAAAGTCTCTTAGGGATTTGCCAGAATCTTTCAACGAAGCCTCAATTTTCTTCATCTCGAGCTTAATTTTCTCTTCCTCTTCCTTAGTTTTCTCTGAATATTCATATTCGAGGTCTTGGATTGCCAAATTTAGCTTCATTTGTGCATCTTTCCCCTTTTTCTCATATTCTTCATCCAAGGTTTTCTTAATTCCTTGGAATTCTCTATCTTTTTTGTCTTTATATGCTTCTAATTTTTTCGTTTTAATGGGTGGGATCAAAGGTTTCGCTTTCTTTTCATTGCTTCCTTCCAACAAACCCAACCCTTTGTTATTCTTAGTTAAATTTTTGTTTTTTTCTTTCTGATATAACCATCTGGTAAAGGAGCTTTCAAGCCTTCTTTCGCTATATAGATAAGATGAGAGTCTTTTGGCAGATCCATACCTAGAAATTCAGCGTATTCAAGGATTTCTGTGGAAAGAAAAAGGTGATAAGCAAAAAGGAGAGGAAGCAGTTACCTTCTTCAGATGGCTCATAGTTTTCATCGATTTTCTCCTCTAAGAGAATACCATCCATCACGTTGAAAGAGGTCATGATAAAATTTTGGGTGGGTTTTTTTAATTAAAATTTAAAAGAATATTGTTAAAATTGTCTAAAAAATAAATAATTTTATTTTTTTCGAGGTTTTCTTAAAAAAACTCAAAGTATTTATAGGAATTTAGCTTCTATTGAAACAGGAGTAAATATGCAAAAAGCTTTTTCGAAGAGGAAAATAAATTTATATCACGAAAACCCACCTGTTCCTATCTGGAAAGGAGGTGATTAAAATCCAATTATACCAATTCTTGATTCGGATTGAGATCTTTCGCATGAACGCAGGTTGAAATATATCGTGCCAAATGAACCAAAGGATTACGGTGTCGCACAAAAATTGAGCAATCTCTTTATCAAAACGAACATATCAAAAAGAAAAATTACAAATGTCGAAGACAGTTTAATAATAGGAGAACTCGCGATAGAAAAAAAGATTGAAGAACGGAAAAAAATGATGCATAAGCTGGGTGAATATGAATTGAAGCTAAATACAAATAATGATTCGATTATTGATATTATCTAAAAAGCCGGAAATTAATCCCCTTGGAAGAGAAAATTTATAGCTTGTGAGCAAATTATACATCATAACGAAGCATTAAGAAGCTTGAGCCTTTGCGAGAATCCCAAATAGATATCTATTGAATCGGGTGCACATTTTACACGACAACTGTTTTTTCAAGGAAGGGCAGACAACGAAAAATAACAAAAATCGAAAATGAAGAAAATAAAGAGAATTTATAACAAAATCCTCAAATAAAGGAAGAGAAAAACTCGGAAAATAAGGGTTTACAGAACATCAAAGTTCCTTTATAAAAAATAGATGAAAGAGGGTTCAATCAACTAAACTATAACACATTGAGTCCGAAGACTTGCAAAAGTAATAATGACTGAAGGCCAAAAGATAGCCTGCTAAAGGTCTGAGGTCAATAAAAAGGCAGATCCTGTAAAAGTATCGCAGGAAGAGAAATATTTGGAAAATGAATGGTTTATGAGAGGAGAAGAAGCTATTTTGGGTTACAAATGATAATATTGGGAGAAAGAAGGGTTTATGAAATTATGAGAGGGAGAGAGAAGAAAGATCGCTGCAACATTGAGGATAAAATCAAGAAAAACAGAGACAACTATCTTTTTTTTTTATGTATAAAATGCGATTTTCTATAGACAATTAACAAAATTCTTTTTAAAAAGAATTTCGGGGCATTTCCATAGAATTTAATTAAAATCAATGGTTATCATTTAATTAAATAAAAACGCTTGTAATTTATATTTTCCCAAAATAAAATTTTCTTTTTATTTCAAATTTTTTGATTTTTATATTTATTTCATGGAATTGGTCATCATTTATAATTCCAAAGAAAGCGAAAGGCATGAAGACTCTTTAAAATTGGTTTTTAAGGATACAGACCGTCTTTATATGCAGAGTTCAAGCGAATTGCGTAAAATATATTAAAAAAAAGAAATAATAATAAATATAGAACAATACCTTTCTAATGAACTGAATAATAAAACATATTTGGTGTTGTATACAGTCGATGATTCCAATAATAATGCATTAGCAAGCTATTTGAAGCCTTTTAAAGAAAAGTAACATCCAGTTTTTTTTTCTCTTATGTTTTATTAGTAGAAATAAACATTTCTTTTTTATCTTGTTCTTTTCAAATGAATATCAATTCCAAAATAAGGAAATTTATATCAATCAAATTAAAAATAAAACCTCAAAAAAAGGAGAAAAAAATGATAGAATATATAGTTGCCTTAGTCCAGAAAAAAAAAAAAACATTTATGAGTATTTTACTAAAATAAAAAACAAATGGAAAATTGGAACTTCTCAAAACAATAGTATCTTAAATAAAGAATATTTTTTCTTCTATTTTATTTTATTATAAAAAAAAAACCTTTAGATAATTCATCTCCTGTTCCCTTTAAGAAAAATTCAAAAGTTTGTTTTTTTTTTAAAATTATTAGAAACAATTTAGCAGTTTTTCTGTATTCTCATTTAGAATGTATCGTGAAAAGCACACTTGGAGTTATTTCCCTAGCAATATTCTCTTTATTTCATAAAAGGATTGTAATTTTTTTAAAAAAAGAGATTTCTTCTTGAAAATTTAAGAAATTATAAAATAAAAATCCACTCTTAAGAATGATTTTTTTCAGAATATTTATAACAAGAACAAATAAATTTAAGAATCTCGTTTGTTTTTTTATATGTAAGTTAAATGAATAAAAACTTTTTTTTATAAACTTTCAAATATTATTCTATAGAATTTTTTCTTCGGACACAATTTTTTTTTTTCTATAGAGATTTTTCTTTGGCACAATATATAAAACATTTCATTTTCATAAATTATAAACAAACAAACAAATATTTTAATATGGGTACTCATAATTGCTGCCCTACAAAGGATGCAACTGTTGTAAAATCAACAAACAAGGTTTTGCTTTTAAGGTTTGATGAGAAGCAATTCAAAGCTAAACCTGCATACATACAGATATTTTCCATGGGTTTCGATGGACATTCATTTAAAGAAATCTTATTGGCAGAAAAAGAAATAAAAACAGAAATTAATTATTTTACAGAACAAATAGAGATTGATGTAAACAAAGAAACAGAGGCATTGAAAATGTTTAAAGCTTATTTGGATGATATAATTCAAAAAGCTCAATTAGAATATGATATTTGGTTCACGGGATGGTATTATAAAGACGAAGATGCCAACAAGAAGCTACAAAAAGATTATAAACAAAATGGCTGCTATTATAAACAAAAAATTAGATTCACATTTGAAACAGAAATTAATTCCAAACCAAAGGAATGCTGTTCTCTAATTTATTTCACAACAAATGAACTTGCTCTTTACTTTGATTGGGAATTCCTTTTTAGTAAGAAACCAGACTTCTTAATTTGTGAAATTATAATTCAGAAGAAAGAATATAGATTAGGAGAGCTGTCCAAGGATCAAACTTGTGTGATTTTTGATTTGACAACGAATGAAAAGAAGGAGTTAAAAAGTGCTCTCACAAAAGATAAAATGATGGAATGGGAATTAAAATATTATGGAGATTATGGAAAATTTATAGGAGAACCCACAAAAAAAATGATTGGAATGACCAAAAGTAAAAATCATCCTTATAATTTAGATTTCTCCTCTGATGAAAAAATGTTAGGACAAATTGCATCAATGAAATCAAAAATATTGAACTCAACAAAAAAACTGAATATCATTTTATATGGCCCAAGTTCATCAGGCAAATCTTCCCTTATTAATACCTTCAATTATGTATTGAATGAAAAAACAATTCCGTCCAAATGCTTTGTGAAAACTCAATGGGGTTTTTCAGCATCTGGATGCCTGCATATAGTTAAACTTAATGAGTATATAACATTATATGATTTTCCTGGCTTGGAAATAATAGACAAAGACAATAATGATGATGGAAAAAGGAGGTTTTGGGAGGGAATCACCATATTAGATTATGCTAAAGGAAATTTGGAAGAGGGTTTAAATTCTGAAGATTTGAAGGAAGCATTGAAAAATCCAAAAGAAATGGTACAATTTAATTTTGTATTGTTTTTGAGCTTTCTCAATTGCAAAGGTCTTTTTACAATCTAATAAAGTTTTTGAAATTATTAATTTGTTTTGAGTAGTGGAGATACAAAATATGGCCATAAATAAAATACAATCGGAAATACGTAACATATCAGTCGCAAAAAGTAGTAAATTTTTAATATTAAGAAACAAATATGAGTATTTTAGAGAAAATCAAATTTATGACTATTATTTCCAGAATTGATGAGCAGCTTGATAAGCTGAAAGTCAAATTATCAATGAATTTCTATGAAACTGATTATTATAACAGTTTAATTTCTAGCTTCTCCAGCAAGGTAATTCATCAAAACCTTAGTATTGGACTTCAAAATTATAATACTGGAGTTAAACTTGGAAGTTATCCTTTTCAATTTCATTTAGTGGCACTATATATCCTTTACGAGATAATGGAGAATGCAGATGATTTATGAAACTAAAGTTTAAAATTATTCAAAAAAATGATTTTTTTAAAAAATTTAAAAATCGTTTTGAAAAATATTATATAAAAATTAAAATTTAATTCATTGAAATTTTCTCAATTCATTTTAATGAGAATTTTAGTTTTAACAACTTTTTTTTCAGTTTATACAATCTTAATAATAATAATCGCAAAAAAAACATGCTATTAAGATAATGTTTATTACACAGGCACCACGCATTATCCATCGTAATGATCTGTTCACTTTTTTTCTACATTGTTCTATAATTTGATATACTAAATATGCAAATTCAATAGGAAATGCACAAAACAAAACCCACATTCCACCGTCTAAATGATTGTGAATTGCTAACGACGAAATTATTATCAGAGCAATCAAAAAAAGGCAATATAAAATGATCCCAATTGGAAAAGAATTACATGCATTTTTGGAATAGATGAGTTCAAAACTAGATAAGAATAGTTTTTAGAAAATAAAAATTAAAAAAAAAACCTGATATGAATACAAATCAATAACCCACATATGGCAATGGTAATAAATTTTGCATTATTTTTGTTGCTTATTTTGTTTATAGAAATTTCATATTCTTTATATTCCTTTGTTTGATTATTTGAAATTGAAGTTTTAAATGACTGAAGAGAACTTTCAATTTTTTGCCAAGTATTAGGGTCTTGTGGAAAACATCTTCCTGCAGCTAAAAATAAAAATATAAATATAAAGAAGAATGGTTTTGCCTTCGATTGTGTCATAGATGAAGGGGGAATTCTTTTCCAGGGGGCAGGTACATACTGAATTAGGAACGCATTGAATATTTGTGAAATTGAAATTGGAGTTTGGACATTTTTCAACGCAAACACTTCTATTCCCCTTAACAAAGTCAACATCAGAAGGATCGAGAAGAAGAATATAATAATTATTTCTTTTACAAAAGAAACCTATTTTAAACATTATTATTTGTTAAAATAAATGGAAATTTACCATCAGTGTCATAAGTAGAAAATATGTAATCTACAGAAGATAAATTTATTTTCGAGACAAATGCATCATAAGTATTCCAATAACAATATAGCAAGATTAAAAAAAAAGAAAATAGAAAAATGAGGCACAAATAAAAAACAACAGAGATTTTCTCTATTGGGCCACAATAATTGGGCTGACTAGGAGGAGCAATAAAATCTTCTTGAGAATCATCCTTTTTTTCTTCTAATGAGTAGTTAAAATTTTGGTTAATTCCTAAAAATAAATTAAAAGAGAATTTTAAAATTTTACCAAGCTCAGAAGGGGAAGACAGCTTCTTTTTAATATCATTGAAAATCTCGAAAATATTTAATTCTTTTGGACTAATGTAATAGCATTTATCTTGACCTATTTGATTGATATAAATTTCCTTATTTTGGAATTGATATTCATTTGAAAAGAACAAGATAAAAAAGAAATGTTTATTTCTACTAATA
>Ga0302186_10004244_pt1 | contig 10083 bp, 10 predicted proteins | sample II_Bog_E1_2_FD_198782 | JGI IMG/M metagenome (GOLD analysis project Ga0302186, IMG submission 198782) | Peat permafrost microbial communities from Stordalen Mire near Abisko, Sweden - II_Bog_E1_1 | ecosystem: Environmental > Terrestrial > Soil > Wetlands > Peat | place: Sweden: Abisko...
TTATTAATAATCAATTTTTTAAAAAATAAGGAAAAAATTAATTAAAAAAAATTTAAAAAAAAATAAAATAAATAGTATTTTTAAAAAGAAAGCAAAAATTGCAAGTTGAATGAAAAAAACGAAAAATAATACTTAAGAAAAAATAGAGAGACAAATATTATTTATCTCCTCATAAACAATCTTTACTTTGCAAAATTTTATATGGGCAACACCATCTCCACACAAACAAATACGGACTCCAATAATGACAATGAAGGTGCCAGTCCCCGATGCAACATTTTTTGTTCCTCCTTCCTCTCTTCCAAAGTTTGTTTTTCCATAACCAACAAATAATTCTGAGCATTTTTCTAGAAAGTCAAAAAAAGCTGGCGCAAAGAATTCCGCATAAGTTGTCGAACCCTTGAACCTGAATACGATTGGCCTGAAATCCTTTGCGATTTGCTTAGTGAATTAAAGGATCGAACTCCGGAAATTGCCTTTAAAAACGAGGCTATGAATTATGTTCACATGAAGAAAGGTAATATATTTCCTAAAAATCCTTAATTTGGTGTTTTAGAGATGGAGAACAACAAAAATAATCAAACTAACCCTATCCTTCTGCAAAAAGAGACTACCGACTTGTTCCTAAAGGAAGAGGATGAGGAGAAAAAGGGGAATCATGAACAAACTTCGCAGGAAAAATCCTTCGAGAACTTCATCAGTTTCCAAAACATGCAGAAAAAACAACAGAAATTGCCTTGTCCCAGCACCAAGGAAATCCAAATAGAAGATAGTGGCTGTTTAATTGAACGGGGGGTTTCTTCGATCAACAAGGAAACCCATGACAAATGCAATACCAGTTCTTTAAATGCTTCAGCCTCAAATCAATTACAAGTCCAAAGCTACCCGCATACTTTCATAATTTATAAGAACTTTTCAATATTGGAAACAAGTGATAGAAGTCTTTCGAAGTTTTCAGATAAGAAGCTATGGTTAAAGGATAAAACAATGATCGCTGTGCAAAAATATAGGAACCTTGCTTCTCTAATAGAAAAACATTTACTCGAACAGAAACATCCTTTATGTCTGATTAAAAATGAATATATCCAATATTTCATCAGATTAAACCAGAAACTCACAATGACGAAGGAAAACAAACCTTATACAAACGATGCCATTCATAAGGAAATCAAATATATGACCCGAGACGTCAAAAGCTTCGTTTGGGTCTTTAAAGAAGCTATAAACAACTTCTATGACCTCGAAAGTGTTTCAAAAAAATTCAGAACCAGCGAATTTGATCTCTTTTCAGATTATAATATGATAAACTTCATATATTCGCTCATCTTCACAGATGAAGTCTATTCCATTTTTATGGAATCCTTGATAACTGCAGAAAAATATAAAGAAATTCTTTATAATCGCAATCTTGAATTGTTGAAAAACTCGCCACCAGAGAAATTCCTTGTTCAGGAGAAATTTTGCCTTAACAAACGAACTGCTGAATTTTTCTCGCGAATCTATCCTGAAATCAGCAATTTTATCAGTTTTGAAAACAGCTGTGCTAAACAAACCCCAGAAAAAGAAGTCAAAACCAAGAAACTCAATTATATCGAGCTCCAAACCAGAATTTTTCCTCATTTGCTAATGAATTCCTTCAATAAAAACGAGTTCCTCAATAAATCCGAAAGAAACAGTCGCAAAAGCAATGAAAACAAGAAAAATGAAAAACCCTATAATGAGGCAATAGATTTATTGAAGAACCTGCAATTCATGAAGAGTCCAGCACATAAAATCAAAATAATTACCCAGGCCTTTGATTTAATTGAAGAAAGCATTATGGAACATTACGCAGATCATGGATATGATGAGAAGTATATAGTTATGGAGCCAGAGGATTTGATTTCGATTATAGTGTATATTATGAGCCAATTGCCATTGAGTCATATGGTGACACATTGCAATTTTATTGAGCTTTTCTTTAATGAAACAAATTTGAACTCGAAATCAGCGTGCTATCTTTATAGCTTGAAGACCGGGATTGAGTATATTTTGAACTCAATTGATGAAAACGATTAAGGATAAATAATTAATTGGTTTTTTTTGAAAATTAAAAAAGTTTTTTTAAAAAATAAACTCTCTTTTTTTCGTTATAAACCAACATTTTTTTCTTTAAATTACATAGATTTTTTATTGTTTTACTATTTCAAAGCTAGAGAAATATAAGTTTAATAAGTTTTTGATGTTTTCTTTAAAATTTTATCCTTATGTTCATAAAAAAGAGGTCCATTTTTTATTAATTTCATTATTTTTTAAATAATTCTTCAGATTTTGCTGTTATTTTTAAAATTTCCAATTTTTTTTCAAAAAAGGCAGTACTTTTTTTTAAAGAAATTAGCTTCAAATTTTTTTTCTAAGGTAATGCACTTTTTGAAGGAACCTTAGTTTAAAAGAGAGGAAATTAGAAATCTTTGATTAAAAACTGCTTTTTTTGGTTTTAAAGTTTAAATAGGAAGAGAAGAATCTTATGAAAAAGAAGGAAATTTGGGATTTTAGAAAATTATCCAACAAAAACCTCTGAAAATTTAAATAATCTCAAAAATTAAAAATGCTTCTTTTATTAAATAAATTCGCGTTTTTACTACTTAAAAACACAAAATAAATAAGCGATGTAAAAAATTTTATTTTTATTGAAAATTCTTTGTTGTTGCTTCTTTTTTCTCGCATTTCAAAACTTCCAAAGAAGCTAAAGCCCATTTCCATGCTTCTTTTTTCTTGATAGAATCTCTGATTTTTTCTTTCGAAAGCTGCAAACTCCTTCCCAGAACACAAATAAACCTGTTTTTGACTGCATGTTGCGTCCTTCCAATTAATTTTTTTGCTATTTCAGACCATTTGTTTTGGTTTTTGAGGCTTTCTTCCAATAACATCAAGTCTTCATCTAAACTCCATGCTTTTCTAATAGAATTCAGAAAAAAAAAATAATTAAAAAAATTACAATGAATAAAAACTTGTTTAAAAATGGTTGTAAATGGTTCAACCAACGTTCTTTGCATTGTTTATCAGTTTTGAACATTCTGATATCCTTGATTTTTCTACATAATTCCAAAGCAATATGAGACCATTTCACGTTCGTTTGCTTCGAAACAGCCATAGAACTAAACAAAAAAGGACAATTTCCTGCCAATGTCAGAAGCAGTAGTTCATCCAATTCGACATTCCAATGACTTTGTCTACAAAGCGACGATTTTAGCATTCTAAACATTGAAAAAACCAAGTGTTTTAGAGCAAAAACAGATATATTTGGTATCATTGAAGCCATGAAGGTCCAATCACTTTCGTGCTAAAAGGCGTTATTGAGGGTTTTTTATAGAGAAATGAAAATATACGAAGCTTTCAGGAGGTTTTTGCAATAAAACCTCAAGCATTGTGATCAAAGTGAGGATAATTCTTTTGGTCTCCAGAGAACAGAGCTTTGCATGTTTGTTGGAAGAGAAGACTTCAAAGTAAAGGACCTCAATTTCTTTGAGAGTTAGGGATTTTGGCTCTAATTGTAAATCTTTGATTGAGGCGATTTTGGCTGTGAGGCTCGATTCAAAGGAAAGATTGGATATTTGGAATATTTTTAGGAAACACAGAAAGTTTTTCTTGGGAGCTTCGGAACTTTGTTTGATGGGTTGAGAGGAAAACATTGGAAATATGAATGAAAAAGGAAGTTTGGCTGGGATTTAATATGAAGACGGGATTTTACTGCTGAGAATTTCAAGAGACGGAAATGATATCATTTACAAAAATCTTCATCGATTTCAGCTGAAAAACAATTAATAATCATTTGAGACTTGCTCACGACGACAGTATTACTAGAAATATATAGTAATTTAGAACTTTCTTGAAAAAATGACTTATTTGAAAATAGACTAATTTGGCTTTTAAAAGATAATGCGAACTTGTACTAAATATATAATTATCGTCATTATTGAGTTCAAGGCATTACTTTTTAATTAAACTGCCCTATTATTTTAATAATTTTAAATTTTTTAAATAAATACTGCCCTGATTTTTTTTTCCAAATTTAAAAACTCTCTTTTTGGTTCACCCTTAGTTTCCTGAATTGGCATTAATACAGCAAAACCTTTATAAGAACTATTCCAACAAACCTTAAAAAAAATTTTTTACAAATATTTTTTCTAACATTTTTAATTGAAATACCTTTTTTTTTTACTTTAATTAAAGAAGCACAATTGAAGAAAATTAAAGAAACGCAAATTTCCCAAAAAAAAAAAAAAAAAAAAAAATTTCATTAAAACTAATTAATTCTTTATTCACAACATCCTTTATTTTTTACATCCTTTGGTTTCAGCGATAATTCTGATCTCAAAACTGTGCTGTCCCCGAAAATTGACTCTGTGGCATTGACCATAAACTGTTTCTTGATTTCTTTTGCCATATAATCAAAAGCTTCCTTTATATTCTTATCCATTTTGGCACTTGTTTCAAAATATGGCAAATTCACCTCTTTCAATAAAGCTTCAATCTCTTCATCTTTGACTCTTTTATCCTTCAACAAATCGCTCTTATTGCCTAGAATTATCTTCACCACCTTATCTCCCGCATAGTTTTTTATCGTTTCGAGCCAACCCTTAATAGTTTTGAAAGTGCCTTCATCAGTCAAATCGAAAACAATTGCTAATCCTAAGGAACCCTTATAAAAATTCTGAGTTATTGCTCGGTAACGCTCCTGACCAGCTGTGTCCCAAATTTGCAATTTCATTTCAGTGTTTTCTACGGTGATCTTCTTCATCTTATAATCAATACCTTGATTATTAAAAAAATTTTAAGGGAGGAAATTAATTTTTTATGACCTAAAGTCGGCATTAGATGCTCGGTAAAATAATTTTCTGTAAAACGGGTTAGGATGGAACTTTTGCCAACTTTGGTCTCACCTATGATCAGGATCTTGGCCACGAAGTCTTTCTTGTTAACATCAATCATAAAATCTGGAATTTTTTTTATAAAAGGAATGAATTTATTGATATTTTCTTTTGTTTTTAAAATTAAAATTTCTTAATATTTGGGAACCCAATAATAATAAAAAGTTCCAAAAAAACTATTTTTAATAACTTGGAAATTAAAAAGTTTGATATTTTGAGAAAATTTGGGAAAAATTCTTTTAAATGAAAAAATTAAAACTTTGAATTAGGAAACAAATCAAAAAAAAAAATAATTTTTCTCATTTGAAACACAAATGCGAACCATAGAGCTTTGGAGCGACACAATCGTACTTATTTAATATCCTCCATTTCTCCTCCAATAAACATTCTACAGTCCCCTCCAGCAGACCCATCCAAGAATCTCACCAATATTGTTTGGTGTTTGGCCTTTAATTTTGGTACTTTCCACAAAAAAAAACAATTTAACTCATTTTTTTTAAAGATGGATCCCAAATTCTGGCAATTGTCGGTGATGCAATTTTAGTCTATGACTCGGCCAGTGGAGATATGGTAACAAAGCCAATAAGAGGAGGTATTGTGGTTAAATTCAATTTAAATATCTTAATTTTTTTTTTTAAGGACACAAAGAAAATATTTTATGTTTGGCATGTTCGAAAGATGGCAAAAGATTTGCCACTGGAGGTTCTGATAAAAGTGTGGTGATCTGGCGAAACAATTTCACCCCAGAACTCAAATATACACATGCAGATGCAGTTCAATGTTTGGCTTTCAACCCTTTGACTTCCCAAGTAAATGAACATTTTTCTTTGATTTTCTAAAAAAAAAAAGCTTTTCAGCGGAGGAATGGCTGATTTTTCATTATGGACCCCAGACGTTTCCAACGTGGAAAAAAACAAATACAACAACAGAATTTTATGTTGTTCTTGGACTCCTGATGGTCAATATATTGCTTTCGGCACATTCAACGGCAGTGTTTCAGTGAGAGACAAAAAACTTATCGAAAAAGTCCACTTTCATTTCATTAAAAATTATATTATGTAACATCTTTTCAGTTCGAAATAAGAAGAAAGGCTCCAGTCTGGTGTTTGGAATGGACTCCAGTAACTCCAGAGAATAGTGATAGTATTCTCACAATCGGAACATGGGATCAGACGATTTCCTTTTGGGATCAATTAGGAAAGCAAATTGGTCAAGACAAAAATATAGGCTTCGACCCTTTATGCATCAACTTTTTCGCCAACGGTGAATTCTTCGTATTGTCAGGAAGCAACAAAAAGGCGAGTCTTTGGACCAGAGAAGCGGGGTTCATTACAAATATCTGCGAGAAAAACGATTGGATTTGGAGCATAAAGGTATTTTTATATTTGAATTTTTACTTAGTTAAGTTATTAAGATAAAACCCAAACAAATGATCATTGCCACAAGCACAAACAATGGAAATATCACTGTTTATCAAATAACCTCATTAATAGTTCATGGATTATATCAAGTCTCAAAACTTTAAATTCATTTAATGTTATATTAAAATTGAAAGGACCGATATGCTTATAGAGATGTTATCACTGATATTGTGGTTCAAAACATGATCAATGACCAAAAAGTCCGCATCAAATGCAAAGAATTGGTTAAGAAGATCTCGATCTACAAAGACCGTCTCGCAGTGCAACTCAATGATAAAATACTCATTTATCTAGCCTCCTCAGACGAAACCAAGGAAATGAAATACAAACTCTTCAAAAAGATCAACAAATCCGTAGAATGCTCCTTACTCGTGGTCACATCCCATGACATCATCCTTTGCCAGGAGAAAAAACTGCAAATGATGAATTTTGTTGGGGAAATCGAGCGCGAATGGATCCTCGAATCGCTGATCAGATACATTAAAGTCTTAGGGGGTCCTTCCAAAAAAGAATCCTTATTAGTCGGATTGAAAAATGGCAATGTCTTGAAGATCTTCATTGACAATTCATTTCCTATTGTTCTTATCAAGCAAAATGTCCCGATTCGTTGTGTGGATGTGAGTCTCGGTAAAACCAAATTGGCAGTTGTAGACGACAACAATAATTTGAGCGTGTATGATCTTGTAACCAAGGATTTGCTTTACAGCGAAATGAATGTGACCTCAGTGGCTTGGAACACCGATTTGGATGATATTTTAGCTTATAGTGGAAATGGGATGCTCTTTATAAAAACTGGCAACATCCCTCCAACAACTCAAAAAATGAATGGGTTTGTTGTCGGATTCAAAGTAATTTTTACATATTAAATTTAGAGATAATTAATTTTTTATTTTTAGGGGTCGAAACTTTTCGTCCTTCATTTTCTCAATATGTCCACGATAGATGTCCCACAAACCTCCAGTCTTTTGAAATACATTGAAAAAAAGGACTTCAAAATGGCTTACAAACTCGCCTGTCTTGGCATAACAGAACAGGATTTCCGACTTTTAGGCACAGAAGCCCTGCAAAATGGTGATTTCGAAATAGCCAAAAAGGTTTATTCTTTTTATAAACATTTTGCAAAGTTGCCTTTAGTGTTTCATCAGAATTAAAGATCTTGCCTTCATCGAACTTGTTATCCGTTTTGAAAAGGAGCAGAAACGTGGACTTCCAATCAGTGAAACCATTCTTCAAGCTGAAGTTTGTGCTTATCAGAAGAAATTCCAAGATGCAGCGAACATTTACCTCAAAGCTGGCATGGGGGAAAAGGCTGTGGAGTTGCTAACTGAGTTGAAGAAATGGGATGAAGCTAAGCTTTTCGCTAAAAAGGCAGAACAAAACAAAGGTTCGGGCAAAAAAGAAGATTCTCTGCCAAAAAGCAGCGAATTCATTGATTCAGCATCTACGAAACCAGCCGGTCAAACCGATGAACTACTCAAAAAACAGGCTCAATGGACTTATGAAACAACAGGCGATTGGAAGGCAGCAGCCAATCTTTACTTGAATTGCAAGGAATATAAGAAGGCCATTGAAATTTTCGGACAAAGGAACGATATGGAGTCTTTGATTGACATTTGCAGGATGTTGGATAAGGGTGAAAACCAGGAAAACATCCAATTATGTGCGCATTATTTCCGCAAATGCGGGAACCATGGTTATGCGATGGAAGCATATTTAAAGCTTGGAGATATAAAGAGCCTTTTAGGAGTACATATTGAGTTTTTCCAATGGGAAAAGGCCTTTATGCTTGCAAATCAGAACCCCCTCTTCAAAGCCTTGATCAAATTGCCTTATGCAGAATGGCTTTGTAAAAATGATAGATTTGAGGAGGCGTTGAAAGTCTATAAAAGTATGGGCAGACCGGATTTAAGCACGAAGATTCTTAAACAATTGTCTGAAAATGCCACGATTGAATCAAAATTTAGAGACGCGGCGTATTTCTTTTGGGTTCTTGCCACTGACAATTTGAGTTGTGTAAAGAATTTCAAGACTCCAAGCGTTGAGGATAAGGGTTTCCTTTTGAAATTTCAGGTGAACAGCGATATTGCAGATATCTATCACGCGTATGGCATTGTTCATAGCTTCATAGATGAACCTTTTCAAACTACAACAGGCTTGACTTATTTATTGAATATATTCAATGCTGCCAGATACATTCTTTGCAAATTAAAGAACAGGAATCCCGTGGGAGTAAGAAAATCAGTTAAATTAAATTGTTAATGAAATAATAGATTAAGAAAGTCTATATTTTTTATGCGTTGGCCAAAGTAGCAAAATTGTTGGAAGGATTCAAGACCGCCAGACTTTGCTATGAGAGATTGGGGGTATTTAAAAGATAATTTATGAATTTTAATAAAAATTAAAATTTTAGAATTTGAGAATTCCGAACGAATGGAGTGAAGAAATTGAACTGAATAACCTGCTTATTAGAGCAAAGCCATTTTCTGATAAGGAATCCTTACAACCACACTGCAATAGGTAAAAACTAAATTATATTTAAATAATAAATAGTTTTAAACTAAATAACTTGATTTACCTTAACAATTTTCATTTCAGATGCATGAACCCAAACGCCATTTTGTCCAACGACGACAAATGCTCCACTTGTTATCATTCTTTCGTGCATAGTTTCCTGAGTTTCGACGTTTTGCCTCTGGTCGAATTCAAACTGGTGCCCAACATCTCTCATAAAAAAGCGATGGAATTAATAAATTCTGAGAAGGGGCCTGGAGAGAAAAAAAAAAAACCAAAGGCTTTTGAGTAAAATTTATATTTTATTTTAATTTTTGTAATTATTTTATGATGGATTCATTGATGTTCTTCAGCAATGATGGATGGACTGAAAATCAATATGGGAATGAGCAGACTTTGACAATAAATAGAGGAAATGATGAAAGTAAAATACAATAATATCTTCTATATTTAAAAAAATTGCATTTTCTTCTTTGATTTTTAACTTTTTCAAATCGACCGATTTAAAAGTGGATAGCACTCCCTTCATTGAAAAGATGAATGAAGTTTGCGAATTGCAATTAACGACACAAGAATACATTCCAATCATACTCGATGAAAATATTTTAAAAACATTGACTCCTGAAGAAGTTCTTTTATTTTTAAGAATCTATTCTTAAATTGTTCTAAGGTTTATGTTGTGGATTACACTCAATTTTGCTCTTCTGTTGAAATCAAATATTATAAAAACATGGTACCTGAAATTCCGTTGATGGGTTGCAAAGAATGCGGTCGTTTTTATGTTTTGGTATAGAAATTGATCCTCAAAATTAATATTCATATTTTTAAAGGATGAATATGAATTTGAATATCTGAAAACTAAACAATGTCCTTTTTGCAAGGTGTTGGACTCCCGAGCTGCTGGTCAGAATGAAGATGGTTTTCAATTATAGAGGACCAAACAAAATGAAATTGTTTCTTTTTTTCTAAGTTTACACAATCAAAAAAAATATTATTTTGTAGAAAAAAAAATTTAAAAAAAAAATGCAGAACTTTTATTTTTTGGTGCTCATCAGTGCATAACCCTTTAATTAATGTGGTCAAAATAAAAAAATTGGCAATTGTAAAATATCCATGCAAAATGGAAATTGTAAAATATCCCATAATACAACAATTCCACTTTGAAAATTGGAATTAAAAAATAAAACTTTTTTAACTTAAAAAAAAAAAAACTTTTTTTTAATTAAAAAATTTTTTTTTTT
>Ga0302186_10004246_pt1 | contig 10080 bp, 13 predicted proteins | sample II_Bog_E1_2_FD_198782 | JGI IMG/M metagenome (GOLD analysis project Ga0302186, IMG submission 198782) | Peat permafrost microbial communities from Stordalen Mire near Abisko, Sweden - II_Bog_E1_1 | ecosystem: Environmental > Terrestrial > Soil > Wetlands > Peat | place: Sweden: Abisko...
TTAAGCCTGCACCTGTTGATCATGGATTTGTTTTTAAACGGATCGATGTTTCAGACACAGCTTTAGTGCGTGCTGATGTAGATAATGTGGTAGATACTTCACGTGGCACTACCATTGGTGAGAAAGGTGTAAAGGTAAGTACCATAGAACATACATTAGCTGCTCTTGTTGGTTTAGATATTGATAATGTACTTATAGAATTAGATGCACAGGAACTGCCCATACTGGATGGCAGCGCTAAACTGCTGGTTGAAGCTTTGGTTGAGGCAGGCGTGCAGGAGCAGGATGCAGAAAAGGAATATTTTAAGATAACGGAGAATATTTACCACATAGATCCTGAACATAATGTTGAATTGATCGCTGTTCCATCTGACGAAATGCAGGTGACGGTGATGATAGATTACAAAAGCCCTATCCTGGGTTTTCAACATGCTACCTGTAATGTAGCTACAGAATTTAAGGACCAGTTTGCGGATGCCCGCACCTTTGTATTCTTACATGAATTAGATTATTTGTTCGAACAAAACCTTATTAAAGGTGGCGATACTGATAATGCTTTAGTGGTGGTGGACAGGGTGGTAGATGATAAGGAATTAAATCGCCTGGCTAAAAAATTCAATAAGCCCAATATTGAAGTTTTAAAAGAAGGCATTTTAAATAATGTTGAATTACGTTACAGCAACGAGCCTGCCCGCCATAAGTTGTTAGATATTGTTGGCGACCTTGCGTTAGTGGGTATGCCCATTAAAGCAAAAATTATTGCCAGCCGCCCGGGCCATACAAATAATGTACTGTTTGCTAAGAAAATTAAGGCACACATTAAAGAACAAAGGAGCAAGAATAAAAGCATACCACATTACGATCCTAACAAAAAGCCTATTTACGATATCAATCATATCGCAAAAAACTTACCACATAAATACCCATTTTTATTAGTTGATAAAATTATTGAGCTGACAGAAAATATGGTAGTGGGTGTGAAGAATGTAACGTATAATGAGCCGTTTTTCCAGGGACATTTTCCCGGTAACCCGGTTATGCCGGGGGTGTTGCAGATAGAGGCGATGGCGCAAACGGGTGGCATACTTGTTTTACAAACCGTGACCGACCCGCAGAACTGGGACACTTTTTTCCTTAAAATTGATAATGCCAAGTTTAAGAATAAAGTTGTACCTGGCGATACACTTGTGCTTAAGCTGGAATTACTTAGCCCAATACGCCGAGGTATTTGCGAAATGCGTGGAACCGCGTATGTGGGCGATAAAGTAACTTGTGAAGCCGACCTTGTAGCTAAAATCATCAGAAAAACGGATGCCTAATGGATAAATTACCCGTAAATATTCATCCCGAAGCTAAGATACACCCGTCAGTGGTGGTTGAACCTTTTGCTACCATTCAAAAAAATGTAGTTATAGGTGAAGGCTCATGGATTGGCCCTTATGTTACTATTATGGAAGGTGCACGCATCGGCAAAAATTGTAAAATATTTCCGGGGGCAGTTATTTCTTCCATTCCGCAAGATTTGAAATTTGAAGGAGAAGATACCACTGCTGAATTAGGCGATAACACGATAATTCGAGAGTTTGTAACTATCAATCGTGGCACCGTTTACAATCATAAAACAGTTATAGGCAGCAATTGTTTGCTTATGGCCTATTCACATGTAGCGCACGATTGCATTATCGGCGATCATTGCATCATGTCAAACGGTGTTCAATTGGCAGGGCATATTATTATTGGCGACCATGTGGTTATTGGCGGCACAACAGCGGTACAACAATTTGTGCGTATTGGTCGGCATGCTTTTGTATCGGGTGGGTCATTAGTGCGTAAAGATGTACCGCCATTTATAAAGGCGGCACGCGAACCGTTGTCTTATGTAGGCGTTAATGATGTAGGCCTGAAAAGAAGAGGATTTACTTCAGAAAACATTCATCATTTAGAAGATATTTACCGTTACATTTTTGTTAATCACACAAATATTTCAAGGGCATTGGATGAGGTACAAACTGAAGTGGCTGAAAGCCCATTGAAAACAGAAGTAACCCAGTTTATTAAGAGTTCTGAGCGTGGCATTCTCAAAGGCCTTCTCTCCAACAATGACGATAACACTTAACAACGTAGGCAAACGTTATAATTACGAGTGGATATTTTCCAAACTCAACTATCAATTTCAATCAGGTACGGCATATGCGGTAACCGGTCCAAACGGCAGTGGTAAAAGCACATTACTGCAGCTTATTGGTGGTAACTTATCGCAAAGTGAAGGAGATATCATCTACCACTACAATAATAAGGCTCATACGTTCGAAACTATTTTTCGCCACATAGGTTTTTGCGCGCCTTATTTAGAGTTGCAGGATGAGTTTACGGTTAAAGAAATGTTGCAGTTCCACAGTAAATTCAAACCATTATCACAGGGAATTACCATTGCAGATATTTTAGATGGAGCAGGTTTAAGCAACCATTCAGAAAAGTTCATTAAATATTTATCATCAGGATTGAAACAAAGGTTAAAACTGTCACTGTGTTTTTATTTTGATACGCCCGTTATTTTGTTGGATGAGCCCACTACTAATCTTGATGAGGATGGTGTAAAATGGTATCGTAATAACGTGGTGCCCCTGGTTAAAAACAAACTGGTTATTATATGCAGCAATGCAGAGTGGGAATATTCTTTCTGCACACAAATCGTAAAAGTTACTGATTATAAAAGCCGCTAAATCAGGCTAAGTTAAAAGTCAGGCTATTCGCGATTTAGTTTATTGTGCCTTTTTCTTTCTGTACATTATAGCTAATATCTCAATACCAAATCCAAGCAGCACAAGGGTAGGAGCAAGGTTAATACGGCTCCATGAAAAAATTTGGTCGGGGTAAAATTGGTTAGGGTCAGGGCTTTTACCGCCTGCCATAAACAAATAACCGATGGTGATAACAGCAATGCCTAAAAAAAACAATATATAATTCTCGCGTTCAAACACTACGCGCTTTTCAGGTTGTGTTACCTTAGTGGTAGCGGTTAGTTTTACAGTGGTAGTAACAGATGGAGATTTTTTTTGGTCGGCCATAACAATTAATATTTAATATAAATCGTCCAATCGTTTTTTTAGGTATTTGTTTACAGCCAAATAAGTGCTTATAAAACTAAATAACAGCCCCAGTAAAACGATAGTACCCATCAAAGATAAGGTAAAAACATAATCCTGCAACACCCCTAGTTCGGGTATATATTTTAGTGAGGCATTCAAAACCAAAAACAGCCCTAATACAGCCAGCAGTGCGCTTATAGCCCCATTTATAACTCCTCTTTTTATAAAGGGTTTTACAATAAACCAGTGTGTGGCGCCCACCAGTTGCATACTTTTTATTAAAAAACGGTTAGAGTACATGCTTAGCCTGATGGTGCTATCAACCAGCGTAATGGCCACAATAAGCAGCAGTGCACTAATACCGATGAGCATATAGGCTGCTTTTTTTACGTTATTATTAATAGCATCAACCAAAGCCTGCATATAATAAAAATCGCTTACAGCAGGGTTTTGCATTACTATTTTTTTTACTTTGGCAATGCTGTCGGTATTGGCATACTGGGGTATTAGGTGAATGTTTATTGAGGCAAACAACGGATTATCGTCCAATACTTTTGTAAAATCTTCGCCGGTATCATGCTGAAATATTTTGGCAGCATCGGCTTTGCTAACATATACGGCAGAACTTATAAAAGGAAAACTTTGCAGCTGGTTTTTATAGGCCTGGGCATCAGCATCGGAAGTGCCATCTTTAAGAATTACATTAAACTCAATGTTCTGTTTAAAATAGTCGGTTAGCTTTTTGCCATGAATAAATATGATGCCGAACAGCCCTATTAAAAACAGCACTATGGCTGTAATAATAATAGAATACAATGCGCTTGCCTGAAAATGTGATTTGGTTTTTACACTCATTAACGCGTTGTGTTTTTTTGGATGTGCGAAAATAAGCAATTTAGATTATTAGATATAAGGCTGCCGGAAATGACACCTGCGATAGTTAAAGAATACGGCGCTTGCGTTTGAGAGGCGCCGTTTTTCATTTCAAAAAGTTAATCCGTTATTTATTTAGGCTCAGCATCCAGTGAAAAGGGATTTTCAATGAAAAACCTTTTAATAAAAAATCCTGCAGTAAATGTGGTAATGACAGACATAGCTATCATGGCACAAACATTTATTCATTAATAATGCCTGACTGTAAAGCAATTAAGCCTAAAATAATTTCCATAGAACCACAGGCATGACCGGTAAAAAGATAAAAATAACTTCTATGGATTGTAATTTTTACATAGTGGTGTTTTTTTAATTAAAAAATAGATAATAGTTTATGAAATACCTGCTGGCAATAAATTCATAAAAATAAAAATATACTATAATTTACTTCTCTCTGAGCCCATAGTCTCGTGTCACAAACCTCCAAACCCCTGTGTTTCTTAATAACAATAATCGTTTATCGGTTAATTAAGTCGTATATTGAGAAAAAACAACCAATTATGTCTTCAATTAAAATTGAGATAAGGAGCGTTACAGGTAATATGGCCAATCCTAACAAACTTCAAAGCTTTAAAAGAAATTTAGAAGCCGAGGAGTTTATACCCATTGGCGAAAACCATAGTTTACGATTAAGTAAACTGCAGGAAGTGAAGTTAGACGATTTCTTTCACCGCATGAATTTAATGGGCGGCTCAGAGTGTTTCTTTTTTCATTTAATAGAGGCAGATAAATGGATAGAAGCGGGCAAAATAACCAAACAAGCAGATGGCACCTACACTTTTTTAAAACTGGAGGAAGAGGCATTTGCGCTACACAGCAACTATATAGAAATTTAGTAAAAATCTATATTTATGGCACATGAAGAAGGGTTTAGAGAAATAGAGCGCTTAACCGCTAAAGTATCTTTGAAACCATTAGTTTTTTTAGGCCGCAAAATAAACGAGCTTACACAACACGTTGAAAGACTGGTAGCTGAAAGAGCCGGTATGAAGGGCAAATAACCATATTGAATGCCCTAAAGTAATTTGCTTATTAGGTACTTAATCACCTCAAAATCGGTATTAAAAAGAGGCAAAAACTAATTTTTTGCATAAAACAGTGTTTTTTAAGTATAAAATATTAATTTTGCACTCCGTTTTTCCGTAAAAAAACACTTACCATAAGATGAAGTTATCTCATTTCCGATTCGAGCTCCCCAATTCTGCCATTGCTCAATACCCCTCTAAGAACCGTGAGGATTGTAAGCTGATGATTGTTGACCGCAAGAAGGGGACATTTAAACACAAAACATTTAAAGAAGTACTTAATATTTTTGGCGATGGCGACGTTATGGTGCTAAATAACACCAAAGTATTCCCCGCCCGCTTATATGGCCGTAAGGAAAAGACAGGCGCCAAAATAGAGGTGTTTCTATTACGTGAACTGAACCATACCATGCGCCTTTGGGATGTATTGGTTGACCCTGCTCGTAAAATACGCGTAGGCAATAAATTATATTTTGGAGAAAATGGTATGTTGGTGGCCGAGGTGGTAGACAATACCACATCACGCGGCCGTACCATACGCTTTTTATATGATGGTACTGATGATGAGTTAAAGGAAACCTTATACTCCTTAGGTGAAACCCCTATACCAAAATACTTAAAGCGCAAGCCTGAACCTACTGATGCAGACCGTTTTCAAACCGTTTATGCTAAAGTTGAAGGGGCTGTAGCTGCTCCATCAAGCGGCTTGCATTTTAGCCGCGAGTTACTGAAACGCCTTGAAATTAAAGGGGTGAACCCTGCTGAATTAACATTGCACTTAGGATTGGGCACTTTTCGCCAGATAGAAGTGGAAGATCTTAGCAAACATAAGATGGATGCTGAATACATGAAGATAGACCAAAGCGCAGTAAACATTATTAACAAGGGTATTGATGCTAAAAAACGTATTTGCGCCGTTGGTACTACTGCTATGCGTGCTATGGAAACTGCTGTAAGTGCTCACCATTATGTAAAGCCGATGGAAGGATGGACGAATTTGTTCATTCACCCGCCTCATGAGTTTAGTGTTACTAATGCTATGATAACCAATTTTCATGCTCCCAAATCAGGCTTACAGATAATGGTTTGTGCATTTGGCGGCTACGAGTTGATCATGGAAGCTTACAAAGTAGCATTGAAAGAGAAATATAAGTTCTTAACGTATGGCGATGCCATGCTGATCATGTAATGTGAACGATTACGTTATTATAGCTGCAGGTGGTGTAGGTGCCCGAATGAACAGCACCGTGCCCAAGCAATTTATAGTTATACATCTCAGGCCCATAATTTTTCACACTATTCAAAAGTTTGTTTCTGCTATTCCCGCAGTTAATGTAATTGTAGTATTGCCATTTGACCAATTTGAGCATTGGAACAAGCTCTGTAAAGACTATAATTTTAACTACCCCTGCCAGCTTGCCAAAGGCGGCAAAACCAGGTTTGACTCAGTAAAGAGTGGATTAGAGCTGATAAAGGAAGATGGTGGTGTTGTAGGTGTACACGATGCTGTTCGGCCTTTGGTTTCTGAAACATTAATTAAACAAGCCTATAAAACAGCCAAAGAAAGAGGCAGTGCTATACCTGTTGTAGAGTTAAAAGACTCTATAAGAGAGGTATCTGACGTGGATTCAAAACATATCGACAGAATTAAATTCCGCTTGGTGCAAACGCCACAATGTTTTAGCACGGCACTTATTAAACGGGCCTATAATCAACCTTATCATCCTAATGTAACCGATGATGCCACTTTAGTGGAGCGGCTTGGTGAGTACATTAATTTAATTGATGGGGAAGAGTTTAATATTAAAATTACAACCCCTTTCGATTTAAAGGTGGCAGAAACTTTATTAGTAAACTAAGAGTAAATTAAGTTCTAATATTCGTCTTCGTTAAAGAAGAAATCTTCGTGGGTGGGATAATCGGGCCAAATATCATCTATACCTTCGTACAGTTCGCCTTCGTCTTCCAGCTCTTGTAAGTTCTCAATTACCTCAATAGGTGCGCCTGAGCGAATGCCGAAATCGATCAATTCATCCTTGCTTGCCGGCCAAGGTGCATCTTCAAGATATGAAGCTAATTCTAGGGTCCAATACATAACGGTTACCTCCTAATTTTCCGCAAAGATAAAAACATAATTGACTAACCAAAATGTTTCTTTGCTCAGTGTAACTTTATCAACACTTACTGCACAAATTCATTCGCATTCGCAATAATTACTTTACAAAAAAATAACGTTAAAAATCTATACGTTCAGCCTTTTACTTTATTGTGGCAATGAATGATAAATTAAAACCAGGGTAAAAGTTCCCTTAGTTTCTACTACTTTTATCATTAACAAATTAATATGGCTACAATAAATTTTAGAGGCAAGGATCTGTTTTATAAAGATGAAGGGAGTGGGATTCCTTTAATATTTATACATGGTTTTTGCGAGGATAATAGGATGTGGGATGAGTTTATAAAGCTGTTTCCTTTAAATGTTCGCATCATCCGTCCTGACCTTCCCGGGTTTGGGCAATCAGGGTTACCTGATGGTGAAATTACTATTGACATATATGCCGAAGCTGTACATGAAATTCTTAAACAGGAAAAGATTGCCAACTGCATTTTAGTGGGACACTCTATGGGCGGTTATACAGCGTTATCATTTATAGAGAGATATGCCGACATGCTTTTGGGTATAGTCATGTTTCATTCTACTGCTTTTGCAGATGACGACAATAAAAAACAGGATCGATCAAGAGCAATTGATTTTTTAAATACTCATCCTAAAGAGATTTATGTAGATGAGGTGTACTCTAAATTATTTGCGCCTGATTTTTATACTAAGAATATGCAGTTAGTATTTAAACTACAAAAATATGCCCATAACTTTTCTACCGCAGGAATTAAAGGGGCATTGAACGCTATGCGGTTAAGACCGGACAGAACATCAGCTTTAAAACAATTACCTGTGTTATTTATTACGGGTAAAAAAGATATTGCTGTGCCCTATGAAAAAAGCCGCTTACAATATGCTTTGCCTGATGTATCGCAGGTACTTATTCTGGATGAAGTGGCACACATGGGTATGTTTGAGGCTCCGCAGGAATGTGCTAATGCCATCATTCAATTTGTAAAAATATTGAATTAAGGATGAGACCACTAAAGACAAAAAACATCATTAATTTGCACACCGAAAATTAAAATTAACCCAAAACAATAACCACTATGTTCAGTAACATTCTAATTACACACAAGATTGTAGTTTCTCTTTACCTCCTCTTTTTCCTTATAAAAGTAGTAATGCTGTTAGTAGCAAAACCTGAAAAAGCAATGGGTTTCCGTAAACGCACAATGTGGATGGAGATGACACTGTCTGTGTTGTTTCTGATAACCGGATTGTATCTTGCCTTTAACTCCGGCGAAGTTAGAGTGGGTAATTGGTTTTGGGGCAAGGTGGTTTTAATTGTTGCTGTTGTACCCATTGGCATAATTGCATTCCGTAAAATGAATAAAATGCTGGCTATACTGGCGCTGGTAATACTCATTTACATTTATGGAATTTCTGAAACACATAGCTTAAGGTTTCATCACCATTATAATATTGCGGCTTCTGACGCTAATACCAACAACCCTGCTGCTAAAATTGCGTATGGCCAACAGGTATATTCAAAAGCTTGCCAACCCTGCCATGGAAGTGATGGCAAATTGGGGCTTAGTGGTGCATTTGATCTGACGCAAACTAATTTAGATGGCGATCAAACTATAGAAGTAGTTACCAACGGCAGAAAAACTATGCCGGCATTTAAAAGCACACTTACGGCAGATCAGATCGCGGCTGTAAGTATGTACGTAATAACGCTGAAAAAATAATGCCGCTTTACCGTGTTATCGGAGTAATGACCGGCACATCGATGGATGGGGTTGATATAGTCTATTGCCATATTAGTTTTGATAAGCAATGGTCGTATAAAATTTTAAAAACGGACTGCAAGCCCATTCCGCAAGAGTGGAAAATGCGACTTAACCAATTACCTAAAGCAACCGCATTTGATTTCAGTAAGACCAATGTTGATTTTGGAAAGTTTCTTGGTGAGCGTATAAGAGATTTTATAAATGAATACCATTTGCAAAATGAAATTGATTTTATTGCTTCTCATGGGCAAACTGTGTTTCATCAACCCGAAAAAGGAGTAACAGTACAGATCGGCGATGGCGCCACAATTAGCACAACTTGTGAATTACCGGTAGTTTGCAATTTCCGCACAATGGATGTGGCACATGGCGGGCAAGGCGCTCCTATAGTGCCTATAGGTGATAAGTTATTTTTTAGTGAATATACATTTTGCCTGAACATTGGCGGTATAACCAACATATCATTTAAGAATGAGAGTGAAATAATGGCATATGATATATGCCCATCGAATCTAGTTTTAAATGATTTAGCAGGTTTTTGTGGAAAGGAATATGATGAGAATGGCAAACTTGCCCGTGCAGGAAAAATTGATGAACAATTATTGAAAGAGTTGAACAATTTAAATTTCTATCAGAAAAAATCCCCGAAATCACTCGGTGCAGAATTTATAGATGCTTATTTTATGCCTGTTTTGAAAAAATACAATATACCTGTAAACGATAAACTGGCGACAGTAGTAGAACACATTGCCATGCAGGTTGGTAAAGAAATAAATCATTTTTCCGGGAAATTTAAATTGAACCATAGTAAAATGCTTGTTACAGGTGGTGGTGCATTTAATACTTATTTGATGGAACGGTTAAAAGAATTTTCATTAGCAGAAGTTGTTATACCCAATGATGAAACTGTAAAGTATAAAGAAGCCTTAGTAATGGCATTACTAGGCGTATTAAGATTTAGAAATGAAGTAAATGTGCTTATCAGTGTAACAGGGGCGTCAAAAGATACTTGCGGAGGAGAAATTTTTCAAAGCATAACCAAACCCTTCAAAACATAATTATGGTTTTAGTAACGGGAGGTACGGGTTTTATTGGCCAGCATTTATTAAAACAATTGCTGGAGAGTGGTGAAAAAA
>Ga0302186_10004249_pt1 | contig 10076 bp, 8 predicted proteins | sample II_Bog_E1_2_FD_198782 | JGI IMG/M metagenome (GOLD analysis project Ga0302186, IMG submission 198782) | Peat permafrost microbial communities from Stordalen Mire near Abisko, Sweden - II_Bog_E1_1 | ecosystem: Environmental > Terrestrial > Soil > Wetlands > Peat | place: Sweden: Abisko, Stordalen...
AAAAAAGAAATTAAAAAATAATGTACATTTTTTTTTTTTTTGCGAAGAAAAAAGAAAATTTTGAATGAATTTTTACATTTAAGCTTTTGCAAATTTTTTGATAAATTTCAAATAAAATAAATTATTGTAAATATTCCATAACTTTAAAAAAAAAAGTTTTTAAATCAATAAAATGTTCTCTTCGCTCATCAGATCAATCGATTGCATCATCGAGCCCATCGATGGCAAAGGGGGTCTTTACCTAGGCAATTTTAACGCAGCAAATGATGTTCCAAATCTAAAGAAAATGAAAATAAAAGCAGTTTTAACAGTGGCGAACGCTTCATATCTCTCATATAATAAATCAGATATACCAAATCATAAAATAATCCCCGCCGAGGATTACGAATCTTTTAATTTATTAGTTTATTTCGATGATGGAATTGAATTTATTGAGAAAAACCTGGAAAACACAAATGTTTTATGCCATTGTCTGGCTGGAGTTTCAAGAAGTGCCACTTTGGTTATAGCCTATTTGATGAAAACTAAAAGATTGACTTATTTAAAAGCATTGGCATTAACTCTATCAAAACGAAGTATCATTTATCCTAATGGGGGCTTCACTAGACAATTGATGGAATTCGAAAAAGATTTAAAACTTTGACCATTTTCTATGAACATTTAATAAAAAAATAAAACTTCATATTTTTTTTGATTCGAAAGACTTTTTTTATAATAAAAACAAAAAACAACATTTCATTTTTCTTTATTAAAAAAAAAAACTGTTTTTTGCAAACAATGTTGTCCAAAAACAAAAATCTCATCGTGATCGAAGAAATCGATGAACATCCTTATGACCGACCAGAATCCAAATCCCGCAATCGAGAGAAATCCTTTAAAAACATCAGTACTTTTTATTTCTAAAATCCACATTTTCTCAGCTTTTTATGAAGAAATTAAGGATTACAAGGAATTCCGTAATTATATACGATGCATTTCTAGAAAAGAACGGTCATGTAGCAATTCCAAGAAATCACGTTTTCTCTAGTTTTTATTTAAAAATTCATGTTAACAATAGATAAAAGTCTAGAGAAATCATTAGAAAATCTCGAGAAAATTGAATCAGAATGGCGGAAATTCAAAGAATTTTCGAAATCACATTGTTTGCAGAAATTCCCACGAACTAAGAAAGATACCAAATTGCAGGAAAAACTTATTTATTATACAAAGACAGGAGAAATCCATAATAAGGTTTCTTCTAATAAAATGATCGCAGAAGGTTCAGAATCTGGAATTGCGAAAAAAACGAAGACTCATTTTTTCACTCCAAAAAGTTCACCGAAAATATCAAATCATTTGGAACCGATTCGCTTGTAATTTAATTAAATTAAATATGTGAAAATTTTGTATGTTTTGAAAAAAAGCAATAAAAAAAAAATGGATAAAATACAAAAATGCTTCAATTTTCCAGAAAATGGAGGAGGGAAGAGCCAGAAGGAAGAGACACCGAGAAGAATCACTCAAATTCAATTGAAACTTGAGAAAATCTTGCCGAACACAGAAAAAGCAGAAAGAACGAAGAGTTTCAACATTGATTTTAATAAGTTGAAGGAAGAAAATGAAAGTTTCAGGTCGACAACTCCACAGCCGATGCCTTTGCTCTCTGCTTTTTGTTCAGTGGAAAAAAGGAAAGATTTTCTTTCGCCCAATAAAAACCAAAAGAAATTCAATAAAATTCCAGAAGAAACAATATTTTCCAAAAGAAGTATTATAATTTTATTTCATTTTTTTTATTTAAATATTATATATAAATATATATTTTGTTAATATGAATAATTATAATTATAATAAATAAGCTAAGCCACTCACAGAACTCGGAATCAATAATTATGTCCATACTTATAATGAAAATCAATCGATTTTAGAGAACAATATCAATATAAAAGTGAACATTACAGTTAATCAACAGGCCAGCTCAAATTCCTCTAATTCAAATAGAGGGAATTGGAACCAACAAAGAGATAATAAGAAAATGTTAAGCAGTGCGAAGAGTGTAGAGCAAAAAATTAAGACTAATATTCCGTTGACAGTTTTAAAGAAACCTGTTCTGATTGAAAATCTAGAAAAAAGCAACAAAAAACCTCTCAGTGACGCTATTCTAAAAAGCCGAAAAGAAGAAAAAGACATTTTGAAATTTCGACATAACACAATTATTAACAAAAACGCTAAAATGAGCTCTACTAATCATAATAACAACATTAATATTGTCCATAAGAACAATTTCCAAGGAACCAACAATAAAACCACAGAAACGAATAATTTAGTTGAAAAACCGAAGAAAGATGAAGGTTTTTTAACTAAATCAATAAAATAAAATATCACTACCTAAGAACTGAACACTCAAGTACAAAAATTAATGGATAATCTAATAAAACTCAAGAACGACACAAATAAACTATATAATTCTTATAACACCATGAGGAATAACAGTGAGATCAAGAAAATTTATCAACAGAATCCCTTTGAAAAGTTATTTTTTTCTATCTATTTTTTCTTATAAAAACTTAAGCCTTTACAATGAAATAATCTTGAAGTTGAAGAAAGAATCCAATGAAAAAACCAAACCTCCTACTCAAAAATAACATTTTTCTCTAAAAAAAAATAATTTCTTGTATTATATAATTCAAAAATGTATTAGTTTTTCATGCGTGCGTTTTCATATAATCATATAATAAATTAATTGTTAAGCAACAAATTCCGTTAAATTCAAGCAAAAAAAATGAATTATTTTTGTACTTATTTGAATTTGAATTTCTTTATGTTACAAAATTTTTCAAAATCAAAAGATTCTCGAATTTCTGTTAAATCACTACCAAAAAACAAAAAATAATCCAAATAAATTTTTATTTTTTCCAAATCAATCCAACCGTAAATCCGTCCCCCAAAAAAATGAGTCAAGAACAACAAAACGAATATTACGAGCAGGAACAATTCGAAGGTGATCCGCAACAACAAACCAAATATTCCACCGTCATCAACACCATCCGACCTAATCAAGAGGTCACCGTTGAGGAAATTTATCAGGATCCAAACAATGTGCAATTCTTGCAAGGCGGAAACATGCAATTCCAACAAGGTCCAGGTCAACAAATCCAATACCAAGAATTCTCAGGTGGAATGCAAGATGTCAATCGTCCTCAAGGTTCCATAGTTTATTCTCAAGTTTATCAAGGTGGTTATGAAAATATGGGTGGAGGACCTATTGAGGTTCGCCATGATCATATCAAAAGAGCCATGGTGCCAAATATGGAGTTCATGCCACAACAGCCGATCTATTTTTCTCAAGGACCACAGAACATCATGAACCCCAGCCAAATGGAGATGAGGAAATCATATAGTGAGGTGCCTGTTCAAACCATCAGATATGAACAAGTGCCCGTAAAGAATATCACTTATCAACAGGTGCCAGTCAAGACCATTAGTTACCAACAGATTCCAGTGCAGATCCAACAGGTCCCTGTGCCCATGCCAGTGATGTATGAACATCATGAACCACAGGTCAGAACACAACCACCACCACCCCCTGTTGACAACTCATCCGGGTTCAAGGCAGAGATAGAAAAGCTCACTTTTATCCTTAGGGAGAAGAATGAAGAGATAGATAGTTGGCGAAGAAAATGCGGCCATTTGGAACAACATCTCATGGAGAGAAAGCAAGAAATAGTGGAGAAGATTGTGGAGGTGCCAAAATACATTGATAGAGTGGTGGAGAAGGACAGGATTGTGGAGAAGGACAGGATTGTGGAGAAGGGGAATCCAGAATTGCAGTTAAAATTCAATCTGCTGATTGAGGAGAACGAGCGATTAAAGAATGAAATTGATGAGCACAGGAGAGGAGAGAAGGCAAAGAAGGGTGGAAACATCGAATTCGACAGGGGAATTTTTGATGCTCAAATAAACAAATTAAAGGAGGAATTAGAGGCTTGGAAGATGAGATATTCGAAGTTGGAGAGCGAGAAGGTGGTAGACAGACAAACGATTGAAGTCGTGAAATATGTTGACAAACCAGTGGAGGTGATAGTAGAGAGGAAGGTGGAGGTTCCGATTGAAGTGGTGAAATGGCGCGATAATACAATTGAGAAGATTGTGGAGAAGAGGGTGGAGGTGCCAGTGGTGAAGTATGTAGATAGACCGATTGAGAAGTTGATAGAAAAGAGGGTAGAAGTGCCAGTGGAAGTGGTAAAAATCGTGGAGAAGAGGGTCGAAGTGCCTATAGAAGTCATCAAATATGTTGATAAGATCGTGCAGAAGCCTGTGGAGGTGCCAATCGAAGTGATTAAGTATGTTGATAAGATCGTGGAGAGGAAGGTTGAGGTTCCAGTGGAGATCTTCAAGGAGAAGGTTGTAGTGGATGAGCGTAGAGTGAAGGAGCTAGAAAACCAATTGAATGTGATCATTGAAGAGAACAGGAAGCTGAAGATTACATTGGAAGATTGGCGAATTAAGCTGGTGAATTATGAGAGTCAGATGGCTCATGTGGAGCATGTGAAACGAAGCACTGCAAATGATAGGTCTTATTTAGAGGGAGAAATGGCCAAATTGAAGATGGAGGTCGAAAATTGGAGAGTGAAATACTCAACTTTGATTTCAGAAGGTCCGAGGATTGTAGAGAAGATCGTGGATAGACCAATCGAAGTGGTGAAGTTCATTGATAGACCTGTTGAGAAGATCGTGGAGAAGAGGATAGAAATCCCTGTGGAGATAGTGAAATATATAGACAAGATTATAGAAAAGCCGATTGAAATCATCAAGGAGAAGGTGGTGGTTGATGAAAGGAGGATGAAGGAAATTGAAGGACATTTGAACATTGTGATTGAAGAGAACAGGAAGCTCAAAATCACCTTAGAAGATTGGAGGATGAAACTCATGCAAATGGAGAATGAAAGGAGTGAATGGATGAAGATCAAATTTGAGTTTGAATCTTTGAAGTTGAAATATACCACTTTGATCAATGAAGGTCCTAGAGTCGTTGAAAAAACCATCGAAGTGCCCAAGATTGTCGAGAAAATTGTTGAGAAGAGAGTGGAGATCCCAGTGGAGAGGATCAAATATGTTGATAAAGTGGTTGAGAAATTTGTGGATCGTCCCTTTGAAGTGGTGAAATATGTCGACAAAATCATCGAAAAACGAGTGGAAATCCCAGTGGAAAAGATCAAATATGTGGATAAAGTAGTCGAAAAATTCGTGGATCGTCCTTATGAAGTGGTGAAATATGTCGACAAAATCGTCGAGAAAGAAAGGATCGTGGAGGTGCCCAAGATCATCGAGAAGAAGGTCGAAGTTCCTTATGAAGTTGTCAAATACATAGACAAAATAGTCGAAAAGGAAGTGGTCAAGGTAGATAATCGTCGTATTTATGAATTGGAAAGTCAGATTTCGATTTTAACAGAAGAAAATCGAAGAATCAAGGTGACACTTGAGGATTGGCGTAGCAAGTTGTTGATATTCGAAAGAGACACTGGTGAGCTCCAACGTTTGCGCATAGAATATGAGAAATTGCGAAACCAAGGCCCAAAAATCGTTGAGGTTGAGAAGATAGTGGATCGTCCAGTGGAAATTATTAAGATTGATGATAGAAAGGTGAACGAATTGACGCTTATCATACAGAATTATGAAGGTAGAATGAGACAATATGAGCAGACTATTTCAGAGCTGAGATTGGAAATCAATCGTCTAGAGGAAATGAAGGGTAGAGTCGAGGGTTTGAAGCGTGCGGGTCAACATAATGAGGGTGAAATCAATCGTTTGAGAGATGAAATCAGAAGATTAGAAGGAATTATAGTTGAATTAAGAGGAAAGGAAGGAAGATTGGTGGAATATGAGAACAAGATCGCGATGCTTGTATCAGAAATTGAACGATTGAATGTTATGATCAAGAGCATGAGAGGTGAAATCGAGGAATGGAGAGTTAATTATTCTAAGCTTGAGATTAATTTGAGAGAAAAGGGTGGATTCGAATATGAACTCACTAGAATCAAAGAAGTGGTTATATTGAGGGAGAAGGAAATAGAGGAATGGAAGAGGAAATATATGGAAATCAACAATATGTTGTCTGAATATAAAGGCAGAGAAGGTAGACTTGTTGAATATGAGAATAAAATCGCTATGTTGAGTTCTGAGATCGAACGATTGCGGGGTATGCAGAAGAGATATTTAGAAGAAACCGAATCTTGGAAACTGAAATATTCACAGCTTGAAGTTTCCTTTAGAGAACGAGGTAATTTAGATTACGAGCTAAAACGATTGCAAGAATTATTGGAGTCCAAAAGCAGAGAATCTGATGAATGGAGGAACAGATATGGTGAATTACAACAAATCATCGCTGATTTGAAGGCAAAGGAGGGTAAACTCTATGAATATGAGAATAAATTGGCTATGTTGAGTGGAGAAGTCGAACGTTTGAACAATATGTTGAGATTGAAGAACGAAGATATAGAGAATTGGAGGACTAAATTCGGGAAATTGGAAATCTCATCACAACAATATAGAGAATATGACCAGAAATTAATCATTTTGAATAATGAAATCGATAGATTGACTCACATTGTCCAGGAACAGGGAGTGGAATTGGAACAATGGAGACAACAATATTCCAATTTCAATTCATTGAGCAATAAAGTGGTTGAATATCAAACGTTGTTTGTTTTGCTCTTTGCAGAAATTGAATCCTTAAGGTCGAACATCGCACAGAAGGATAAGGAAGTAGAGAATGTTAGGAAGTCTGGTTTGGGATTGATTGCTTCAGGAAGAGGATAAAAGAAGGATTAGAATTTGAAAAAAAATAATTTTTGAAAAAATGAGAACAATTTTTGAATTTTTTATTTTGGAAAAAAAAAAACAAAAAAAAAACATGGTTTACGAAACAAATATATTTTTTTTAAAATCATATTTAAGAGGCTCATTTTTTTTTTGGAGCTCTGAAACTGGGTGCATTAATGAAAATTTTTCATTTCCTAACCAACAAACTAACTTTTAGCTAAAAATCACTGATTTCAGTCTTTATAAGAAAATGAAATCAAACACAATGACATTTTTTCTATTGTTTATCATATAAACCACGATAAAATCACAAAAATGGAAATAGCCACATGTTAGTCGTAGCATTTTTGAAAAAAGGTGAAAATTTTATGAATATAATAAATAATTTTGGTTTCGAATTTTTATTAGCAAAAAATTTCTATAGAAAATTAGAGTTTCTCAGAGATTAAATATCTACTTAAATTAAAAAAAAACTCTTAAATTATTAAAAATTTCCTCCTCAAAATTTAAAAAATTACCTCCTCTAAATATGAATTTACCGACAGGCGAAAAACCAAACGTTTCCGTTCTATCTGATGAAGAAAAAAGTCAAATATTCAATGCTAATCAATCATCAGAAATTGAATTGACAAAAAAAGAAGAAGATGATGGCCAACAAAAAAATCCAAAGAAAGAAAATCCAATACCAAAAGCTGATTTTAACTCGAACAAAGAAGAATCTAAACAAAATGATCAATCAAATCAACCTAAAGAAAAAACTGAAGACGAAAAAACAAAGTGTGATGAAGAAAAAATTCAGCAATATCATGAAATGTATCAATCATCAGAAATTAAAGAAGAAGAAATACCAAAAGTTGTTTTTAACTCGAACAAAGAAGAATCTAAACATCAATCAAATCAAACTAAAGAAAAATTTGAAGACGAAAAAACAAAGTTTGATGAAGAAAAAATTCAGCAATATCATGAAATGTATCAATCATCAGAAATTAAAGAAGAAGTTGACAAAAAAACAAAGCCAAATCTAGTGAAGCCAATAGAAGATAAAAACAATGAGAGGACGAACACCCTAAAAAAGGAAATAATAGCTAAAGATGAAGATGAGCCCCTAAATGAGAAAGAAAATAAAACACTACCAAAAGAAGAAGAATCTAAACAAAGCAATCAATCAATTCAACCTCAAAAGGAAATTAATGAGAAAATTGAAGACGAAAAACCAGAGCTAAATCTAGTAAAATCAAACGAAAATAAAAATGCTTGGATGAAGACATTAATAATGATCTTTTCTTCCATAATTGTCCTGATAATCGCATATTACGCAAGCCCTTCCTCAGAAAGGATACAAATTGTCAAATGCCAAGATTTCCGTTTAGATCAAGCCCTCCAAGAATTCAAAAATGATTCCTGTGTCATGATGTTAATTCACGATTGGGTTCATAACGAAACGATCATCCAAAAAACCGAATTTCCAAGTTTATCAAATGCAGAATTTCTCAATTACATCGTTTATAGTTTTCTGATGAAAGGAGGAAAATTGGATGCTATTGTCACATATTTAGAGAAAATTCCTTTGTCTTTCGCTGAAAGCATCTCATATATTATAGAAGTTCTATATGAGATCAATTCTCATAATTCTTTCTATAATAATCCTGACAATTCCACCTTGATTTCAAAATCAAAACAACATGTTGTTTTTTTAGGAGAAACTGGTTCAGGCAAAAGCACATTGATAAACTATTTATTAAAGAATGAATTAGCAGGAATTCTAGGTAGAGATAATAGTTTTCATTTGGATCTCGTTGATAAATCATGCTCTGATGTTGTCATTGGCTCTGAACAAAATTCTCAAACCACTGTTCCTAATTACATTTATGATAAAAATTCGAATTTGATATATGTTGACACCCCAGGATTCGGAGAAACTGAAGGATTTATTAACGAAGTATCAAATGTCATTCAGATTAATTCGATTTTCAAAAAATCGCTAAAAATCAAGATAATTTTTGTTATTCAATATAGCTATTTTATCGACAAAAGAGCTAATAGGTTATTGAATTTTATTGAAAATGTGCATAAACAATTCAAAAATGAATTCAACAACATTCTGGATTGTTCTGGCATTGTAATCACAAAAAAAGGAAGAGAATCTTGGCCTGTTATTGAACATTTCATCAAAGCACTTCAAAATAAGCAGCTCTTTCCAAATATCAAAGATTATCATTTGAGATTTTTACATCTATTCAGTCAACACAGAATATCTTTTTTTGCAGAGCCAACAAGTCTTGGAATTATTGACAATCATGCGAATGACATACAAGCTAAAATTGAGAAAAACTTAGAGTCGTTTTCTTTGGACTTATCATTGAAATTTCCACATAATCAATATGCAAGCGAAGTTCCGAAGTTAAATCATTTTTATCAAACGAAAAAAGACCATATGAAATCCAGAATTTCGGAGATTTTTATTGATCATTTGAAAGATTTCATGAATTTCGAGAAGTCTAAAATCAAAAATCTGGTTTTCTTTTCCAAAAGGATCAATCAATGTGAAAAACTTTCAGATATAAACCCAATTCTCATGAAGCTTCAACATTTTAAAGAAGAAGAAAACCTAATACAAGAATTAATCTCGCTTCTTTCGCAATGGAGACTTTTTGTCTATGAAGATGTTGATATTTTTTCAAATGTTTTGCAGGAGATTAAAGATCTAATTGAAATAAAATTCAAAGAAATTTTTGAGAAATTTTCCCGATATTTAGCTAGAGATTTCTTATCTGATCATAGAAATGATATTTTTGCAGATATAGATATCAGAAATTTGACTACCACGGAGAAACTCTCTATTGAAAAATACATTAGAAAAATTATGAATGAAAAAGGATTTTATGAGAGATTTTTAATTCATTACGATTTGAAAGAGCTGTCTGAAGAGATTAAGAAGGATATTTTTTCTAATGTTGTTCAACATAGCCTAGTAAAATATAGTGAGATGAAAAAACTCATCGATTTAGAAGAGGAATTATCACAAATGAAGAAAAAATTCAATGGAAATTCAAAATTATTCTTAAAGTTTTCATTGATTTTTCTTATCGTCTTTCTAATAATTTAACAAGACCAATAATAATATAGAAGAATTAAAAGAGATTTTTTTATAAAAATTGAACTAAAAAAAATGATGCCCTTAGATTCATTTGGCATTCAAGTTTTTTCTCTCCAATAATATTAAAAATTTCCACTTGCGGATTCGCAAGTGCTTTCGATTTTTTTTTTTTGATAAAATT
>Ga0302186_10004250_pt1 | contig 10073 bp, 11 predicted proteins | sample II_Bog_E1_2_FD_198782 | JGI IMG/M metagenome (GOLD analysis project Ga0302186, IMG submission 198782) | Peat permafrost microbial communities from Stordalen Mire near Abisko, Sweden - II_Bog_E1_1 | ecosystem: Environmental > Terrestrial > Soil > Wetlands > Peat | place: Sweden: Abisko...
TGGAGAAAAAAAAATTTAAAAATGAGAAATTTATTTAAACAGAATCAAAAATATTTTTCTTGAAACTAAAAAAGTAAAAATTCAAACAAAAAAACAATTTTCTTATATATAATAGAAATCCCTTTTTTATAAAATAAAACCCAAATAATTTTTCCAAATAATTGAATAAATATTCATCTCTGTCTAATAATTAAAGTCTATAAATTTTAAAAAATGCCCAAAGACAAAAACGGAGATTCTCATCCCGCATCTGGCGAAGAGCATGATGAGCATGAAGATCCTCAAGAGGAACCCGAAGAAGTAGAAGACGAAGAAGAGGAAGAGGAGGAAGAGGAAGAAGAAGACGATGACGAAGAATATGATGAAGTAAAAAAAAAACTAATAATAAAATATGAGCATTTCCCAAAATTTTCTAGACCAAGAACAAAAAACGCAAGCTTCATAAAAACAAGAAAATGTTGCAATCAGGTCGCAAGAAGCAAAAGACCATCAAACGTTTTTTCCAAGAGCAAGCTGAAGAAACCGAAGATGAGGAATCAGAAGTGGATGATGATTCGTTAGATCCTAACGAACGCAAGGAGGCCGAAGCTATCAAAACTGGGATGAACCTCTATGATGATAGAAAGAGGAAAGTGCCTGAGATTCTTAAAATGTCAGAAGATGCCTTAGAGGAAAGATATGATGATCTTGATGATTATGATAAGAACATAGATGATGATGAAGATATGATGCCTGGAGAGCGGGATCAGAAGATGGGACAGATTTATCAACAGAGGCATTTGCCAGGAGATGAGGATGCGAAAGTTTTTGCAGTAAAATGTAGAGAAAACATGGAAAGGGAGTCCGTGTTGGAGCTCATTAAGAAATACATGTTCGTGAAGAAATATGAGAATGTTGATCTCAAAATTTTCTCAGTGTCCTCCATACAAAAGTTCCCTGGGTATGTTTATATAGAATCCAGCAGTGAAGTCAATGTCAGGAATGCCATCAAGGTAATATATTAAAGAAATTTTGTTTTAATAAAGAAAATTTCATTGTTTTTTTAAAGGATATAAGTGGCTTGAGGTTCGGAGAAAATGCCAAAATCAAGATCATCCCAAAAAATGAGGTGCCTTCAATTTATTCGTTGGACGAATCGAAACAAATAGATGTATGAGATTATCTTTAAATTTAAATAAAATTCATTTTCATAGCCCAATATCAAAAAAGGCCAATTTGTCAGGATGAAAAAAGGGTTATACACTGGAGATTTAGCAAAGATCGTTGATGTGAACGTGGATTTATTTGAAGCGGTGGTGAAAATAGTGCCAAGACTTGAGAAAATCGATGAAAATAATCAAAAAGTAGTTGAAGAAACGAAGGAGGACGATTATGAGGAGGAGGATGAGGAAAAGAAAAAGGAAAAAGAGAAGGAAAAGGAAAAGGAAAAGAAGAAGAAGATAAAATAGTAATTTTTTCTCATTCTTAAGATATGTTTTCTTTATTTTTCATAAAAAGCTCAAAGAAAAATATCAACACAAGGCCTCCTAAGCAGCTTTTTAACTCAAACAATGTAACTTTTTTGTTTTTTATTAAATAATTTATGAAATTGTTATTTTAGTTCCCGGATGTAAATCAACACCGAAAACATCAATTAACAAAAAATGACATAGAAATTGACTTGAGTAACAACAGTCATCACAATTTCGAGTACAATGGCCAAACTTTCCTAAATGGCTTGCTTTATATGAAGACCAAAATCGACAATTTGCAAGTAATTTACATAAAAAATAAAAAATTAACATTTTATAAAAATTACATAAATATTAAATAAAAAATTACAAAAATGATAACATAACTTGAATTTATTTATTAAAAGGTAAAAGATGTGATTCCGAGTCTTGAAGAAATGGATTATTTTGTTCAAGTTGAACCGAATATCTCCGAGAGAGGTCGAATGTATGACAAGGCAATCGAGATGATTGAGGAAACCAAGCGAAACATTAACAAATTCCAAAAAGGTGATCATGTTAGAGTGGTTGATGGTGATATGATCAATTTGCGAGGGGTTGTGATCAGTTCTTCAGATAAAGAAGTGACTATAACTCCATCCTCTGAAGAGTTCCTTCATATGGATCTGCAACAAATGACATTTCAAACGAATCAACTCCTGAAGGATTTCAAAGAAGGGGACCATGTCAAAACTCAAAATGGGAAGTCAGGGACTGTGTTGAAGGTGGAAGACCAAATGGCAACGATTTTGTTGGATAGTTATAAGGAAGAAGTGAGAAGTTTTGTGAATGATTTGATGAAAAGCAATGAGATTCAAGCGGAACAGATACAAAACAGCTTTGATTATAAAAAATTTGATTTGGTCAAATTGATGAGTCAAGATTCTGCAGGACTTGTTTTGAAAGTGGAGAAAGATAACGTTGTCCTAATTGATGAAAGAGGAAAAGTTACAAGTGTCAATTTCTTCTCTATAGAAAGCAAAGTCACCAACAAAAATGTGAGCTATCAGAATAATTACAAGCACAATATCACCATTGATTCTTCAGTGAAAGTGATGGATGGATTGCATAAGGTATTTTAAAGAAATATTTATCATCTTATATAATTTTATTCTTCAGGGGCGAATCGCGACAGTGAAGAATATTTTCAAAGATGTACTCTTTCTATTTGATCAAGAAATCAGACAAACTTCAGGTAAAAAATTAATCCAATGTTTCTTGACCTAAATTAATTTTTACAGGCATCTTTGTGGAAAAAGGAAACAATTGCTACCTAATCAACACCAACATCAACAATAAAAATCGCGCTCCCCAATATCAAATGAGCAACAGGGACCCTAACGATCCCAACCAACGACCCCGAGGCAAAGATTCTTGGGTTGGTCAACAATGCATCATTAAAAAAGGTGGGTGGAAAGGCTTCGAAGGAATCATCAAAGACGCTGATGATAAAACAGCCAGAGTGGAACTTTCTGCTAAAGCACGAGTCATCACTATTCCAAGAGAATTCATTGGTCTGAAGAATGAGCCTGCTGAAGCAAATGATTATGAATCTACTTCAAGAATGGACCAAAGTAATTATAGATTTATAGTTTTTGTTTTTTTTGAAAGTAATTATAATAATTTCAGTCGGAAAAACACCGATACATCCTGGAATGCGTGGTAGTGCGTTCAATCCAACGTCACCGTTTCATGGACAAAGCCCTGGGTACATGTCATCACCCTGGCAATAAAGAGGAATCAAAAATGTGGGTTGAATTTAATAGGATAATATTAAAATAACAGAATATTAATATTGAAATGAAAACGAATGTTTCACACATAAGTGACAAAGTCTAAAAATGTCAATTTGTTCTAAAAATATAATAAAAACAATATAATACTAAATTCTTTTTAAGAAATTTTTAAAGTATTAATTTTAATGTGACCAAATTATAGAAAAACATCTCAAAACATAACATAAATTCAAAGCATCCAATTGGAACCTCCTTTCTTATTTTTCATGTAAATCCCTGATTTTCTATTCGTATTGCTCAAAGATCTACTCATCATTCCACTGTTCCCTGGTTTCCTATTTTAGTAAATTCATTAAAGTCAATAAAATTGAGAAATTATGACTCTGAGTCGAATTTTGGAATGAATGACATCATCGAGCCAGAAACATTTTGTTCGTTTAAAATTTTTTTCATTCTTAGCATTTCTTTCTCTAAACCTTTGGCATGTGAAGTCAAAATAAACCCATCAGTGCAACTTTGATTCAAGCTTTTGTTGGCGTCTTGCAATGAGAAGTTTTTTTTCTTTTCAATCAGCAGCAATTTCTCAAAATTTTGCAATTTTTTCTGGACTGAATCATTTAATTTCTTCCTTTCTAAGTCAAACTCAGCACTCATGTAGTTGATTTTGTGTTCCAGAACTGGAATTGAACTCAGTTGAGTTTCGATTTTGCTGATAAGTTCTATTTTTCTCTTGAGTTTCTCATCCAGATTCTCCAAATTCATATCTTTTTCTTTGGAGATCTCAAGAAGGAGTTTGGTTTCATTCGCGTTTTCTTGCAAGATTTTATTTGTGGTGTTGATAATTATGTCGTTTTGCTTTTCAATGAGGAAAATCTTATTTTTCATTGTTTCCATCAAAAAACTCATTTCAACTTCTTTCTTTCTTCCATTAAAAAAAATAAAAAATTTTGAAGGAAACTTGTACTTTTTTTAATATCTGTATTTGGAACTCCAATTGATCTATAATCATTAGAAAATCCTTGGATTCAGTTAAATTTTTCGCTTCAACCCTCTTAAACGTGGTTAGTAGTTTCATTTGTTTTCTGAAATCCATGCAGTTTGCAAACATTTTCTTTATCACTTCTATCAGGACGAGGGGGTCCACTGATTTCACTGAATTGTGAATGGTTGCGTTCATCATTAAAACCTTAATTTCCGAATCAAATTCCTAAGAAAAATGTTAATATATTTTCTCTATGTTCTTTACTTCATCTCCTCTTAGAGACAAAAATATAGTTTCATAAAGAGAAAACAAGGAATTTGAGACTTCAGACAATTTGTCTTGGGATATCTTCAAAGCTTTCTCAATGGTTTTATTGATTGGAAGGGGGGATCTTTTTAAGTAAGAGGAAAAATTCGCAGGGGACTTAGAATTTGGAGAAGATTTTTCTTCTTTTAATTCTTTAGCGATGATTTTTTTGGCTGTGCCAGAACGAGCCTGAGCTTGAATTGATACTTTTAAAGTGGAGAATTTCAGGGGGGAACCACAATCATTATTATCTGAAGGGGATTTTTTCTCAGAAGGAACTTTGCTTAATATTTTTTTGTAATATTTATGGAGCATTTTCTATTTTTTTTTCGAATTTTGTCTTTGCTTAATATTTTTTTGTAATATTTATGGAGCATTTTCTATTTTTTTTCGAATTTTATTAAAAAAAAAATACTTGAAATATATGAAAAAAACCATAATAAAAAATTAGCATAATAAGAAATTCCCAACAGTCTGAATCACATTTCTTCATATTTGTAATTTTTCCCAAATTAGAAAGTTTTTTTGAATGCTTTTTAAAAATCTATTTTATTTTTTAAGAAAAATTTAAGCATTTGAACTTGGTTAGAAATATTTAAATTACAATAATTTTTTAACTATTTCTTTTAAAAACTCTTATTTTTGACTTCGTATCAATGAAATAACACAATGGCTTTTTCTAATGCAGTTTCCTTCATCTTTTTTGTTGTTGGTCTTAAATCTTAGGAAAGCCTCATTTTCTTCGATATTATCAATAAGTTTTAAAAATTCTTCCCGAAATTTTGGCAAATTTAATTTAAAATTGAGAATATCTAAAAGAAACCGAGCTTGACTTTCGTAAACTACATTAAAACTCCTAGAAAATAGAATTATTTCTAAAAAGTCACCCGCATCATCACATTCAATGCATTTTTCTCCTTTTTGCATTATATTTTCTGTCGGTTTGAATTCTAGACTTTTAATCTCAGGCATTTCCAGATTTTGCTTCACTATTTCCTCTTCAAACTCCTTTTTCAAAATATAGATTTTTTGTGGCGTAATCACATCGGTAATCAGCTTTTGTGAATTAAACACTCTCAACAAGAAGTGAGTAATTTCATGAATGACAGTGACAAGACATGCAGCTTTTATCAAAATTTCACTTCCGCTGAAATAATTATTTCGAATAAAAATTCTCCCATTGACTGAAGTAAATCCGGAGATTTCACCAGGAGGAAATGGAAGAAAGTACATGAAATTGTCCCAGTGATCAAAAAGAAAGTCGATTCTTTCTTTTATTGATGCCTCGTCTATATTTTTCATTAAGGCAGCTTCCAAAAATATCTTATATGTCTTCAAAATTAGAGGACTTGTTGCGAATTTCCGCAATTCCTCAATTTTCATGGAAGGGGTTTCAGAAAACGCTTCGCATTTTTGATAAAATTGTTTTTCTCTCACCGCTTGATCATCTTCTAAAGAAGAATTAATGCTCTCAGCTGGAAATAAAGTGGATGAAAGAACAGTTAAATTATATGTCAATACTTTTTAAGCTGTTTTTTTCCGAAACCTCTCTGCTTGAAAAAGTTTTATTCCCTTGAGTTAACTTTTCAAAAGCTCTCAAATTCGCTAAAGTCATCTCCTCTGGCTCAGGCAAGTCCTTTCTTTCCTCCAACTCTTTCTTTTGGTGAGGAAACAATTCTTCTGTTTCTAACTGTAAATTTTCTCCTCGAATTTTTTTTATTCTTTTATTAGAATCAAGCTCTTTGTCAAAGAACTTTTTTTCCTTCAACTGTTTCTTTTCGCACCAAAGCACTTTTTTTTTGAGAGAGAATTTATTTAATTCAGGAAGTGTCGGTATTTCTTCATCTTTATTGGAACCGCACATTTTGGGAAAGGTCTTTTTTTCCATCTCTGGCTCAGGCAAGTCCTTTTTTTCCTCCAACTCTTTCTTTTGGTGAGGAAGCAATTCTTTTTTTTCTAACTGTTGATTTTCTCTTCGAATTTTTTTAATTATTTTATTAGAATCAAGCTCTTTGTCAAAGAACTTTTTTTCCTTCAACTGTTTCTTTTCGTACCTTTTTTCCTTCAACTCTTTCTTTTCGTACAGAGGCAATTTTTCTTTTTTTTGCAGTTCTTTTCGAAGGGCTATTATTTCTTCTTCCTTCTGGGCAATCACTTCTTCCTTCTGGGCAATCACTTCTTCCTTCTGGGCAATTCCTAAAATCCAACGAAAATGATGATTCCAAGCACCATGCTGCCTGTCAATTTTTGGAAAGACCCACAACCAATTGATCATTAAACCTTGCAATAAAAGAAGATTTACCTTTCGAATCGGATTTTTCGATTTGAGGAAATACATAAACATTTGGATATTTTCTCCGAAGTTTTTAAAAAAAGGAAGAAAAACTTCAGAGTTTGGAATTTGGTTTTTTGGAGAAAAGACGTTAAAAATTAGTCCCAAAAGATATCCATAAAAATCTTCTTCAACGTCCTTATCATTCGCAATGCCAAATTTGGGGATCTCTTCAATAATGTCATAGTCTTGAAAAAATTTGTGTAAATTAGCCTGAAATTGAGAGAAATTTCCTTTTTCTGCAAAAACTAGAAACAATTTTTCCAATTTTGGGAATTCTGAGGTCGTGAAGTTTCTTTTATTAGACTTCTTTATGTTTATTTTCTCCAAATGATACAAAACCCCTCTATGAGCATAACGTAAAATGATTAATTCTTCTTCATCTTTGGCATTTACACTTTTTTCTAGTTGTGATATTCGATCAATATAAGATTTGGCGAGAATTTCAAGTTGTTCTTCGATGTTCAGTTGTTCTTCGATGTTCATTTCAATTCTTATGATTTTGATTATTAAATGTGATATTTATGCTTAAACAATAGGAACTTTATTTTTTGGATAATAATTTGAAATTTAAATAAAAAAGCCAAATATAAAAATCAAAATTTTTAGATGGAAGGACTTTTTCAAATACTAAAACTAATAAAAAAAAATTGAACTAAATTTTTCATTTATTTTTTTTTTTAAATGGTGAAGATCTGAAAATGTGATAATCTCTTTTTTTTTTTCTGTTGTGGTAAAAAAACAAATATGAAATATAAAAAAAATTAATAAAATACTTTCATAAGGAAAAAAAAAAAATTATTGAAAGAGAAAACAAAAAACCTTGAAATAATTTTAAAAATACTTTGAATCAAATAAAAATTGAGTTCCCAATAAAAAAAGATAATAATATTATGGAAATTCCCCAACCATCAGCTCCCATCCGAATCTATGCCGATGGAGTTTACGATGTGTTTCATATCGGTCATGCGAAACAACTGGAACAAGCCAAAAAGGCTTTCAAAAACGTTCATGTGATAGTTGGTGTTTCCGGCCAAGAGGAGACCGAACGTCTCAAAGGCAAGACATTGATGAACGAGTATGAAAGAACAGAAGCTGTGAGAAATTGCAAATGGATAAATGAGGTCCTTTGTCCATGTCCTTGGGTTATAAGTAAGCAATTTATCGAAGATCTTCAAATAGATTTTGTGGCTCATGATGCTCTGCCTTATTCATCAGCTGGATCTGGAGACATTTACCAAGAAGTGAAGGATATGGGAAAGTTTTATGAGACGAAAAGAACCCCAGGAGTTTCCACGTCGGATCTAATTGTGAGAATTATTAAGAATAGGGATATTTTTTATAATCAATTGTTGGAACTAGGGTATTCAAGAGAAGCACTTAATTTGTCTTTGCCTGAGTTTTTATGCTTAAAGGTGAGAACGGTGTTAAAGAAAGTTTTGGGATGCCAGAAAAGAAAGAAAAAGGAAGCAACTACAGATGAAAAGAAAGCGAAAAAGAACTAATAAGAATATTTATATTTGATAATAAAAAAATCATTAATGAAAATTAAGCAAAAAAAAAAATTACATCCTCATTCGAAAAAAATAAATAATAAATTGAACTAAATTCCAGTCTTACTCAATTGACAAAAAATTTTGTTTTTTTCAAAAGTTTCCATATTTTTTTTGGAAAAATCCATTTTTTAATTTTTTTTTTATTATTTGATAATTAATTTTATTATTTGAAAAAATATATATATATATAAACAAACTTTTATGATTTAGTTTCTATTAAGGGAAAAATTTAATTTTTTTGAAATATATTTTAATTTCCATTTTTAATTTTTCAGTGAATACTAACTTTGAAAAAACAATTTATTAAAAATTGCTTCTAGTCAGTAATATTTTAAAAAAAAAATTTAAAAAAAATCCATGGGAAACAAACAAAAAGGTCCACCGTCATTGCAGAAGCAAATCTTTCAAGAAGTAAAAATGGCTCTTGTTTTTGGTCTTCCAGCCATTATTTCATATGCATCAGTTCTCTCCAATGAAAGCTATTATGAGCCCTGCACCACTTCAAGTGCCTCTTATCGATGGGCATATGCGTATTGGATTTATACTATTGTCAATACAGGAATTTGTTGCCTTCTTATTCCTTATTATATGAAGCAAGCCGATAGAATGGAGAAGGAAAATGGGGCAGTTAAGCCATGGAAAATCGCCCGTGGCATGACGAAATTATTGTTGTTGATTGGGAATTTTGTTGTCTATTTTGGTCTATGTTATGCCTATAACACTGGTGAAGATTGCAGCCATCTCACAAGGTTGATCCTTTCTTTTATCATTTTATTTCCGGTGATCTTTGTGTTGGTGGTTGCTCGGATGACCTATAAATATAAAAAAAGGAAAAATGAAATCCCTCAACCTCAAAGAGTGGAGACAGACTTAGAAGGAAAATGAGCAAATACCTCAAGAGAAGAAAAATATAATATTAATTTAAATTTACAGAATTTAAGGATTTAGAAAAAATTCCTTTAAAATTCATTTCAACCTTTAAAAACACTTAAGTTTTTCATCTTCATCATATTAAAAAATGCCTTTAATATTTGTTAAAACAAAACAATTTCATTTTATTAGTTTGGCATTTTACTCACTTTTTAATTTTTTGATAATTAATTTTATTCTTTGAAAAAAAAATAAAACAACCTTTATGATATGGTTTGATTAATGGAAAGATTTTTTTTTGAAATATATATCAGATTTACAGTTATGCCTATAGCACTGGTGATAATTGCAGTCATCTGGCAAGGATGACAAGGCTGATCCTTTCTTTTATCATAATTTTTCCGGTGATCTTTGTGTTGGTTGTTCTGATGAACTATAAGTCTATAAACACTTAAAAAAACTTAAAATTTTTCATTCTTTTCATCATTTCATCATAGAAAAATGTCACTTTTCTTTTGTACCCCCTACCCCACTTGAATATTGCTTTTTCTTAATATAATTTAAAGGTTCCCATTTATAATTTAGAAGCCTTATTAATTGTTTCCCTATAATCTGCGATTTTCTTAAAATATATGTAAATGGAATCTTGCCTCCTCTCAGGAAATCCAAATTTCTTCAAATCAACTCCAAGGTTTTTTCCCTTCATATGCAAAGTCCCTCAAAGCGACTTTTTTTACAAATTCAGGTTTCGATTTGGCCCATATATATAGAGTGTGATCCAGGGGTTGTGGCTTCAATGGA
>Ga0302186_10004251_pt1 | contig 10073 bp, 10 predicted proteins | sample II_Bog_E1_2_FD_198782 | JGI IMG/M metagenome (GOLD analysis project Ga0302186, IMG submission 198782) | Peat permafrost microbial communities from Stordalen Mire near Abisko, Sweden - II_Bog_E1_1 | ecosystem: Environmental > Terrestrial > Soil > Wetlands > Peat | place: Sweden: Abisko...
GTAGATTTAAAAACAAAAAAATCGTAAATGAAAAATTTATAAATTAGAAAATAATTTATAAATAATTTATTTTATTTTTTTTTGGTTTAATGAAATTTTAAGGGAGAATTTTTTTTTCTTTAGTTATTTTTTTTTTCAACTTTAAAAATTATTTGATTGTTATCGATGAATTTGCTGTGCTAGGAAAAAGTTTAGATTTTTTTATTTTAATATTATTTATTTATATATATACATTTTTTAAAAAATTGCTTCATAAAAATCCTCAGCTGCAAGCACAAATATAATTTTTTAAAAAAATTACGAAAATCTCTAAAAAATGGATCGTGATCTTCGAAAAAATTAAAAATCTATGGAAATAGAAAATATCCCTGCCATCTTATCGGAAGAACTGCAACATAAAATAATTGATGAAATTTTGGCAATGAGTGATATTGGCACCATTGCAAAGGCTTACTTAATCAGGAAAAATGAAAACATAAACTATCAAGTTTCCTATCAATATTTGTTGTCAAAGCAATATAATACAATGCTGACCTATTTAAACAGACCTGATATGCACATCCCCTTTCCGAATTCAGCTTCAAAATGGTCCAAAAAAGAATTTGAATATTATTTAATTCAAACGAAGAATGTTGATGAAAAAGAAATGTTTGGACCTGATCATTTTCAAGACATGCCCTTAGAGGTTAAGAATTTCTTAGAATTGCATGACGATAACTTTTTAATTCATTACAAAAATGCTGTGCTCAATAAGAATGTTCCAATTGACAAAATTTCAAAATTTGCGATGAAATATATTTCATATTTAAACGAAAATAATAGAGAATCACATATTGATAATTTGATGGCGAGCTTTTTAGAAAGTGTTTTTGGAAAAGATTTTATTGTCGACACTCAAACACCTTTGAAATTAATCGTAAATGAGGCGGATTGTGAGGCAATAACAGATGTCTGCGTTATCGATGGAGTTTCCTGTTGTCAGGGGGTAGTCGTTGTAGAAGATAAAACAGAAATCAATAAAGAAGGCGATCCTCAGGCCCAACTGATTGCGCAAGGAATTGCTGTAGCAGAGCAAAGTGATTGGAAAGCAGAATGGCCTGTCTATATGGTTTTATGCAAGGGATTAAGGATGGATTTTTATAAGGGCCTTTTTTCTAAAATCTTTTTGAAGAATGTCATTAATGGATTTGACAATTCCAAAATGACATTAATTTACCATTTAGATCAGCAGATCTGCTTAGAAACAGAAAAGGGAAGATTTTCAGCTGCAAGACTTTTTTGTCGGATTAAAGAAGACTGTGTGAAAAGACGAAATTAAAAACACTGAAAACATCATAACGAAAACAATCGCAAGCAAATAAGTTTTTTTTATTTATTTAACCTAATTATTTTTTTTTATTCCAAGTTGAAGAAGTTGCCAAATAGAAAACTCAAATATTCTATTGTTTCAATTGGGGATGCACCCAATTTAAAAAAAAGGCCCGCCATTATATTATGTCTTAATAAATTTTTAAAAAATTGAAAAAATTCAATCGAAATATATTGAATATAATTATGTTCTTATGAGTATTCAAATGGCAAGATTCTCGCAGACACTTATCCATCCTTTTCTTGGTGTTTTTGGGTTTGCATATCTATAGTTAAGTCAAAAATAATATATTTTAATTTAACTCGCATAAAAATCACATTTCCATCATTTTGAATTTTGAAACCTCTTCATTATTTGAATTATTGGTTTCGTAATGAGCTTTAGGAAGAAGGGTTTCTATCATTTTGTAAACATATTCATTCATCTTCCATTCCAAATCTTTAAAAAATGTTCATAAACATAAAAAAAAAAATATTTTTCGCTATTTACCTTTATTTGTTAAATCGAAAACAACATCACTGGTCCTTTGGTGTCTGAGTTCTAAAGGTTGTGAATTTTTTTCATTCTAAAAAATTTTTATATGCATATCTAAATTAGTCACCCAACCCTTCTAAACATAAGCAAGATTCTTTTGGATTTGAAAAAAAATTCAGCTTGTCTATTATCCAATAATTGTCTTGGATCTATTTCACGCAAAGAGGAATAGTCTTCAGGACTTTTGAGAGATTGCTTTACATGGCTGGTTAATGCTGAAATTTTATTAGGAGTTTCTTCCTGAATGGAGTCTTTTAAGACTTCCTCCTTTTTTGGTTGAACCTTAAAGAATGATGTGATTTTGGAATTTGATAATTTAGAGTTCTTTGGAGCAGCATTTTCTTTGTTCGATTGACTTGAACACTCAAGAGTTTCTTTTAATTTTGGATTCAAAAGAATAACTGCAAAGTTTTCGATATAAACGAAATTTTTGTTTTCCAGAATTGAGATTATATCATTGATCAATTCCTTCTCTGACCAAATAAACAAAATTCCATTATTTATTAATTTGGAGGAAAGTTGAAGGTTTTTCTATAATTAAGAATATGCTTAGGAAAACAAATAATTAAAAAATTACTAAATCTTCCATCGATTTTCCAGACAAATACTTCTCACTCTTCCATTCGATGTTTACATAAAGAGCTTGAAGAGATTGTGCATGTTCATCAAGCTTCACCTCTTTTACATCATTAGCACAAATTTGCCTTATTTTAAAAATTATGGAAATATTAAAATAAAAATCAGAAGAAACTTGAATGTTTTGGGATCATTTGGAAGAATAAAAAAGTTGGAATTTTTTCTCCATCCAAGTAAAAAATCATAGACATTGAAATCGCTTTAAATTTAATTTTTGTTATAATTTTTTATTTATTTATAAAATGAATGAAAAAAGACGGACCTCTTTTGAATTTTTTTTGATTTGGTCATCAAATTAGTCTTCTTTACTGTCTGATTTCCTATTCTAAATAGTGCCTCTTCAGTAGCATCATCTTCATCAGTATCATCTGAAACATCATTTTCTGAGAGTTCAACATAATTTTTGTCCAAATCATTTTTTGGAATTTTTTTATGTCTCAACTGAAGACCAAGCTATGAATTAGGAAAATATATTTTTTAACAAAAATAACTGAAAAAAACCGATTCATTCGAGTCATGATCGGAGATATCCAGTTCATTAAAGGATAAACTAAGAAAAATTCCCATTTAAGAAAGCAAAGTAAAAAAAAAATACTCTTTAGGATTCTCAAAACTATGTTCTTCCACCTAAGAAATAAAAGAGTCATGAGATCTTTGATATTATATTGAAAACATTTACCATTTGTCCGAAATTATTATCTGCAAACTCCATAAACTTTATTATAGATTTGATCGAATTCCGCTGCAGTTAAAAGGACAAAATTTGGAGGGAATTTATATTAAATAATAAATATAGAGAGGGAAAAATCGGTGGCAAGAATTTTTAAACATAAAATTCGAAAAAAAGACATGTGGGAAGAGAAATTTTTTCTTTATAATTTAAAATGCACAGAAAATAAAAAAGAAAAGGCATATAGCAAAAATGCCTCAATAAATTAAAAAAAGAAAAGACTTTATTAATTTTCCAGTTTTTTCGTTGTCTTTTTTATTTTCAAATAATGCTGTTAATTTTAATTTTTTGTTGTCTTTTTTATTTTCAAATGATGCTGTTAATTTAGGCTCCTCTATTCTAGCTTTTTGCTTCTATTTTTGAAACCTCTGTCAGTGTTCAAAAATCTGTCTAAATAATTGAACCATCCTCCAAAATTTCCGATGTTTTGAGTATGATGAAAATCATGGAATTCATTTGAGATTGTGAATGGAAGGATTCTGAGAGGGTTGATAGGGAAATCATAGCCTAAATGTTGTTCAGTTGTGTCAACAACTTTCAAAATAACCCTATCCAAATTTGTTGTTTTAATATTTCACAAATAAATTACCAAAAGCAATATGTGAAAAAATGCATTTTGGTTCCCAAAATGGTTGGTCCCATCAATGTTGGAATCTATGTCAACATTAATTTTAAGAAATTTTATATAGATGCTAATGAACAAACCACTAAACACAAAGATTCTAATGGATGCATGTATTCTCCACAAATGCTGACTGGATAAACACATTCATGATGTTTTTTGTGGATAAAGCTGTAGATGCTTGGATGATGCAAAATGCGATGGGCCCAATAGAAAATGAAATCATCATAAATGATGCAGAACAAAATTTGCCAAATTATTTCAATTCTTTTCAGAAAAATATTAAAGTTAAGAAAAAAATTTGAAATTACCCCTCTGGGAAGCTTTCGATATCAAAACGGTATTTGACAAAGGAAACTTTCATTGAGAAATACAAACTCACAGGAGCCAGGAAAAGATGCATTATTGCGATTGACTTTATAGATTTCTTAACATAATGAATCCATGTGACATAATCCTCTTCCCAAGGCCAAATTCTCTATTAATTTATTATTTTATCATTTAATTTTAAATTTTAAAAAAACTTTGGAGATCTTAAATTGTTCGATTAAAGGGTTTTTTGCCTTGTACAGGAAGTAACACCCAATTTGCAAGACAATATATGTTCCTGTATGACAGAGAAGAGTCAGAGAATAATAAAGAGTCTCCCCTTTTTGTTAAAAAAAAAATGATAATTTTTTAATTTTTTTAATTTTTTTTCTAAATTACTATCGAGTCTTGAAACTAAAAAATCATAAATGTGAAATCCAATCAGATTTGTCGAGACAAACAAGAAAATAGCCAAAAGGAGAGAGTAAAATCTAAATTCTATGAGAAAAATTATGAGGTGAGTAATATAAAAATAAGACGAAATTACTGTCAGAAAATGGAGTCAATAATGTTGTGAATTTGACATCATTTTTTTGGCTATTTAATTTGGCGTTCTTTATTTTGAAATTGAGTTCGGCTGGGATTGATTCATAAATTTTGGAATTCATGGGAATTATTTTGTTTTTTTTTTGAAATGGTTTTTTTTATTTCAACAGGAATCTTGAAAATTGTTTCTTTAAGATTTCAAACAATAATTTTTATTTTCTTAAAATTTCTTAAATTTTTGAATTTTTCTCAATTTTTTTGCTTCATTTGCTAAATATATTTTCGTTCTCAGATCGATTTTATTTTTGAAAGTAATTTACTCAGAAGACTTTTCATTTGATTTAAAACAAATAAATTTAATGAAAAAATTTATCAAAAAAATATTAGGAATTTTTTTAAATGATTTAATTTATAACGAATTTTTCCCATCCAAATTATAAACTCAATACAATAAAAACGACATTAAATCTCAGCTTGACTAGGATTTCTGGCTTCTTCCTCTTCTTCTTCCTCTTCAATGACAATTTCATAATCATCATGAAAGTAGTTATCACATTTATGAACAGAAATTAAAATAAGTAAAAATATTCCAATGAAAATAACTAAATTATATAAAATTTCAAGCCAAAAACTAAGATCTATTTCTGTTGTGTTTGTTTGCAGCGAGCCACATTCTGCAACTTCAATAAAACCGATTTTTCCATTTTGTAAATCGAAACTTGCATAAATGTTTTCAAAAAAAAAAGATCCTAATTCAACATCAACTTTATGTTTTGGATTTATTAGAACTAAGGAGCAGATATCGAAAGAATTTGAATTATTTGAGAGTTTTTCAAGTAATTCTGTAGAGTTTTGACCAGGGCAAATTTTGAAATAGTTTGAGATTTTTTTGGTGAAGCTTTTGCGAAAACTTTCATCGTATAAAGTTAAAAATAAATCAGGCAAAAAATGTAGCACCAAATTCAATTCATTCAAAGTAATGGTCACCTTATCACCATAAAACATATCCTTGATATTTTTGCAGATTTTTTCTTTTAATTTATAAAAGAGGCTGCTTTCATCTCTATAAATATAGCATAAATTGTTGATAATGTTTCTGATGATAGGTTCAATGATGTGTTCAGGCAAATAAATTGCATCATTATCGAGGTTTAAATGAGCGTTCACCAGATCTCTGTTCAACGTTCTTTCGTTCATTTTTATAGATTCCAACTTTACCATAAAATTAAAAGTATTGAATTGATCAAACCATTGCATTTTTCCAAGTTTCTCTCTAATTCCAGCATCGTCTCCAATAATTAAAAAGCTATCTGCTTTATTTATGCAAATTCCATATTTATATTTATATGTGACTCCTCTTTCTACTAACTCCTCTATTAAAGAATTACCATAAACTCCTTCATTTTCACTATATCCTAAACCTAATAAACCATGAATATTGTTATTTTTCTCATTGGTGTAATCAGACATTCCATCCAACAAATAGACGATATTTTGCAACATAACGAATTTCTTTTCGAAAAAACCGAAGTCATGGCCCAAATATCCCAATGTTTTCATATCCGCATTTTTGAAGTGAAAATCAGAAGCACAAAACTCTTGGTTCGGCTCAACATAAAGCCAACAATTATCATCATTAACGCCATAAAGATTAAATTTATATTGGGAAAGATTGTAGTCGATGTTTTTGTTGATGTTCAAAGATAGATATATTAAACTTTGGTCCAAAGAGATTTTGAGGAAAACTGTTGAGTAGCTGATATTAATAAAAGCACCATAACCTCTGAAAGATAAATAGTTTGACTCTGGAACATTCAAATTGGTGTAATCGGCGTTTATCTTGACCATCTCAAAAAAAGAAGGAAGAGTTATATTCATTTGATCATTGTTCATTTCAACCATATCAGTCGGCAGAACTTTCAAAATAACCGAACATTCAAAAGAGACGAAAAATGAAAATAGAAATAAGATTTTAAAATTAAATAACATATTTTTCATTTTCATTTTGATATTTAATATTAAAATTCCATTTTTTGAAATTTAAAATCAAAAAAACAAAAGAATTTGAAAATTTTGAACATTTTTTCATTATAAAAAAATATTGATTTGATTTGGTTTAAAAAAATTTGCATTTTAATAGTTTCTTCTTCTAAAAAAATTTAAATTTAATTTTCGCTTTTAAACAAAATTCGTTTTTCTTTTTATGGCAACTGTTTACGACAATATCAAAAATGACATAAAGAAGGGAAGGTAATCCATCTCTTTTGAAGAAATATTCTAATATATTTAGGCATTATGCATTTCTTGGACAATATGAAGAGTCCTTAAAATTTTTCATGACATCAAATGATGATATAGAAAAGTATTATTTTCTATTTGATTGAATTTAATCATCTTTAAAGGATAAAGCAAAATTGTCTGGATGCATTATTGAAAAACGATTGGAAAAAACTTCAATTCGAGATTCAAGCTGAAATAAGTGTCGTGCAAGAACTTTCAAATATGATCAAAGGAATCATCGTAACTGAATATACAAATAATTTTTTGAATTTTTGATATCAGAAACCATCCCAAGAATTAAAACCCAAAAACTCAGTTCCAGAAAATAAATTGGTTGGTCACCCTCATAATCAACCTTTCAATGAATGCCCTGATGTTTATAACGAACAGGATCTGCCGAACTTAAACGTCGAAAGAAGAAGAAGTGGAGATATTGAAGGCAACCCTCCAAAAGAAAACAGATTTCCTTTTGGCCAAAAACCTTTTACTCATCATGAAATTCAAAGACATGACAACAATTCCAATCCAAATATGAACAATAATAATAATAATAACAACCAGAACTACAACAACTATCAAAACTTCAACAATAATAATAATAACAACAACCAAAATTTTAACAATAACCAAAATTACAACAACAATCCAAATTACAACAATAATCCAAATTACAACAATAATGCCAAATATGACTACAACCCACAAAATCCACAAATGAACTTGAACAACAATTATAATAACAATAACAATCAAAATTATGATAATTTTGGGAGAAACCAACAAATCAACCCCGAATATCAAGACGATCCATTCCAAAACTACAATGAACCTCGAAATTACAACAACATTTTTAACAAAAACAAGGAATATAAAGATCCTGATGTTTGGGACCCAGCACCACCTGTCAAGCAGAAAAAAACAGCAAAAAACGTCTCCAAACCAAAGGCCACACCAACTTCAAACCCAACCAAGCAAAATGCCAAGATAACTAATCAAAAACAACCTCAACCTCAAGCTCAACCTCAAAATCCTAATCCTAATCCCCAAGACAAAGATAAGTAAATAAATCATTTAAATTTTTTGTATAATTTTTTTTAGGAGGAATTATGCAAAGCCATGGCTTGCCCCTGAAAAAAAGGATGAAAAAAAGTTATTTTTATTTTTATTTTTTTTTTTATTTTTATTTGATCAAAAGCACTGGGGAAAACAAATCATTCCTTTACAACTGCTATCCTGACGGAATTGGTCCAGATTCAGACTTAATTAATATTTTAGAAAAAGATGTTGTGGAATTGAATCCCTACGTCAAATTTGAAGACATAGCTGAATTAGATAAAGCTAAAGAAATTCTTCAGGAGGCTGTCCTTCTACCAATTATGATTCCAAATTTCTTCAAAGTACATAAATAATATTTTTTATAATATGAATTAATTATAGGGGATTCGCAGACCTTGGAAGGGAGTTTTAATGTTTGGGCCACCTGGAACAGGAAAAACTATGTTAGCAAAGGCTGTGGCAACTGTGAATGAAATTTTAATTTTTTGAAAATAATTTATTGGATTTAGCAAGGGAAAACCACTTTTTTCAATGTTTCAGCTAGTAGTTTAGCTTCTAAATGGAAAGGAGAATCTGAAAAATTAGTTAGAGTAGGATAATATTACATTAAGAACAAAAATTTAATTTGGTTGCCATAGATTTTGTTTGAAATGGCAAGATATTATGCACCAAGCACAGTTTTTTTCGATGAAGTTGATGCTCTTGGTTCTAAACGTTCGGACGCTGATCATGAATCCAGTCGAAAGTAAATTTTATATTTTTTTTTTTTTTCAAATTACTTAAGGGTGAAATCAGAACTTTTAATTCAAATGGATGGAATTTCAAGTTTAACAGAAACTCCTGAAGGGTCTGATAAGAAAATTGTAATGGTTTTGGCTGCGACCAACAGGCCATGGGATTTGGATGAAGCATTGAGAAGAAGATTAGAAAAAAGAATCTGTTTCAATATTTTTGTTTATCTTTAAACGACATTCTTCATTGAATAGATATTCCTCTCCCCACTGAATCAGGAAGAAGAGAAATGTTCCAAATTTATTTGAAATCAGTGAAACTTAGCAATGACATTGATTGGGATTATTTAGTGAAGAATAGTGAAGGTTATAGTGGGGCTGATATTTGCAATGTAAAATTTGAATTGATTGATAACAGAAATTAAAAAATTTGTTAAGGTTTGTAGAGACGCAGCTTTAATGCCAATGAGAATAAAATTGCTACAAGAAGGCGGATTTAATAAATTAAAAAAAGATGATTTGGATCAACTTCAAGGTATATAATAAAATGCTTTAGAAATGATTTAACAATAATTTTAGTTGAATTGGATGTTCCTCTGGTGCAAAAACACTTTGAGGAAGCATTGAAAAATATTAGTAAATCAGTGAGTAACGTTGATTTAAGTCATTATGAAAAATGGATGGCAGAATTCGGATCAATTTAATAATAAGAAGTTAAAAAAAATATTTTTAGTTTAAAAAATCCTTAAAAAAAAATGCAATGTATTCACTTAGTGCATTCACAAAAATAATGGCGATTTTTTAAAGCATTGTTTACGTTTATTGCATTCTTGCAAAGTTCGAGCTTATAATCCTGCATAATTAATAATAATATTGCATGCATGTTAAAACGAAATAAAAATTTTTAGTTGTGGTTCTTTCTTTTATTTTTATTAAAATATAAAATTATATGAAAAATTTTTTATTCTATAGATAAAATATTTCCTCATGGTGAGGAAACAAATAAATCCACTAAATTAATAAAAATTTTTTCTGATTGTTTTTTTTTTTTTATTGTTTAATGGAAAAAGACTTTGGAAAAATTTTTTTTTTTTTGAAATTCATCGAAATTTTTAAAAAATTTATAGTTGAAAAAAAGACTTAGTTTTTTTTTTAAAAATTTTTTATATGCAAATTTGGCATTTTCTTTTTCTAATATATTTTTATTTGAATGAATAATATTTCGATTTTCTATAGAAATTCTTTCAAAAGAAATTCTAT
>Ga0302186_10004252_pt1 | contig 10072 bp, 7 predicted proteins | sample II_Bog_E1_2_FD_198782 | JGI IMG/M metagenome (GOLD analysis project Ga0302186, IMG submission 198782) | Peat permafrost microbial communities from Stordalen Mire near Abisko, Sweden - II_Bog_E1_1 | ecosystem: Environmental > Terrestrial > Soil > Wetlands > Peat | place: Sweden: Abisko, Stordalen...
CTGTATTTTGGAGATAGATGTGAAAGGAGCTCAGAAAATACATGAGAAATATACAGATGCCAATTATATCTTCATCAATACGAAAAGTCCCGACACTTTGAAAGAAAGGATCATTAAAAGGTAGAAAATTAAAGAAATATGAATATTTTATGAAAGAATTGATTCGGGACTTTAGAGGAGATGAAAGCCCTGAACAAATCGAGGAAAGATTGAAAACTGCGGAAACAGAATTGAAGGTTTTCAAGGAAATGGGGATTTATACTGAAATTCTCAATGAGGATTTTGAGACTGGTTATAAAGAACTCGTGGAACATTTAAAAAGCCTCTATCCAAAGGCTTTGGAAGGTAAAGACAATTAATTATGAATATATAAAAAAAAAAAGCCAGAATTTTATTTATGTTTTTTTTAAATAAATTTCATGAAAATTAAAGAAATTTTAAATTAAATCGTTTGAAATGAAAAAGTTTCAAGAAATTTCTTTTATTTCAATATTTTATTAATCTTGATCAGAAATCCCACAAAAAACATACAAACTTAAGGCTTTATAATAAATTCAAATAAAGTATAGCATAATCATGGTTCTTCTTTTTTTTTCAGACCTTCACTGTGAAATCATCAAATACTGCTTTCTTCACGAATTTTCCTCTTATTCTAGGCTTCGCCTTAGCCACCATCTTACGACCAATGAAGCCTCTATTAATTGGATGGTTAAGTCTCCATTTTTGTTTCTTTTCCTTATAATATTGGATTTTGAGAAGTCTTTGTTCCTTGGAATAAATGCCGCTGATTTTTTCGGTTTTTTTTGTGGGAAGAGATTTGAAATTAAGCGAGGAATCGCTGTTTTTTTGGAATAACTGTAAATTAGCTAAATAATTTATAAGGAATAATTAGACAAGAAATTTAAAAAATGTGATTTCTATTACAATTCAAAAAAAAGCAAAAAATCTCATAAATCTCATAAAATCTCATAAAATCTCATAAATCTCATAAAACTAACACCCTTAAAAATCCTTAAAAATCCTTAAAAATCCTTAAAAATCCTTAAAAATCCTTAAAAAGCCTTAAAAACCTTAAAAACGTTAAAAACAGTTAAAAGCTCTATAAAACAGAGAGTTTTATAGTTTTTTGAAAAAAACTACGATTGTAATTACCTGTATAAGTGTTGATTTCCTTGAGGAAGTTGGCTTGTTGAAGGAAGAAGCCATGCATGATACTGTAATCTAGCAATGGATTATTGACCATTTTGAATTGTCTCATCATTTCAAGCCAAATGGTTAATCTTCCTAAAAGAAAGGAGGTTTAAGATTTATTGTTTATATAGAGATTACCTTCATTTGCCAGATCCACACCTTGGTTTTCTTTAACTGATGATAGCCCATTTTCTTCCTTTTTGATAGAAAACTCTTCTTTTTTGATCTCCGCAATTGAGTCTTGCTCAAATTGGGTTTTTTGGCTGTTTTTCTCTTGAGTGACAATAGCTTTTTCAAAGCCTGGTTTACTGTTTTGGAAAAAGCCTATGAAATATGAAAAGATAAGGTTTTTAGGGCTTTTTGTAGAGGAAATGAGGCGTTTTACTTAAAAGAGAAGGATCTAACGTCGATGCAGTGGTTTGAGGAGATAAAAAGGACATTAGATTGGGTAGCGAGGCTAGAAATGGGAAGGGAGCTTGGAGATTGGGCATTATGGCTTGTCTCATTGGGATAAGGTAGGAGGAGAGATTTCGTAAATTTAGGCTAATTTGAATTAGGAAAAATGATCAAATCTTAAATTATTGTTTGATGTGCACTGAATAAACTGAGATGAGAAATCGAGATTTTTTTAAATAAAAAACTCGATTTTTGTTATGTTTTTATCTTTGATCAAAAATCGAAATAAAAGAAAATTTTTTATTAATAATTATATTTTAAAGACTTTAATATGAAAATTTTTATTTAATAATTACATTCGAAAGCCTCAAATTTATTATGAAAAAATAGAAATCGTCAAGATAAAAATTTTTTATTCTATAGCCTCAAATTTATTAAGAAAAGTATAAATAATCATATAAAATTTACTACCAAGAATTTTTTCATTTAGTTTCGTACTGTCAAAAGACCTTTTTTCTTAATTCACAAAAAAATTCCATGTTTTTTTAATAATTACAATTTAAAGCCTCAAATTTATTAAGAAAAAATAGAAATCATCAGATAAAATGTACTGCCGATAATTTTTCCATTTAGTACGGTTAGTTTAGTACTATCGAAAGAGCTAATTCCTAAATTCACAAAAAAATTCCCATCTTTTTATATCTAGCAAAAACTTTTAAAAAAACTCTAGAGAAAAAATTGAAGTCTTAAAGGTAAAAAAGTCATTTCAGAGATCTTCATATCAAAATCAATGCCAATAAAAAGCCTAGCAATTTTATTAGAAGGAAAGCTAAAAATCATAAAAATCTTCGTTTTCTTTTTAGAAATTGTTGAAAAAATAGCTATTTTTTTTATTTTGGACTAAATGCGTTTTTCTCTTGAAAAATTAGGAAAAAATATTGATAAATTTTTGACAAATTAATATTCAAAACGAAATATTGAATAATTTCTTATATAATATAGCTTTTCTACTTTAATTTCATGTTTTTCCTTCCAATTTCCTCTGCCATCTCTTTAATTAAATCCTGAAACACAAGATCTTCGATTTCCAGCTTCAATTCCAATTCATCTTCTCTGAAATCGAGCCAATCCTCTTCATTTTCCTCATATTCTTTAATAAGCATCTTCTTCATTTTATCTTCTCTAGTTCGAGCCACAAAATCATCAAAATTGCCTAATTTGCTTCTAGAAATAAAGACTTCCTTTTCAAGGAAAACCCCGCATAAAAAACTAGGGAAAGTCTCGATTTTATTAAGACATTTCCCAACAATTTCCTCAAGATTTTCTTCTTTTATGGCTTTTTTCTTGTTTTTAATGTTTTTTTCCCAGAGATAAGGCCGAGATTTCAGTCCATAGGGTCTTTGCGAATTCATGAGATTGTTAAAAGCATCGAATATTGATTTGAAATAGTTTTTATCGAGATTTCCATAATTTAAAGCTATGAGATTTTGAATTTTAGGGTAAAAATCATCAGGAATCATAGGCTTCATTTCGACCTTCCGATCTATATAAGGAAGAATCATATTATCATTGAGCATAGAAGTGAATTTCAATGAGTTTTCTCTAGATTTCCTGAGTTTTTCTTGTTCAGAAACACCCAAAGGAGTTCTTATGTTTTCTAATAAGATGGTTTTCAGGGTCTTATCTTCATAAAGGATTATTGATTTGAATTGAATGAGGTATTCAAGAAAAAGATCATTGAATCTTTGTCTATTAAGAGAAATTGCAGAGATTGGAAGTTCTAATATTTTCTTTTGTTTAGAACTTGAATTTTGGGGGGCTGCGTTTTCTAGTAAATATTCCTTTGGTGGTGATTTTGAAGAAAATTCATTAGTCTTCGCTGGAGAAGTGGTTGCGCTTTTCTTAAGAAAACCCTTTATAACGAGAGAGTTCTTTAAAGTCTCATCTATCAGGAAATCAAGCAAGGCTTCTGTAATTAAATCATTCTTTTCAAGCGATTTCTCTATTGATTTTTCATTGGATTTTTCGATTGATTTCTCTATTGATTTCTCTATTGATTTCTCTTCTAATGATTTTTCTTCTAATGATTTTTCTATTGATTTTTCTATTGAGTTTTCTATTGATTTCTCTTCTAATGATTTTTCTTCTAATGATTTTTCTATTGATTTTTCTATTGAGTTTTCTATTGATTTCTCTTCTAAGGATTTCTCTTCTAATGATTTCTCTTCAAATGATTTCAATTCTAATGATTTCTCTTCTAATGATTTCTCTTCAAAGGATTTCTCTTCAAAGGATTTCTCTTCGAAATATTTCTCTTCAAATGATTTCCTTTCTAACGATTTCTCTTCTAGTGATTTTTCATTAGATTTTTCATTAGATTTCTCTTGATATTTCTCTTGAAGCAAAAAAGGAACTGTTCTAGTAGGCATTATAGGTGAGGAAATCATTGGTTTTTTCAAAATATCCTTCGGAGTGATGATTTTCACAATATTCAAGAGATTTTCCGCATCAGAAGTCAAATAAACCAAAGTTTCAACAGGAGATTTTTCATTATTTTGTTGAAAATCTGATAATTTATTATTCGAAGTATTGGAAAAAGGTGAGAAATTGTTCGATAATTGTGAATTATTGGAATTCTGTGGTGGTTTTTGGGATCTTGTTTCTGGTGATTGGGCTTCGAATTCACTATAATTCAATTCATTTTTCTCAATAAAAGAGCTATTTTCTTTGATTTCTTCATGGAAAATCGAATCTTTCGCATTTGAATTGATCTCAATGAAACTACATTGGAATTCTTTCATATTAGTTGAGATTTCTGGCTCTTTTTCAATAACTTGTCCTTTTCTATCATTTTCCTCCGAAAAAACAATAGTTTGTTTCAATAAATCAAAGACTTTTATTGGAGATTCTTCATTATTATTAAAAGTTTTATCAGGAATTGGGCTTTTTTCAATAAATTCCAGGTTTTCTTCAATAAACTCAGACTTTTTCTCACTAAATTGGTCTATATTTTTATTTAAAAACTCTTGATTTTCCTTCTTTTCCTCTAAAAACTTATTAAAGTCTTTAAAATCGCCATTATTTTCATTATTTTCATTATTTTCCTTTATTTTCTGATCAGATTTCCCAGATGAAGAAGTATTTATTATGATTCCAGGGCTTATAAACCCATCAGATAGGCATTTCTTCTTTAAATTCTTCTGATTTTCCATGAAAAAACTATCAATTTTCGCTTGATGTAAGGTTTCTCGAATTCTCTGAAATCCTCGAATAACTTCTTTTTTATCAAAATCTCTTAATTCTGGCTTGATTTTCCTAGTCTTTTCTCTGATTTCATTGGCTTCCTTCAATATATTAAAATCCAAAACTCCTAATAGTTTCCTAGGCTTTATCCTTTCCCATCTATTCCTCATTAGATCAAGAGTTTTCTTTGCTTTTATTTGTGGTTTTATGGCTTTATTATCAAAATCATGAGTTTTCCCAATAGATAATTTGCCTTCTCTGAATAAAGAAGAACCTCCTTTAGAATCTTCATCTAGATTTATAAAGAGATTTCTTGAGTTTCCTTTAGAGTTTTCGTAATAATAAATTGTTTGAAACTCACGATTTCTCAATTCACATGAATTATTATTAGAACTACTCGCTGATAACTCGATTAAAGAATCTTTATTTGTTTCAGGATTATTCATTATTAACATGTTATTGTCTTCAATCTCTAAATCCTTAGAGAAAAACTCAGGATTTCCTTCATTTAAATCATTTTCTTCAGGAATTTCCTTGGTTTCCTCAATTAAATCATTTCTTTCTAGAGATTTTCTCTTATTTTCATTATGGAAAGCTCTGCTTTTTTTATCATCATTGCTTTTTTCATGATCATTTTTGAAATTTCTATTATTTTCATCATTATTATTGAAATTTCTATTATTTTCTTCAATATTGACAGATTTTTCATGAGAATTGCCATATTTTTCATTATAAAAGCCTTCATATTTTTCATTGAAAATCCCGCATTTCTCATTATTGAATTTAGCTTCCGAATTATCTCTACTCGAGTTTCTATATTTCACGATATCGCTTGAATTTTTGGCTATTTCATTAATAAAACCACTATAATTCCTTCTATCTCTAAAGCCTCTCCAGAACTTCTGAATGAAAATGGCTGCAGTTCTTAGGACTTTGGCTTGATCTAATTTTTCTCTTTTTTCAAGCATTTTCCTCGTCTGGACGCTATAATTCCTCATGATTTTGGATTTATTTTCAGGCTTTTTCTCTTTTCTCCTTTGTTTCCTCCTATTCCTCATAAATTCCCTCAAAGTGGTCAATTGTTCTTCAGTTAATAGTCTTTTCTGTGAAATTCTGCTGGTTTTCTGGTTATTTTGGCCTTTTTCTTGAGAGATTTCATTGATTTTCGAGACAAATCTGATAGTTTTGCCTGAAGACAACTTATTGAGAAACGTCGTTTTATTGAATTCTCGAATATTCTGGTTTTTTTCTTTCAGAGTGGCGATTTTCCTCAATTTCAGCGTTTTCTCCTCGTTTTCTAACGCTTTATTAGCGAGTTTTTCCCTTTTTATTCGCTTTAAATTCTCTGAGATTAATTTATCAATTTTCTTGATCTTTTCATCTTGAGAAGGCATTATTTTTATTTCCTGTTCGATTTTTTGTTCGTTTTCAATGACTTTTCGTGATATTGGCTTAGGCTTTTTGGGTTTTTGAGGCTTTTTTTGTTTCAAGGTCTTCGCCTCAGGTTTTATCAGGACTTCGCCTTCTTTCATCTCAAAGAGTTTCTTGAGAAAAGGGTTGATTTCCTTGATTTTGGCTATGATTTCATTGAAATTGTCTATTTTTTCAATCTTTTTATTCAAAATCTTAGCCTTTTCATTCTTATTTTCGCTTGTTTTCCTCTTGTTTTCTCTATTTCTGTGAATAAAATTGGCTTTTATCAGCTTTTTATTCTCTTCTATGAGAATTGGACATTGCTTTATTGGGAGATTCGCCAAATTTATCTGCGAATTATTGATTTTTTTACCTAGAATAGATGGTTGAGAAGCCTGTAAGCCTGCTTTATTGATGTTTAAAGTCAAATTGATGTTGATATTATCAAGGTTCTCCTTATTTGGCTCATAAAAGGAAATGCTTTTGGAACGTTTGGACATCTATGGAAATTTGAATTTTTTTGAAAAAAAAGTAATGGGTTTTTTTAGAAAAGAGAAAATTTAAAATTTCTCTATAAATTTTAAATTTTTCTCAGAAAAAACTGATTTTTAACTATTTTTTCCCCAAGCAAAAAAAACAATAGAAAAAGCTTGAAATTTAAAAATTTCTCTATATATTTTAAATTTTTCATTTCTCAGGAAAAACCTCTTTTTTTCTAATAAATTTTGGAAAAATCCATAAATTTTTGTTTTTTCATATAAAAAAACATAGAAAAAAGTTAAAATTTATCTTTTCTTTGTTATATTCGCTCTTTACTAACAAATCATAGGTCATTTATACAAAAAACACTCTAAAATTCACATAGATTCCCTCTTTCCTCTAATTAATTTCCAGCGCTTCCCCTTGAGCTTCCACTATTGACTATTTCTTCTAATTTCTGGATTTCTGTCTTGAGTTCCTTATATCTTTTATAATCATCTTCCACGGGTGATATATCCTTATGATATTTGATTTTGCGATTATTATCTTTGGTGAAATTTTGTTGATAATTATGCAATTTATTCCTCAGTTCATTTTTCGTCTTCTTCAATTCGTCCAATTTTTTCTTCAGATCATTTATCGAAAATTTCATGGGTCTTTCCATCTTATTGCTTTCCACATTCGGGATTTCAAAGCTTTTGCTTTTTTGATAATTTTCTGTTCTATTATTGCTATAGCTGTTCTTAATTTCTTTATTATTTGTAGTATGATTTGATGACCCTTGGCTTTGTTGTGACCTATCTCCCTGTTCTTTCATTAGAGATTGTTTGATGAGCTTATAATAAATGTAGAGAGGTCTCATAGGCTCTTTTTCATTTCTGATGGGCGGTCGATTAAAGATCCCATCAAATGTGAAATCATATCTTTTCAATTCATTTTTCACCATTTTCTTCTTATCCTCCAATTCACCTACTCCTAACCCCTCCATAGAGGTTTTATGGATCTGATTTTCATCCAATTTCAATTTCTTCAAACTTTCCTGAAGCAATCCTGGGCCTTCATTAACAAGCCAGGCTTCTAAAGAATCTATATTTGCAGGTTTTTTCTTGAGTTTTATCAGGTCTTGTTTCTGTTCTTCTGGTTGTTTTATTGTTGTGTTGTTATTTTTATTATTATCAGAAGAAGATTGGGTTATTAAGGGTTCAGGTTTTGGCTTATTTAGGTTAGGATTGAGATTTTGATTGAATTCTTCATGGCTTTTCTTCAAAGGGATGCTGGTTTCAAAATTCAGAGAATTGCTTTTCTTGAGGAGCATTTCATGGTTCGTTTGGATGTTCGAGGGTTTTTTGAATTGTTCTGCAGAGGATTCGAAAATCGGCTCTATAAAAGACAAGTTGGGATCAGGAATTTAGGAGAAGAAATTACGAAATACTTGAAGGAATTTGAATGTCCGAAGATTTCTTAGGTAGGATTTTGCCGAAAAGCTGACCCACCGTCGAGGTCATAATTTCGTTGAGAAGGTCGAATTCCATTAATTTAAAAAAGGAAAAAAAACAATTTCTCAATTTTTAAATTTTTATCGATTTTTTGGGATTCGCTTTTAATCTCATTTTAAATTTTTTGAAGTTCTGTTATTATTTTTTGTTTTGTTAGAAAATCAAAGAAAATTTCAAAAATGAAAATTTGATGGCGAAAAAAAAAATTTAATAAAAATTCCATTTTTTATTGAAAAAAATTTCATAAAAATTTGATAGTTAAAAATATATTATTTTTTATTTAAGGTTGACATCTTTAAAACATTTACATCATATAAATAATCAAATTCATATTTATTATGTTTTATAAATATAAGGGTTTTTCTAAATTAAACTTTTTATTTTACTAAAAATGAACAAAATATTTAAAATTATTAAGGATCTTCTCTATGAAGCCGACATTTTCAAATATAAGTTCAATTTCACCTTTGATAATGGAAAGGAATGCCTTTCAACTCAAACAGGAAAAAGTCTCAGCATCTCTCTTTTTGTTATTTTGCTTATATTATTTCTGGAAAGCGATTTAATTACAAAAAGCAATAGTACAAATTTGATTCAAGACTTAAATCCAGAAACCAACCCTGAGATCTCTTTAAATTCGGAAAACTTCAATTTGAGATTTGGCATTTATGATCAAAATTTGATTTTTTATCCATTAGACTCATCTAGTTTTAATTTGGCAATTTCCTCAATGTTTTATTATGTTGACCCAACATTGCAGCAAAGTATAAAAATAGAAACATTAAAAAAATACCAAAAATGTACCAATTTTTCTATGTATTGTCTTGATGACAATAATTTTTTTTTGAAGGGCCTCTTAAATGGAAAAAATACCAGTCTCATCATGGTAAAAATTTCATTATGTGATAATTCAACCTCAAACAATACTTGCAAACCAAAAGAAGAGATAAATCAGTTTATTTTAGGGAAGTTTTTGGCTATTTGGTATCAAGACTTTTCAATAAATTATGATAATTACGAAAATCCTTTGAGTTATGGCTCTAACGCTGATTTGATTATTTGCTATTAGACCCGAATCTCTCAAAGACATTGCAAATTTCTTTAAAAAAAGCTGAATTTATTAATGATAATGGATTATTTTCTTTAAATGGTCAAACAACAGATATTTTTATGAAGGATTCTGAAATAAATGATTTTATTTCAATAGGAGAAAGCCAAATTGTTGGTTGCATTGCCATTAACTCAAGTAAGAGCATGCAAAAAATCACAAGAAGTTATCAAAAACTTGGTCAGCTGTTCTCAAATTTATTATTAGTATATAATATCTTTTTCTTGTTTGGCAGTTTTCTGTTGAAGAACGGAAGAAAAATCAATATTATTGATCATATTGCACAGGAAAAAAAACAAAAAAACAAATTTAAAAAAAGGGTTAATTTCGAATTTAGTAAAAGAATGCTTTCCAGAATGTCTCACCCAGATATATCCAAAAATATCCAAAGAAATGAATTTACACCCCATTTAAAAACAAAAGATTTGAAAACTCTATATAATCTGAGAACAGCATTTTTTGACAAAATTATGCAAATTGTTTGTTGCAAAAGTTCCTTTTTCTCGAATTTGAAGGTATGGAGAAAAAAAAGAAAAATGAAAGAAAAAGAATATGTTGAAATAACAAGTTTAAAAAGTTTATTTCAAAAATTCATTATATAAATGAACAATTAAAAATTAAATATAAAACATTTTATTACAAATCCAAAAAAGGATTTGAAACTTTTTTCATTTTTTGATTTTGTTTTTGAAAAAAAAATTTAGTCTGAGTTTTCGAAAATATAGAGGTTTTACGGTAATTCCAA
>Ga0302186_10004254_pt1 | contig 10071 bp, 13 predicted proteins | sample II_Bog_E1_2_FD_198782 | JGI IMG/M metagenome (GOLD analysis project Ga0302186, IMG submission 198782) | Peat permafrost microbial communities from Stordalen Mire near Abisko, Sweden - II_Bog_E1_1 | ecosystem: Environmental > Terrestrial > Soil > Wetlands > Peat | place: Sweden: Abisko...
GATCAAGACAATTACCAAAGAGAATATGGAAGAGATGAAAAAGAGAATAGAGTTCAGCAAGAATATGAACTTAATAGATGCAAATGGTGGATGAAGGCTATGGGCATCAAACTAGAGAAAGTCTTGATTAGCCTCGCAAGAAGACACAAAAAGTTCTACAAGAACTTATTTACACTCCAGTCCATCCAGCTCATAAATAGCGAAGGATGGGAACCGGTGAAATCTGGTCTAATCTATTATGGCACTCAAGCAAAAATTGAGAAAAAGAAGGTGCAGAAAGAAGATGCAAGAGAGAAAATCAATGAAAGAAGAAAATTTGAAGATGTGTTTTTTGTTCAAAAAAATGTACAACAACCCCACGACATGTATGCTTTTGCAAAATAGTTTATTTTAATTTTGAAATAGAAAAAAAAAGCTGGTTCTGATCCCTCATATAATGCATTTAAAAAATCAAAGAGCAGGTATTTTTATTTTTAACAAAATTGTAATTTTTTATGGCACTTCAGTATTGATTTGGCTCCATCAGTCAAAGAATCCCAAACCCAAGAAGGAATCAAATATGAAGGAATAATATCCATACTGAATCAAATTTCCGAATTTGAACCAATTGATCCAAAGAACAGGTCATTGAAATTAGGATTGTTCTCCCTTGAAACTGAGGAAAAGAAACAAAAAATAAAGGAGTGGTGTCTTCTTGATAAAAAAAAAAGGCAAATAAGGTTGAAGAATCAAAACTTTCCTATTACAATTCAAAGGTTTAAAGAGAACAAACATTGTTATTTTATCCATTTTGAAAAATGGCATGAAGATCTTGGATATCAAAAAGTAATTTTTATGAAATGACTAATTTGCTAGGATTTTTATATAATGGAAAATCAGAACAGGATGAGGAGTTAGTAGATGTAGATTGCCGATCCTGGCCCGATTTTATAAAGGTAGTATATTTTCACAAAATTTATCAAAAATATCAAAATTTAATTAAAAATTATTAAAATTTAACAAAATTTTACAAAAAATTTACAAAAATTCAACATTTTTGCAAATGGAAACAAAATCCTATTTTTAATATTAAGAAATACGTTAATTTTTTTTTTGAAAATTCTTAATTTTTATTTATTTTATTAAATTTAAATTTTTTTTTGTTTTTTTGCAAATTTATTTTTCTCTTTGTTTTTCATTTCAATTATTTCAATTCATAACCCTAAACATTAATCGGGATATAAATAAAAGGGAAGAAATCCTCTGTTTCATTCAACTCTTCCTTCGTTCCATAAAGGCCTATATGTTAAATAATTTATTTATCTTTCAAATTTTTTTTTTTTTCAAACCGATTTGTGATGGATCTCCAAACATCTTCAACAACACAGCAAGAACCTTTTTTTCTTTCGTGGCTTGAGGCTCAATTATCATATTGGCAGTATTTTCTTCGCTTCCGAATCTCAGAGCTGAGTCAACAAGGAATCTAAGGATCTTAAAAAAAATTATAAAATGATATTTTGTGATAAAAACCTTCAAATGGATATAGGTGATATAGAGTTCACTGAATTGTGTTTCGCATTCGATTTTGAGATCATACTTTTACAAAGGAAACCACAAAAAGCGTTCAAATAAATAAAAATGAATTTTTCATCAAAATATAAAAGTATAATATATGTTTTTTTACTGTTTTCTTCTGAGCCTCTGTATTCAAAGTCACTCTTTGTTTTTCCTTTTCCTCGTGCTCATTCGGCTTGAATTCGAATTCCCTAATCGTCACCCTTTAAAAAAATAAGCCTAAACTTCAAATTCAAATAAATAACTTAAGTTTTTCTCTCGATTTCAAAATAAACGCCTCAAGAGGAGTCAATTCTTTTTTCACGGGCACTTTTGGGTCTTTGTCTTCCTCTTCCACAACTTGCTTCTTATATAGTGGAATCTTCAAAAAACCTACTCTCCAAGGCACCAAACCATCCTTATCTTCCATTCCAAATTGTCTAAATTAAATTAAAAATAAGTTTTTTATTTGAAAAAAAACAGTTTACTTCGCGGAACCAGGGATCACATTGTCCGAGAAGGATTCATAATGCTTTTTCCACTCAAACTCTTGGGTCTTCGGGACAATGGCGATCAAAGTTGTGACGAAATCAGAGTACCAGAAATCTTTGGGAGATACAAGTGGGGGCTTCAAGACATCGACTAGATCCTTGGTGCAAAGATTCCCTCTAAAAAAAAAAAAATTTAATATCATAATTAGAAAATGATAAATTTACTCTTTCTTTGAAACTTGGGAAGAAGCATTTTTTGCGTCCTGGTATGCGGTGGTTTTGTTTCTAACGCCATGATCACACACGTGCATTTTCTTTAAAAAAAAATAAAAATTATTTTTTTAGCTGTTTCTACTTGATTCAAAGTTTTGACAATATCTGTCATATGGACGTTCCTTGGGAATTTAGCGTCGTCCCATTTGAAACTGGTCAGGTATTGATCCAAATTGACTAAAAATAAAAATAAATTCAGAAAAAAATGGCTGAAAAACGCTCTCCATCAACTGTCTTGACTTTAAAATCATATGTTAGTTTCTCTGTTATATCCAAATATTGTCTTTCAATTTTTCTGAGCAGACTTTCCATGGCGGTATCGGTTTTCAGCATTTGGTCATTGAGATGCATCAAAGGATCCAAGCCTTCGCTTTTGAATTTTTTCTTTTCGGTCTAAGAATCAAATAAGAAAGAAAGCAAAAAAAACTTTTTACATCGATTGCCTTTACTAAATTGGCGTTCGAACCCACTTGATTTCGAATATCAGTGATGGTATTGTTGAGATTGTTGCCTTTGATTTGGGTTCCTATCAAAAAGTAGACCATTGTGCTAAACTTTGATTTCTGAAATTTTTATTTTTGCTTTATGGAAAATATAGAAAAAGATTTATCAAAATTTTATTGAAACAAACAAATTTTCAAAAGAACAAAATTCAACAAAAAACTCAAATAATTTATTATTTATTAAAAAATGGGATGTGGATGTTCCGGTCGCCAAAAAGAACATAACGAGGCCTTTCAAAAGTTCCTCGAAAAGAAATATGCTGAAAATGTCGCAGATTTCCATCCTGGTGTCAAACTAATGACTCGTTTAGATCTAGACATAATAGATTCCACCCCCTGGCAAAACCAAAGGGACTCATACACACAACAGAACAGGACTGAGATAGAAGGCAAAATCATGACTATAAAAAAGGAAATTGAAAATGTTCTCTTAATGACTGCAGAAATGGATATCAAACGTAAAGAGTTGATCAACCTGTTCAAAGAAATTTCTAGTTTTCTTAGAATAGAAGTCTGTTACGCGGATAATTTCCCCTCTGAGAGTTGGACGTTTTTTAAACAAGACAAATTCTTCATTCAAGTTTCAGTGCTAAACAACCAGCACTTTCCCAGACTAAAAACAAAAAAAAAAGACCCATCTGAAGGCTGCTGGTTTGAAGTGCTTTCTTGGGAAACACCCATAAAGAATGAATGGGAGATCAACCGTGGGTTCGGTAGCTCGACGAAGAAAAAGAAGAAGAAAGCTATGGTGCAGAATTTCAAGTTGAATTCGAGTGATTATATAAATTTCGAGGTATGCAAACACATTTCCAAGGGGGAATATGAAGTTGTGGGGAACGGGTTGATTGGTGTTGGGCCTTTGTTCGATCAGGAATTCAAGGAAATTAAGTTGAACATTAACTTGTTTTCAAAAAATAAAAAGAAGGAATGGTTCACACTCTTCGTGAGAGCACAATTGATCATAGATTTGCATTTTTTATTGGACTCGCAACATAAAATGATCAATAATTACAATGAGGTCTTAGTTAAAGCGTATCGAAAATTTGTCAATATTATGAACGTAACACCAAGGGGCACGATGAGGAAATCAGCCCTTAATAATAGTAACATCAATAATAATAATATTTGAGATTTTTTTAAAGAGTCTCGTTTGATTAAATTAACGATTTGTGAGGTAATATTCAAAAATTTTTAAAAGTCAATGAGATCGTCGTTTTTTTTCTTCTTGTTTGATTTTGTCTGCGGCTCGGTCCTCAAATCCAAATTGTCGAAATCCAATAGGTCAGATTCTTTCTTGCTTTTCTTTCCTGTGTCTACCGGCATGCCTGGATTCCAATTCAAATTGATTTCCTATTTATAACAATTTTAGAAAAATGAACAATTTTTTTGAAATTATAAGTACTTGTTGTTGGTTGGTGGGTTTTTGCGTTTTTTTGTTTAAAGAAGAAAAAGCGTTATTATCTTGCATAGGGTTTAAATTCTTAACATCCAGTTTTTCTTTTGGCTTCGTTAAAGCTGCAAAAAAATAAACCCACACTTTAAAAAAAAAATTTACTATTCAGATTCCAAGAAATTCTTGTTGCTTTCACGAATAGTCGGCTATTATAAAGAGGCAACTTTGATTCATCGTTGTCCAAATCAAGCCAAACGGTGAAGGTATTATATTTGCATTTAAATCGGAAATAGTATTCGCCTTCTAATGGGAAATTTGCCTTGATGTGGGAGAGACGCAAGTCATCTTGAGACATATTGATGCTTTTTTTGGTCAAGTTTTTGCAAAAAAATACAAAAAATCTAAAAAATACCCAAAAACGTTGGGAGAGTCGGCCTCGTCGAAATCTTCAGGAATATAATAATACACCATTGTGAAGTTTTTGTTTGGATTTGCCATTTTAACTCAAGAAAATTTTGATTTTGTATAAATTATAAAACTAGAAAAAATAAAACAAAAATCAAATTTAAGAGTAAAAAACAGAAAAAAAAAAATAAAAAAAATATAAAATATCCAAAAAATTAAAAAAAAAAAAAAATAACAAGAAAATAATCCAAATCAAATAAATGTTAAAAATATGTTTATGATTTTTTTTATCTCATTTTCATATATTCATCATAATTCAAAGTGAATTTGCTGCTTTGATATCTCTCAAGTTTTATTTTATCAACAACTTTTTTCCAATCCTTCGAATAGCCTACCCAAACCCGTTATTATCTTAAAAAAAAAACATTTTTTTTTTAAATTGAACCTGCTTTTCTAATCAAATGCCTTAAAGTTTCTTCTCTGCTCCATTTTTCTTCTGCAGCAACTTCAGGCAAAAAAGTCGCAGAATACTCCTCATTCCCTTCCTCGAAAAAAATTTCTATCCCATGTTTCCCAACCTCCCAGTCCATGGCATCCTTCCCTTTTTCAAACTCCACCAATAAAGAAACAGAACAATTCAATGAGGACATCTCTTTTAAATCAATAGGGTCAAATCTTGAATCATTCAATGCACTTGTCAAGGCATATTTTTTCAAGAGCCCATTCAATGGCTTTGATGCAAAAGTTCCTTGAGAAAGTTTATCCAAACAAATTATTTTTATTTTTCACCTATGCAACCACGTAGATCATCGCCATCTTTCATCCATGTAACAAAAAGGGGAGAAGAAACGTTGGGGAGGGTTGAAGGAAAGTCAGGAAGCGGCTTTTTATTAAGCTGAGCGAGGAGGACATCAAAACAATACGCGCAGTGTTCCTTGGTGGATTCAATTTTTTGTGATTGCATTAGAATAAGAATTTTTTTAAATTTATTATTAGTTTTTAATTATTATCTATTCATTTCGGAAATATAAACAAAATTTATCAATGGTTGTTCACTCTATAATAAATAGATTTTCTTCTAAGCCAAAATTTTGTTTGGTTTTTTTATCAGGAAATTTTTGATATTTTGATCAATGCTCTTGACATATATTTGGGGTTGTTCCTCAAATTCATATTCTTCTTCGAAATTTGTCTGAATGATGTTTTTTGTGGTTTCACTCACATTAATTCTTCCTAATTTTCCATTGGATTCCATTTTATTTGCTATCATCACAGTCCTTCCATAAATGTCGTATCTTACAATATTTGTCCCCACAATCCCACCTATAACATCTCCAGTATGAACCCCTATTCTCATGTCCAAATCAGGGAAATTAATACGCTCGCGTACAGTTTTTATAGTATCAATCATTGCAAAACCCATAGATAAAACATTATGTACTTCTTCAGAAATTGAATGGGGTCTGGACCCCTCATTTAGACTCATCACTACATAACAATCACCTATCGTATACACTTTATAAAGATTATAAGCAAGACAAATTTTGTCGAATTCAGTGAAAAGACTTTTCAGCATTGCAACAACGATTTCTGGTGTGACGGAACTGGAATATTTAGTAAAGTTGGCAATGTCCGCGAAAAGGAGAGTCACGTTGTTTAGGGAATCTGTGAGATCTGATTTTTGGAATTTCTGGGTTTCTGATGGAGAGATTAGAATCCGTTCACATATCTGGTAAACAAAAAAAAATACCAAAAAACATTAAAAAAATGGCTTGGATAAAACAAAAAGCATATAAAATTTACATGTTTCGGTAACAAATGCATGAAAAGATTTTTTTGTTGATTCTGCCTATAATGTGTGATATTGAGATTATTAAAATTCTTGACCAATTTGGACATCCTGCTATGTGATTGCAGAAGCAAAATGCAACAAAACATAATAAGAACAATGTTTTGGAAGTAGGAAGGGTTTGGTGCCTGGCAAATGCCCACAATTCTTGGGACGAGAATAATAAAAAACAAAAAAACTGAATCCAGAAAATCGTTAACACTCATTTTGATCATCACCAGATAAATCAACATCAGTTCCATGAATTCAATTTCTGTACAGTCCGTAAACCCCTTCAACTCAAGAAAACCAGCGAAGATTAAATTTATTATAAGTCCAAAGGCAAAAATAAATAAACTAAGAAGTTTGTAAATTTTTTTCGCTAGAACAATTTTTTGAATCAGCAAAAACAAAATAAGACAAAGCAAAAAAAATCCACGTAACACAATGACTGAAATGATAATTTGGTGATCTCCGGTCATAACAATCAAAGAATCTTGAAACCAGAAAAGTAGAGAAAATGTTTTGAATGAGTATATAATTAATAAAATGACTAGACTGATCATATTTTCGTTCTTGTAGATATCATTTATTTCATCCTTCAAAATTTCACTTAACATTTGTTGTTTCTTATTGAACATCATAAAGAAATTTGGTTTCAACAATTCATCAGCAATTTCATCATCATTTTCTTTATTTGCCTCTTCGTTTGTCGTTTTGAATTTCATCACCTTATCATTAAAAAAATAGACATCTTCATCGTCTCTAATCTCTTTAATTGATTTTTGAGATTTTTCCGAAATTTTAGAAATATCTAAATCCGGTAAATCCGAGTTAGAGATGCTAACTTTTGGCCCATTTATTTTTTCTTGTTCTTTAATGCAATCTTTCTTTGAAACTACAGCATTTTCTTCAAATATCACCTCATTAATTTTTATTATAGCACCATTCGGTTTTATTTTTGTTTCAGTGTCATTTTTAAGTTGACTTGTTGTGTAATCGGAAAAAATGTTTTTAGGTTGCTCCCCATAATTGGGGCTGAGAGGGTGAGGATGAGACTTCAAAGGACTGTTTTTCATTGGGGTGGTTTCATGATAGTTTTTGGAATTTCTGAGTAAATTGCTGCTAGGTAATTTTTCATTTAGCTTTTGTTTGTCAACGTAAAAAAGGGAGGGACGATGGGGTTTTTTATCGCTACGAAAAGTGGATTGACGATGAATTAATTTCAGGCTAGCCACTTTTTTGTTATCCTCTGATTTTATTCTAGTGATACGTGAGAGATTCTCCATTAGTTCACACTCCCGAAGTTCATTGGTCTTTTGATATTTTATCTTGTTTGCTGGAAAAATTTAAAAAATCAATTTATTATTCATTGTACATTTGAGAGATCGGAACCCAGTGTTGTCATATTTCTCTTTAATTTTCAATAATTGGTAAGTTTTCATTAATCCCTTACCTTTCGCCTTAAAATTTATAAAACAGCTAGGTCTTCATAAAAAAATTATTCTTTTACCTCAACAACTTTCTCTTTCCACTTAAAGGAGCTATTACCCTTGATCCTTTCATAAGTAGGCTCGGAAATAGTAATGAATTGACTATCAGAAGTTGAACAAACTCGACTGGCTGTGTTGATGGTATCACCAATCAAGGAGAATTGGGGTTTATGATAACCGATAACTCCTGCAATTACTCTTCCGTAATGGATCCCAATTTTTATTGTCATCTTTTTACCTTCGCTCAAGAATTTCTGATCCACATATTTTTTCATGTCATTGGCTAAGTAAATAATTCGTTCTGATTGATCAATATCCCCCAATTGATGTGGCAATGTAATGTCACAAGCTCGGAGACCTGAACAAGCCATGTAAGTTTTTCCAACAGTCTTTACAAATTTTTAAAAAAGAAAGTTGGTGGAAGAGGTGGGGGGGGGGGAGTGGGGAGGGGGTGGTGGTGGAGAAAGAGAGGTGTCAAAGAAAAAATATTTATGTGTGCTTATGGGCGGGGTGTCTGTTACCTCTATTTTTTGAACACCATTCTGCTCACAAAAATTGTCAAAATTTCGATAGACATTATCTAAGAAATCTACGATTTTTGGTTCTTGTTCCATAATGCTGTCGAAATCAACAATGTCACAGAAAAGAACAGAAACTTCCCCTTGATCCTCCGAAATTGAATTAGTTCCTTCTATTTTTCATAAAGGTAAAGAGAGAAATTGATTAAATTTTCCGAACCATGATCTAATTGATCTTTGATGAATTTTGGTAAAAGTAAGGAAAGGACATTTTTGATATGCTCTGCCTCGATTTCCAAATTATGTTTGGCCAGAAATTCATTTCTTATCAATTTTTCATACTATTTTATTTTTTATCTTTTATAGATTTTTCGAATTTTGTACTTTGTAATTGTAAACAATGGTCAAAATTCCAAAGGAAACGATTAAAAATATATAGCAAAATAAATTGTAGATCGCTATTTGTAGACTATTGAAATCATTATCCTGAGTTATAAAACCATATGTTGACGCTCTATAAAATCAATCCTTTAAGTTTCCAAAAATATTAAACCTAATAATTGCCAAAATATTTATTATTATGGTCATAATAATAATAGTCAAGGGTCCCAAAAGCATATGAATTATTGAAGCCAAAATTAAGCCCATCAAAATCCTACTCAAAGTTTGAGTCCACCATTCATAAATGGCCCTCAAAATGATGAATAAAGCAACGAAAAAAACTAGGTAAAATTTTGTATTCTTCAAAAAGGATTTGCTGAAAGCCACGAATCCAAAAAGCAAATAAAGGATTAATGAAGCCAACTGCAAGTAGTTTTGGGTATTTATTGAACTATCATTTGAGAAATCTGTACCGAATATTTCCAGCAAGAAGATGCAAGTGCTGCCCAGAAGCACAAACAAATATATGATCCGGAATGCTAGAACGTCTTTTTTATCGAAAATGTTACCAAATTTCTTCTCCAATGCAGCTTCACCAAATTTCAAAGTAATGGGGTTGTAAGTGTTATTTAGAATATTTATTGTGGGATCCACAACTATTTTTTTTTAATAGGATTTAAAACAAAAACTTTTTACTTTCTTTTAAGGCTGAATCAATTGAAATATTTTTGAATGTGTGTTGGATGATTTTTCTAAGGTTTCTTTTCAAAAATTTTCAAATTTTTCATTTTTTTTTTTTTTTAATTTTTACATTTTTTCACCCAAAATCAAAGGAAGATAGGGTTTGGAGGCTTGGACGTAACTGCTATATACTCTGTAAAAAACATTGTGAGTTATTAGATTATCATATATCATGTTGGCTTCCCCTATCGTCAAAATTATGAAAATCACCAAAAAACCTGCTTCCTCGCAATTGTAAATTTCGTCAAACCCAGTCATGTCAGTCATCCCAATTGAAAATAAAATAAAAAATAACGATAAAACTGCGGAGCTTCCAATTTTCATTACATCTTGTTGTTTATGAAGAAAAATTAGCTAAAACAAATTTTATTATTGAGTTTTTTAAAATAAAATAAAAAAACCCTCATATTTCCAATTGCAACAATGATGATGAAAAGCATCAAAGAAAAACCTTTATACCCCAAAGCCATACCGTTATCCATTGCCATTTCTTCAAAATTCGCCTGTAAAAC
>Ga0302186_10004255_pt1 | contig 10070 bp, 5 predicted proteins | sample II_Bog_E1_2_FD_198782 | JGI IMG/M metagenome (GOLD analysis project Ga0302186, IMG submission 198782) | Peat permafrost microbial communities from Stordalen Mire near Abisko, Sweden - II_Bog_E1_1 | ecosystem: Environmental > Terrestrial > Soil > Wetlands > Peat | place: Sweden: Abisko, Stordalen...
AAAAATAAAGAAGGAAAGTTAAAAATCTTTAAATAAGAAAAATCAAATAAATTCGAAAGAAAATTTATCTTTATGAATTTTAATTTATTTATTTCTAAACACCGACTGTTAAAGTTATTAATATCAAAATCATTAAAAAGATGCCAATATGATTTCTCCTACTTTTGCTGGTCGCAGTATAACTTGTATTAAGAGTAGCTACTTGCACATCCAAATAATTCGCAAAACTTCCAGGGTTTTCCTCACTCGCCGCATAAAACACATAATAAACAGTATTATTGTTCAATCCTGTGAAATTCCAAACCATTTCATCATATGCGCTCTTGAAATCCATCACACAAGCTGAAAATGTCCCATTAGAGCATAGTCTTAACTCATCAAAGCTTGGATGATATCCCTGTCCATTTGCACTTATTGCCAAATAAATGAACCCAGATTGCACAAGACTCAACCCTTGAACATTTATATATGTTTGGCTATTGTTTAGCAAGCCAAAACTGAGCGAAATATCATTTAAAGGGTTGAACAGAGGAATGGAAGATGGGACATTTTGAGGGAAAGAGAGGGAAAGCAGAATGGGTAAAAAAGGCAAGTATTGTTGAACTGAATAATAGAGATATGTGATATCAGAAGAAAGGGATGCGATGGTGTTGGTGACTGAATCGGATTCTGCATCCAAAGAAGGCATGAAATAAAGGGAAAATGTCGAAAATGAAGTGGAATTCTGAGGGAAAGATAATATGTAAGCACTTGAAATTCTCGTGATATTAGTGCAATAGATCCCTTCCTTAGAAAGAACACTAAAAATATTAAAAATATCAGAAAATTTGAATTTTTATTAAAAAAAACCTGTCAGTTGAAAAGCCAAAGTAAAAGACTAAATAACAAATCAACCCTTCGATTTGGCTTTTATTCAATGGAGATTGATAATTAAAGGTGATCTTCTGAACATATCCTCCATTCCATTTCGTGGAAAAGGTCATCATCATACTTACACTCATGATATCAGCTTGATTTATACAAAATCCAAAGATCCTATAACTCATATTACTCATGAGATTTCCAATGTTATAAGTGAAATTATATCCATTATTAGTATCATTTATGATAATAAGTCCATATTGTTTCTGACTCCTTTGATTTGATTGATAAGCAGTGAAATTCCATGCTTCTTCCTTTATAGTGCTCGGGTCTTCCATTAAACTATCTATGGTCGAAACTGCATAATAAATCACCCCATTTTGATCACAATTCATGATTATTTGAACATTTGTCGATTCAGTGCTTAAGGGTGGTACAACCATTAGAAAATTCGGGTCTTCAGTTAAATCAGAAGTCAAATAGACGGTTATTGGATCCGGAGGGAAAATTAATGAACTGGCAGAAAAATTGAAAATAACTTGTGTCTGAACTTGAACTGCAGAATCATTAAAACCAGTGATTTTAATCAGAAAAGCATAAGAATTTGAACCTAAAATATTAAAATTGATAATATTACTATAGGTTCCATCATAAAAAGTCATATTGATAGTCGGATCTTCAATCCAAGCCTGCAAAGTCAAATTATTCGCCACATAAAACCCGGTATCAAGAACAATAAGTTCTGAAACTCCATTCATAACCCTGGGGATTGAATAGAGGGACCCTGTTAAAATGTTGATTGTTGGATAAGAAGCCTTTAAATTCACTATTAGAAGAGGCAAATCTCCATATTCATTAAAAGGATCAGCTGTTTTAACGAATTGTAAAGGGAAAACTCCTGGTAAAACAGTGGAAAGATTAGAAACTCTAAAGAAAATTGAGGATTGGCCTGAAGGAATGAAAATATTATCAGGTATTGTTGAAAATCCAGAGGTTTGGAGGTTAATTTGCAAAGGATAAGCAAAATTCATGGTTTGATTATTAATAAGTGGCAGGTAAAATGTGATTTCTTCTGAAAGAACACCAAGAATTAGATCAATTGTAGGGTTATCAGAAGTAAACGCAGTGCTATTCATAAGCAAATAGTCCAAATTTGAGTTAAGTCCGAAAGAATAGTCTTCAGGGATGTTAAGAGTCGAATAACCTGAGAAATAACTTAATGAACTACCGGAAATTATCGCCAAAGATATTTTATTAGGCTTACAAATCACTTCCATAGGATTATAAATGTCTGAAATAGTGAGAATTAGATTGGATTGGGAAGGGTCGGAACTGGTGGAACTGGAACTAAAGCCAAAAATAGCTTGGATTTGATTATTGATAGTCGAACAATTTTGAATTAAATTGGTTAGAGATCCTGAAGTGGAGTTCAAACAAGAACAACTAATATTAGAACTGATAGCCAAAGCGAAATTCCATTCATATGGAAGATCGATTATAATTAGATTGTTCAATTGAATTAAATAGTTCGGAAGTGAAAAAGTGAAGGAATATTGCGAAATTTGCCTGATATTTGTGGCATTGGAGGCTATGGAGAAGTTGGAAACGATTAAATTAGCCGGTTGGGTGTTGGAACTGGGCAAAACATCCTGAACCTCTCCATATTTTATTAGAGTCGTCAGGTTATCGGCAAATGCAACAATGAAATTACCTGGATTAGTATACATATTGGGTGTTTGGACTCCTTGAATCCGGACTACGAAGGTCGTTAGGGCTGGAATATCACTTGAAAATGATGATATCAGAACGACTTGAAGAGAAAATAAAGCACAACTGGCAGAAACTCCATTGATTTGACATATGAGGTTCTCTTGATTAGCAGCTAATGTGGGCAGATAATATGTTGGGAACGTTATAAAGAGTAAAGTGTCATTAGAAACCAAGACATCAACTGAAATGTTCAAGAAAACCTCAGTCTTTAAAAATAAGTCATTCCATACTTTACTTATTAGTATGCTTTCTGAACTTGTAAAAAACAATGAAGTAGTAAAATTAGGGCAAGGGATATCCATAAAAGCCTGGATTATTGTTGATGATGTTGAATCCATGAGGCCCACGGAAACGTTTTGAGTCACTTGAGTCATGGCTGGAACCTGCATGTTAATACATTGGAACATGAATCTCGGGTTATTGTCATATTGGGTGATGTCAACTGTTGCTTTCAAAATTATTTTACTCAAAGAGCTCATACTTAATGAATAGAAACAGTTATCTCGAGTTTCTAAGTCCTCAACTTGATACACTTCGCATTGCAAAGCCGGATTATTCGTATTTTGAGTTGCCAAGGTCCCCAAATTAATAACAACTGTTTCTGATTTATAAATACCTCTATTATTAGGCCCGAAAACGAAGCTGAAATTACTGAAGGCCAATTGTTGCGGATAAGAGAAGTTGACTTGGGAGGAAACAGAGAAATTTGCCACTGAACTTGTTGAATAATCATAGGCAATGAGATAAGTGCCAAAGAGATTGGTTGGGGTGGAATCAACTAATGTTCCAGAGGAAAGCTTTGTCACTATAGAAGTAACTAAATGGACATAATTCCCTACATTAGTAGCGACATAAGCAACAGAAGGGGCATTGTTTCCATAATGGTAAATTATATAAGTTCCTGCTGCATATGGACAATCTGAACAACTGCTTATAGCAAATTGAATACTTGTGCTTGTGAGAAGAGAAGCAATGCATGTGGCAGCTTTGAATCCGAAGTTGTCTTGAATATAACAGGTGCTCCCAACAGAAAATTGAATGCTCGAATTGAAATTGATTATGATTTTCATATTATTTTGCAAAGGATTCGAGAAAGTCATGTTCCAATTCAAAAGAACGCTTTTCGCATAAGTTTTCATTAGAAATGGTAACACGATAAAATATCCAGGGCTTAAAACACCAGGACTTAAACTCGATCCAGATAAAGTTTCTAAGGAAACTAACACACCACTATTTTCGGAATACCCGAAACAAGTATAACTTGGGATCTGAATTCCATTGGCATTTGTAACATAGAAACTCGATATATTCAAGATGGAATTCATATTGACTGCAGTTCCGCTTTGAAAAGGACAATATACTCCATATCTCATATCCGTAGTAGCTATGTTCCGATTATATTGGTAATAGAGGCATTTTTCTGCTAAGGTCACTCCATCATTTTGCCAATTGAAACCTAATGAAGGTGTTGTAAAATCCCAAGCTAGATTCATAGTAAATCCAGCTCCGTTGCTTGAACTGGTGGGGAGATTATTGTTAGGGGTGATAATGGTCGGGTTTTCTTGATGAATTGCTGAAATAGAAAGTGAACTTTTCACTGATCCAATGATTAAAGTATCAGTTGTGGTGCTCCAACCATAATTAATATTTGAAATCCCAGTGGTTGCATAAATGCCTGAAAGAGCAATTGAATTTGAGCTGAAGACACTGGTGAAATCAAGTAGTTGGTTTGTGTTTAAAAGAGAAGCGTCTCCTGTTAATCTATATATACAAACTGGTTGATAATATCTGTTGTTAGGAATGGTTGTATGATAGATCAAAGGAGCCATGAATAAAGTCACAGTAAAATAGTTCATTTTGGGTTGAACTGGTATGAGAAGTTGAAAACTGTTGGCGGTTTCTGTTGGAACGTTCATTGAAAAATCCACTTCTATTCGTTTCAGGTTAATGAAATCTTGAATGCCACTAACTACTCTTGTATTATCATATCCATAACAAGTGGCATTACCTATGGAACTTGAACAGGCGATAGTATAATCATAAGAATTGGCAGTGTTTCTATAGAAGGATAACCCAGAATCCATGAAAAAGGCTAATCGTTGGCATGTTTCATTGAGCACATCGTTGTTCCGTAAGAAACCATATATTCTTAATAAAGATGGCAGATAAGTACCATCATTAGTCACAGAAACCCCATTATAATAATTCACAAGGGAAAAATAGAGATAATTGGGTTTTGGAGTTGAAATAACATAGGCGTTTACAAAGAAACCACCAAGAAATTTGGGATTTGGGTTGAGGATATGATCATAGGAATAGAAATAGAAATCCAAGAGAAATTCATCAGCGTAATATGAATTACTAAATGGAACCACTAGATTCTTCAAGGAAAAACGATTAGAATATGAATTTGTATAGCAATTCTGAAGAGCGGAAGTTTGTGATGCGGAAAATTGAACCACAGTTTTCACAACATCGGATTCTATAACGGTCATCAGGGTGTTGCTAATGTCCAAAGCAGTGTTTTCTAAAGTAGGTGAGCTGGAATCGAATTGAAGTGATGGATTCATTACTATATATAATCCAGCTGAATTGACAATAGAATTAGTATTAGGAGTATCTGTGATTAAGGGAAAAGCAGTGGCTGTGGCCTGTGCGGAGGGGACATTAAGATTAAAAACAATTCTTTGATTATCATTAGTACGGAGATATTGTAGACCTAAAGTAGTGGAGCTTGAGGATTCAGGTTTGATGATTTGGGTTTGTGAGGATAATTGACTTGTAACTACGGTATTTTTCAAGGCTGAGAAGAACCAGGCATTATTATTGATGGTTTGTATAGAGGAAATAAGGACTACACTCGATAAAATTGGGGTTGTATCAACAGTTGTTAGAGTTTTGGTATAGATTGTAAGAGTGGAGAAATCTGAAGGAAGATTAGAAGTTGAGACATCATACTCGAGAAACATTCGAAAGCCTATATAATAGTCGAAATTGGCTTGTAAATTACCCACATGATCGCAGATTAATTGCCGATAATTCGTGAGAGAAGTTTGGTCGTTATTAAGAAGTAAACATCGTGGATTATAACTTGAAAATCCCGGAAGATTCTCCACAATGGACCCTTCCAATACATATGAACCTTGGCTGGCTATATCGCTGGTTTTGAGGTCGATGATCAATTGGAATTCAATATTATCTGGGAAATTCGAAGTAAATGAAAAGTATAATCTCATTGAATTATAAACAAAAGCAGTAGGTGTCGATGCATCCCCCCTGATTAATATCAATGTATTGGAAGGAGCCATATTTTGCTGATAATCCAATCCCCAAGCCAAAGTTAATCTACTAGCTTTGAGCCCTATGGTGTTGGTGCTTAATCCATATGAATTGAATGTCTTTTCCATAATGATATGATTGGAAAATGCCATGAGAACTTGAGCTGTTATATAGCATCCTGAAAAGATTCTTGATGGATTTTGGATCCAAACTTTAATGAGGAGATTGCTGGGAAGATCAGAATATATCGTCATTTGGACCATATTTGTTGATGTATCTACAAGACAGGAATATAAATTGGTTGAAATGATCGAATCTCCGAATGAATCGATGCCTGATTCCAAAGAACAGCTGCCTGTGAAGAGAAAATTGCTATTTGTGAGACTTAAAAATATCCTCGATCTTCCACTCACTGCAACTTCCGGATAAATTGTCAAATAGATAGGATATTGTGACCCTAAATTCAACATTGTACTATCTGATATAGAAAGCAACCCGTCAATATTCGAACTAGGTATTGCAGTATGTGCTAAATTGCAAAACAATGGGTGGGAATCATAGAAAATCTGATTGATATCACTTGAACTCACAGTATAAAGCTGTATCGGACTAGAATATATGCCAATCTGAGTGATAGTCGCTGGAGTTGTCAAACTTAAAGTCAAAGAATAAGCAATTTGGCTTGAAAGACCTAGCGGTTCATTGAAATTATCTAGGAATTGAATATAATATCCAATAGGATTTGAAAAATAAAAGACATTTGCCGAGCTTGAGTTATAGGCAGAACAAGGGTCTGAAGCAAAGGTTTTATAAGTGGCTATGATGTTATTAGGGATGTAGTTGGAAACTGTAGAATGAAGATTATAGGGGAAAATGATTTTGAGGTAATCAGTGGAAAGAAGCGGGGTTTCTAAACTGAAGGAAAAGGTATATTGCGTTGTAGAGCCGATGTTCGTGTAATCAAGTTGAAAGTCCCAAAAAAGGATTTGACCACAGGAAATCAGATGGATGAAAAGGAAATGAAAAGGTTGGAGGAGTTTCATTACGAATTTACGATTGATTTTTATAATGAGACGAGTGAATAGTTTTGTTTTTGTGAGGATGAAATTAAGAAAAAATTAAATGAAATATGAAAATTTGAAATTTGGGAAAAACGAAGAAAAAAAATGGATTTTGTCATTTCTTATAAAAAAGTTCAGGTTAATATTTAAACGCAATAAACCTCTAAAAGAAGAAAAGACATTTTTTCTAAAGAAAATCAAGATTTTAACAACATCCCTTCTTCTTTCTATTTTCATTCGAATCCTTCTGTGTTTCATTGTCATTTTTAGTCAAAACAATCTTATTTCCCTCTAGACTTTTTTCTGGTGACCTACGATCCATAACCCCTCCACTTGCCTTCTTCTTATTAACAGCCTCAATGCTTTCCTTCACTAAACATTGAAACGCGGCATCGATGTTTATGGTATCTTTGGCCGAAGTTTCTAAGAAATTCACGCCTATTTTCTTAGCAAATTCCTTAGCTTGAGATTGAGAAACTTTTCTTTGATCTTCTAAATCGCATTTATTTCCAATTAAAAGTCTTTCTAAGAGACAATCAGCATATTTATCGACCTCGTTGATCCAAGTCTCAAGATTCTTGAAAGAATTCGGGTTTGTTATATCATACACCAAAAGCACTGAATGGGCCCCTTTATAATAAGTATTCGCGACGTTTTTGAACCGTTCTTGACCCGCAGTGTCCCATAATTGCAATTTTATTGTGAAGTTTTCATATTTAAAAGTCTTGATCTTGAAATCAACACCAATAGTTGGATGGAAGGAAAAGGAGAAATTGTTTTCAGTGAAACGGAGGAGAATGTTCGATTTTCCGACTCCCGAATCGCCTACGATCACAACCTTGAAAAGATAATCGAAATCCTGAGAGTTCATGAATGTTTTTTTATTTATTTCAGAAATTTCTTGGTTATTTTCGTTTTTTTGTTTCAAATAAAAAAAAAAAAAAGAATTTTTTAGTGATTTTTAATGGTTGTTTTTCTAATATTTTATCCAAGCCTAAGCTATTTTAGCTCGATTTTACATCCTAAAGCGATCAATTTCTCTTGGATTTTCTCAGCTTCATCCTTATTCACATCTCTTTTTAGCGAGATTGGTGCCTTTTCCACTAGATCTTTGGCCTTTTCCCCCAAAATTATGATAAAAAAAGTCGATTCCCCCTATACCTCTTTCAATCCCAGCTTAAACATCTCTCTGACTTCCTTGATGACTTTGATCTTATGGGCGGCATCAAACGATTCCATGAAAATTTCGAATTTGTTCCTCTTTTAAACCTTTTAATAATAACCAACCCCCTGATCTTATTACATCTTTTTTCTCTTCCACCACAGGTTTCGCTTCTTCTTTCTTTTCTTCTACTTGAGGCTGAGCTTTCACTTCTTCAGTTCCTCTTTGTCCTAACCCAATCCCTCCGAATAGTCCAGCAAATGCTGGCAAGCCTATAGGCCATAAGCTTGCAAGGGCATCCTGTTGTTTGATCTTATTTGGGTCAGAAAATGGAAAAGGTTCGATATCTATGAAAGTTTTTAAAGGGAATTTAGAAGAATTTTATGAGGAACCCAAAGATTTGAACTCCGGCCAATTGGCATCCAATTTCAAGGGGTTGAAACCCGTGGTTTTAAGCAGCTGATCTCGGATTATGATAGCAAAATATTGACGTTCTTGAAGGTTGAGCTTTTGGGTTTGTTGGACCAAATAGTCCACTTTCTTCTTTTGATAATCATTGAGAATATGATGCGGCTTGGAAAAGTCCTTTTGACGTTGGTCCTCGTATAAACGCTTCCATTCCCGCTCGAATTTATGGAGTTTTTCACGAAGTTCTTCGTTTCTCGCAAGATCTTCTTCCATGACGAATTTTTTAAATTCAGGATCTTCTGTGTAGTTGGTGGGTTGGGAAGAAAAACAACGGCAGGAACGGGAAAAAAGATGGATGGGGGGGAGTTTTAGCAAAGGACGCATTTTATAAGTATTTGAGGTCTTTTTTTTTTATGGGGAAGGGATGTTTTTTTTATTTGTATGTTTTATCTTTATTTTAAAAAAGAAAAAAATGAATTGGAAATAAAAAAAAAATTGAATTAAATTTTTTTTATTTGAATTTAAAGCGAAGAAAACACTTTTTTCTTCCAACAAGAATGAAAAGAAATTTGCTAAATTTTATGAATTTTTAATTTTTTCAAAAGTTGTATTTTTTCGTGACAAAGAAAGTTTTTTAATCCTTGATTTCCTATGAATCAAGAGGATGATGCACATCTTAAATTAAAAACAATCCTCTTAAAAAACCCCCAAGATCGAATATCCCTTGAAGTTGCCCTCCTTTCCCTTCATTTTGGCTCTTTATTCACCAATTACAAACCTATTCTGACAGAAGAACTCTACCTGGAAATTTTTCGCACTCTGCAACTTGAGATCTTTAAGAAATTTGATGTGGTTTTTCATTATGGTGATTTAGGCCGAAAAATTTACTACATTCTCAAGGGGGAAGTATATGTTTTAGTGCCTAAAATCTACGATGTGAATGATCATTCGGCATTGACTTTAAGCTCTGTGCATAGGAATTTGCTTCTTACGACTGAGGCTCAGATTTTGCGTGAATATCCTTCGTTTTTAATTCGAACCGTTTTGAAAGAGGGGTCAAATTTCGGGGAAGTTGCTTTGATAATTAAAGGTTGTCGAAATTCGACCATTGTTTGTAAGGAAGATTGTGAACTCTTGGTGATGCATGAAGAAACATATGAGAAAATCAAAAAGAAGAATCTCCATAATGTTTATATAGAGAAAATTGAATTTCTAACAGGGATTCCCATGTTCAATCATTGGAGAAGGACCAATGTGTCTTTAGTGATGTTTTTTTTGAAGGAAATAATTATTGGAAGAGGACAGTATATATATAAGGAGGATGAAGAAATCTCTGGACTTTATATAATTTTTGAAGGGGAAATCGAACTTTTTCGATCAGTGAATCAACAAAATAAAGAGGGGAACTTTCAAATCACTAGGAAAAGGCTAATCAGTGTAGCAAGACTTGTAAAAGGCCAGACTTTTGGTGAAGAGGAGATATTTCTGAGGCCTAAAAGGGTTTATTATGCTAAATGTCTAAGTTTAAA
>Ga0302186_10004263_pt1 | contig 10059 bp, 5 predicted proteins | sample II_Bog_E1_2_FD_198782 | JGI IMG/M metagenome (GOLD analysis project Ga0302186, IMG submission 198782) | Peat permafrost microbial communities from Stordalen Mire near Abisko, Sweden - II_Bog_E1_1 | ecosystem: Environmental > Terrestrial > Soil > Wetlands > Peat | place: Sweden: Abisko, Stordalen...
ACCTTTGACACAATCATTCTTGAAAGTGAGGAAAATAGAATTAAAAATTGAGAATTATGATAACAAATTTACTGCAATTCTCTTAAAATTACCAACTCAGAACTCATCCTGAAGAATAAGACTATTTTTTTATAAAATAAATAAATATCTATAGTAGACGTTCAAATTGTTAATAAAAATAATTTTCCTCGTATCTGCCATTATAATTTCTTCTTGATCAGATTTGCCTTTATTTTTATTTTAGGGCCCTCTTTATTTTTTATTCCACCATTTTTTTAAAGGTTTTGGCCTTTGTAATTTACTAAATTGCACTTTCAGCAAATTCGCTTTTATATTTGCTTCTTTCTCAAAATTTAACAATGGTGTAGTTTTGACTTTCAATCTATCTCCTCCCCGTATTAATAGGAAATTAATTTTTAAAGTTATTGAATAAAAAGGCCTCAAACGCTCCGAGATCATTGCCACTCAGCAGAGGATAGCAGTACATCGACCAACCCAAGCTAGGTCTAAATTAGCGACTATATGGCTTCCGATGAAGACAGTTTGAAGGAGATATATCTCGATGTCAATGCCGAAAAATCTGTTTTGAGTAATAAGAGCATCAAGCATTTGCTGAAACAAACAGATAACTACTATAACGAATGACAGTATTTCTATTTGGAGTATGGCAGCAAGTTGCTATCAATTAGAGTGCTGAAAGTTATGGGGAGAAAATTGCATATTTATGAAAAATTGACAAAAACCACAAAGATTAGAATAGAAAAGGAAATTCATCAACCTTCTTAATGGGAATAGGATGCTCATCATATTATGCCGAAATAAAGCTCCTCGAAAGATCTAACAATATTAATGAAAGAACTTCAGGAGAGCATTGGAGGTCATGACGAGTTTGTCACTAAAATATGCTAACGAATATTCATGACTCGAGCAATAAGTCCATAATTTTTGAAAATGATAAAATAAAGCATTGCAAAGGATGCTTGCTCTATGGCCCTGGAACTGGCAAAACTTTACTCACAAGGGCTATTTTAAAATTATTTAAGAATCCTGCTAAACAATCATCAATGGACCAGAAGTAATGAATAAATTTGTGGGAGAACGAGAAAGAAAAATTAGAGAACCATTTGACAAAGCGATGGAGGAGCAAAAAGAAAATGATATGAGCAGCTAAACTCATGTAATTATTTTTGATTAAATTAATGCTCTATGCAGAAAAAGACGAGGTAGCGGGGTCAATGCAGATGTAAACGACAAGATCCTTAATCAATTACTTACTTGCTTAGACGGAGTTTAAGAGTTGGACAATGTATTTGTGATTGGCATCACAAGCAGAGTGTAGATACTGGATGTAGCTTTGGCTTGATGAGAAAGCCGAAAATTGCACATTGAATTTAACCTTCCTAATAAGGAAGGACGAAGATATTTTTCAAAATCCATGCAAAATCCTTCTGGGAAAGCAGAATTCTCGATAAAAATGTGAGTCTCAGTTAATTGGCAAAGCAGACTTACGACTAATATAATCTCTCATCAAAAAAGCCCTTGAGAAAGCATATGCGGAATGGAAGTTAGACCCAAAATTTAAGGAAAAACCGGCAGGATCAACTTATTTTCTCACCATTTCTCACCTACTAACATTGGGTTAATGAGATCAAGAATTTTTGTCCTCAGTTTGGATGTGATAACTGGTAAATAGAGGCAAATCTGTCGAAAAATGTCGAGTTTATTGAGTTTAATGGCGACTATAAAAAGGAAGAATAAAAAATTAACAGCACTATTGAGAATTATCGCAAAGATAAAAACAGAAAATATAAAATTTTGATCGAATGACATTCAAGTATTGGAAAAATAGTTCAAGCAGCTTTACTAGTTCTAAAAATTAGGTTGCAGTTTTGCAAAAATAATTTCGGCTGACAATTTCATTGGTCTTTGGATGAATAAAAATGCAGATACATCATTGATACTTTTCTGGATGCAGAAAAATGTTAATAAAGCTGCATTTTGTTAGATGATTTACTCAGATTGGTGGAGTATATCCCTCTCAGAAGCAAGTTTAGCAACTAAATTCTCTAAAATTCTATAAATTTGATCATAAGACAGTTGATCAATAAAAAAATGATTATGATTGCAACTGCGAAAGACTAACTGACTATAAAGGAACTGGGATTCTACAATCTCTTTGAGACAAAGTATATTTTTGATATATTCAAAATAAAGCTTCAGCTCCTCACTTTGACCCAAGTTTAAAAATTGCTGAAGTTGAAGAATCCTGAAAATAGCTTCAAACTTTCGAAAGAATTAAAAGGTTCTGGTAAAATCGATTACAGAATCACTTAATCTTTTACATGAGATAGAGATTTGATAGTGTAAGTTATTAATTATATTCGATATTGCTAACGTATGCGTCATTACTCCCCACATTCATTTCTTTTCTGGAAATCATATAATCATTCAGGCATCAATCTAAGTCCTATATGTAAATTACTCATATATTGTACCCTTTGCTTGAATCAATCTCATGGCTCAACAAAATAATGTATTTCACCTAAAAATTATAGTAAAAAACATTGCAGCATGTGTAAAATCGTCCACAGGCAAACGAACAGAACTGACATCTTTCCAACACATTTGTGGGGATGCTAATATCTAGCGGATAAGTCGAAGTTATAAATTTGGCGAAGAGCGCACCTCACTAATAAGTATAACTTCTTATGATCATTCCCTACTGCCATAAATACCTCGAAATAGATTGCTATATTAAAAAATGAAAAACAAATAAGTATAAGAATGTTATATTTATCAATGATTTCTTATTCTCGCGGTTAATTTTTTCATGTGCGGGTTAAGTCCCTTTAAGTTCGTCCCCGTAAAAGCTGTTTATGTTCTTGACGAGAAAACCTCCAATCAAAGATATCATCAGTTTTATGGCATCGGCTGCCATAAATATTAAGCTATTCACAGTTGACGCGAGTCATACCTCCACAATACACATGATACCAATATCGTGCGGTTTTGCTGTAGCCAGGTCTATCCAAAGGGCATATTATCTGGAGAGGTTACTGGATAAAAATATGAATACTATACTCATTTCTTTAATAGTGTTGGCTAATTAGTTATTTTAGTTTAAGTTATTTAAAATTATACTTACTTACAAATCTAATATTTGAGACTTTTAATGAATTAAATTAACTTTTATCCTAATTGTATTAATTTGAAGTTTTTTATATATTTTTCTTGCGATAATTTGGAAAAAATAGTTTAAACTCTTAAAGTCTGCTGATCGAAGAAGTTAATATAATTATTCATTAATATAATCCAATGAAATTTCGATATTTGCTCTTAATTAAAAAAAGATGATGAAGCCATTTAAATGAATCAAGAGATAATAACTTTAAGGAGATAGAGAAACATGCCTACTGTATATTTTTGGTTAGTATAAACTAAGACACTTTTCTCGCAATATGTTTTGCATGTACATCGGAGTGCGAGATAGACAGCAAAGATGAAGACGAGCAAAAATAACCATTAAAAATAGACATCAGAGGTAAGAGTTTAATTACTCTATTAGATAAAAACTCAATGGTCTCGAACCGCAGATCTATACATTACAGGGGACAATGTGAAGATGAAGAAGAAGATCATCAGAATTTGACTAGTGCAAAGCAGTCAATGTCAAGTGAAAAGTCCATTGTAGAAGTTTTATAAAGAAATTCAACCAAAACTTAACTGGATATTGATGAGCTCATGGCTAGATAATGGAAAAAAAACAAAAATCATAACAATAGGAACTATAAGAACGAAGGATGACCAAAGGTACTTATTCAATCATTAAATTGAGTAGATAGCAACTTTCTAATTGCTATGAAACTTTTGGGCTAGCTTGGTACCATAATCTAAAATGGGATAACTTTGGAGAATCAAACGACCAAACTTTGAGAACACGACAAACACAATCGGCTAAATAAAGATGAACAAATAATGGGCTTGTGCTTTTACCCTGTTTTTTTATAGTCGACAATGGCTTATTAGAGTATACGCATAATTCCAAAATTTTATTAGAATATGCCCAAAAGATCAATTTAAGATGTCACATCAAAGACCTTGACTCAAGATAACTTGCTAATCTGAGTTAGTAAGCGCAATATCAAATTGTATAATCATTAGGTTGATGATTCTAAACAAATTATCACTTGTCATGAGAGAGAAGGAATGAGACAGCAATGATATTGAAGATTAAAAATGTAAATGGATAAGCGAAGATGAGCGAAGGCAGTTTCATATAACCAAACTAAGTGAAATTCCTTTAATTCATTAATTGTATGCCCGCAAATCTTGCAATATGCAATATGAAAAAAATTAAATTAATCAAAATCAACAAGTTAATCAGCTTTGTTATAGATTTTTTATTTAAACTTAAACCTCGATAATAATTATCAATGATATATCAAAATCAACAGAAATAGAGGAATATTTATTTGTCCTCAAGCTCCAGTATCGGCCATTAAACTACCCAAAGTATACAAATCAACGAGGAAGATCAAATCAGTACTTTTTCTTCATTCGAAAGGAGTTGACAATATAGTGATACGAAGGGCAACTAATATAATTGCATTAATCAACCTTTCCGATTTTCTGACTAATACTGAAAGTTGGATGAGAACTCTCAAGGAAATTTTCATGACTAGCGTATAGGACCTTTATACTAACTTTAATTTCCTAGAAGGAATCCAAATTTGATAAGGCTAAAGAACTAAAGAAATGTTTGAAGAAGCCTGCGCCAATGTATTTGCTAATTTTAGGTGGAAATCAATAATTATCTTGAATAAACCATCTTATTTCAATATCCTCTTCACCTTTCTTAATGATTCTGGTTTGAGATATCTAAGAAAGTGATAAAAACGACAAAATTGAAAAAAAGAATAAAAGAAATGATGAATAAGAACTAAAGCAGATAGAGGGAGTTGAACAAATAATAAAAGCAAAAGATAAAAAACACTAAAGTAGAAAAGGAATCGATCAACCATACTTTTAACAATAAACTCCTTTATTATAAAAATAATTTCCAAATATAGAAGGAGTTCCAATTAGATTAGGTGCTAAGATGTGTGATGTAAACTAAAGCAATTTACACTTAAATTATTTAAATTGATGAATCTCAAGTGAATCGAAACAAGGAAATCAATCAATGCAAACGGTTTTTGCACTATTACTAAAATTATCATTCCTTAAAATATTTGGGGAGTGATGAGCAAGTGATTTACTTGTCTTTGAGATGATTTTACATCTAAATGAGTAATACAATAGCTTGAGTAGATCGTAATCTTAAATACATGGGTGAGCTGGCAAAAAGATTAATCATATAACAATAAGTTCAAATAGTAAAAAAATATTTTGATAAAGAGAAGATGTAACTCAAAAATGTAAATTCATCAATTATATGATTTATTAAAATTGTAATTATCTTGATATCTATTAGTGTTATAATAATAATTTATCTATTAGTGTTATATGATTCATATTGGCACATAGGATATATTCAGAAAGAAACAATTAAACAAAATACAAGCCCTATCAATAGTTTGCCGCGCTTTGACAAATACTTTCATAAACCAGCATTCTTTTTAATTTTTAACACACTTTAGTAAAATCATTTTTTCAATATGTAGGGCATATCAAGTAAAAAGTAATAAAGTAAAAAAAAAGTGAAGCCAGTGAAAATAATCAGAAAAAGCAAAAGATTAGCAAATTTTTGAGTTGTTTGCGAAACGTGACTGAACCTTGAATAATAACAATGTTGAGCACTTTGTCTCCTACCCATTTGATAATCCAAGATCAGATTCACCAAATCTTATGTACTTCTAATAGAGAAGCCATTACAAACTCATAAAAAGAATATCAATAAAAAATAGACTTAAGTGTATATGTCTGCGTGTGGGAAAAAGGATAATAATTGTCTCCTTTTCATACAGTTACTGCATCTTCATATGAGTGGGAGGGAAAGCTGTTTCCAAATAATTTTGCCAACTTGACAGCATCTATTGCTTATTGAGGAATTGCTCATGTGGATTATTCCATATTATAAATTGTATAAATTGAACACTTTGGAAAGGTCCAAAATACTCGAGATTAACATCAAAACTTTTGGAGTTGATTGGAAATTTGCTGATGAGGAAATATATTTCTCTATAAATTATAGCAACTATGGTTTATATAGTATATTAACGAATAACAACCAAAATTAATCGATTACAAACAACTCATTTTGTAATTTTGCAATGAGATCCGTCAGAACATAGAGCTCAAGGAAGAAAAATTAAAAAGGCCATTTGCCTAAAAAGACTCTTAGTTTAAATAGGAACAACAGATTTCAATTTCAACTTTAATCAGTATCTGCATATCTTCAATCATCTACATAATTTTAACAATATTTTGTGGAGTATACGATGTTAAATCGTCATCAAAAGTCTACTTTTACGGAGTTCAATGAATATTTGTTATTGAATCCTCTATATTGCTTACTCCTTCATTGGCCAGCACAAAAAATGTTTGTTTGTGATCGCTTTGCAAAATTAATGCCACTTTCACGAGTTATTCCTTTACTAGCCTCATCGATATTTAAGGAGCAGAATTTAGAGATAAAGGATAGCTTAAATGATAAAATAACATCAATTCTACCAAAAAATTATCTTGGAAATTACAAAAATTCAGTATTGTAAATAAAAACCCATAATCCTCACTAATACTGCAGACCTACTCCATAACAATGATGGACTGAGTGCAAAAGCTTTTTAAAAATTTGTTTAAATACTATACGTATGTAAATCAAGGAATATCTTTTGCTTCATATTCAACTGAACAGCCTCGTTTAAACGCAAAAGTGTTTATTTGAAACTGGTTGGAATTAAATCTATTTTCATCACAATGCCGTTGATAATGGGGCACCCTTTGGTCTCGGATTAGTGGAGTTCGCGTTCACTGATGCTTCTATGCTTATGAATAAAATTATTTAGGTTTCAATCTTTATTCGATTATTATGATGAGATATTTTTATCTTTCTATAGTTTTGAAAATTTCTAATTTCTTGATAGTTTTATTATAATTTAATAAAGATAACAATATTTGTAAATTATAGTTTGTACAGGGATTCGCTTACATGGCGATCTTTTTTCTATATTTGATGAGAAACAAAATGGGTATTTTAACATGCATGTATAATGTTTTGAAATTGATCCTCAAAACTAATATCCATGAGAAATATTTTTATAATTCAATTTAATCCTATTATCTATTTGTGCCTGGAATAATAAAAATGAAACTGTATGCAAAAATCCTGTAACTTCATTTTTATGACTAATTCTTTAAAAATGTATTTGTTGAATACCTTACTTAAATATTTTTAATACCATATTTATTAAAAATTTATAAAAGGGTTATTAAACTTCCATGCTTTAAGAGCTTATGCTTTCTTCAGAGGGTATTTATTATCAAAATACAGTGAATTTATCCACTCGAGATACATATAAAGATATAGATAGATATAATTTATTTGTTTTTACCTTTTTTATCTTAATTTGCACAATAATTTAAAAATTTAAATTTATGCTTTAATTTTCCTTAGACTGGTTACTACAAAGAAGATTTTTCCTTAAATTTCTAATGATACTTTTATAATATTCTTATTGAGAGTTCTATAAATTTGCTCTCGGATTTTGATATATGTTATGTCCATGAGTCGGTGATTTAGAGTAAAGAGTTGACAGTGTGGTTGACATTTATTTGAGTATAGTCTTTTGAGTATTAGAGCTATAATTTTTGGAATTGAAAGTTTCTTTTAATTTATATCAATAACTTTCTTTTGGTACCATTTAAATATCTATCTACTCTTCTCCTTCTGAAATTTGATTAATTTTACAAATTAATCAATACTGAACTATTTATCAAGGATATTATGAGTACAATCTTTTGGTAAAAGGGTAAATAACATCAATAGCTTTCTAAGATTCAATATAAGCATATCCTTTTCATTGCAACTTAGATATTGAAAAATAATTGGACACAATCTAAAAAGAGACAATACTATAATTATAATTGTAAATGCATCTCGTTGTGAATTAAAATATATCAAACTTTTTTTTTATTTAATTTAATATCATATTAAGTTTTATGGGCAAGTTTGATAATTTTAATTGATTGATTTAATGTTCTCAAATTATTGCAGATAATCAACAAGTTATCAACATAGGCAAAGTATGTACCTCCTTGAGTCAATTGATTTAATGAGTGGTTATCTATAGATATTGTATAAGATGAGGTGAGTTGAGTATCCTTAAAAAATGGCATTTTACATTTAATAATTCCTTTTCAATCTTGGTAGTAGCGAAGGAACCAATAGAAATTGTTTCAATTTTGAGGTTCTGAAGAGTTAATTTTTGTCCTATAAACAGCTAATACAAAATTTTAGCGAGTCACTAATTAAAAAAACAATTATTGCGAAAAAATTGATAAATGAAAGGAAACTTTGCTATCTGTTGTTTTCCATCACTAAACTTAATTAATTATTCATTATTAAAAATAAAAGAGTAAAATTATAAATATATTACTAATACTTCAAACTGCATTAGTGTGTTTTAAATCATTTATAATCCATAGATTATAGATTCTTAGCTTTTAATCTTAGACATAACATCGATTATTAACTAATCAAGTTTATGAGGAAATTATACTCTTTCCTTCATTTTTGGACCTTTATAAAGCTAATTAAACAATAAGGTTGGGTTTTTTGCATTTCAATTATCTGGTCTTCTATTTTGTCTCTTCCTTGTGAGTCTCTGATAACAATTTTTTAAATTTGCATTCTGTTGATTTTTTCAAAATTCTTAAAAATCATGCAAAACAATAATTCAATTGCATAAAAGCCTAAAAAAGATTTGTAATGCAAATTTGGACTATTTGAGTTATTGGGAAACATTTCCATTTTACTTGATCAATCAAATTTTACATCGTTCAAATTTCATCTATAATTTTGGTGAGGATACTTAATCTATACTGCCCATGAATGTCAATGAATGCAGGAGAAGGAAAGAAGACGTTAAACTCATATTTTTTTTATCTTTATTTTAAATGAATTAAGTCTAGATGAACTTATTAAACTAATACTTTTTATCACTCAAAATATTTAATTTCATTATTAATCTACCAATTTCATCCTTAATTCATTAATCAATTTATATCTAACTTGACTTTTCTTGCTATGTTTTGGAATTAAAAACTCCTTCTTCCAGGCCAAGACCGGATAAAAGATGTGAGCAGGTCCAAACTGCTGAATTTTCCCCATAATTGCATTGGGAAAATTAGATTTTACAATAAAGTAGAATAAAACTATCAGGTCGGAACTGGATTCCTAATTTCAAGTTCACTTATATTGACCTCAGCCCACACTTTTTAAGGGCTGAGCTAAAAATATCAGCAAAATGAAATCTCTTAGTTTACCTTTTCCCTCTTTGACAACTTGCATGAGAATGCTATCAAACAAACCTATCAGATCCAAGACTATAGAATTCTTCAATAATTTAAAAAATATTAGTAGAAGATTATTCCACTTCAACAATAACGCGATGATGAATTTAATATCGCCAAAAAGAAAAAAATAGAATAAAAGATACTTCCATTCTACGAAAAAGGAGCTAAATATGACTTTGCATTGCTTAAACTTTCTCAGAACATCAATCGCTGCTAATATTTCAAGCTTTTTCAAAATATAGAAACTTTGTCTTAGCTTACAGTCTGTGGATTCATTGACAATGATGACTTGAAATTTCACTCAAATAAACTCGCTTCAGCTAGCAATGGACTCCTTTATTACGATATTGATACAAAAAGTGGCCAAAGTGGCTCTCCTGTGTTCAAAGGAAAGGGTAACCCAATTATATACGGCATTCATAAGGGGTACTCCCCTTCTCAAAAACTGAATATGGCCGTCATGATAACTCCTGAAGTTGTTTCAGTACTATAGAAATGGGTTCGTGAAATGGGAGTGAACTTTTAAGTCATCAATCCAATTGG
>Ga0302186_10004269_pt1 | contig 10049 bp, 8 predicted proteins | sample II_Bog_E1_2_FD_198782 | JGI IMG/M metagenome (GOLD analysis project Ga0302186, IMG submission 198782) | Peat permafrost microbial communities from Stordalen Mire near Abisko, Sweden - II_Bog_E1_1 | ecosystem: Environmental > Terrestrial > Soil > Wetlands > Peat | place: Sweden: Abisko, Stordalen...
CAAAAATATAAACATTATACAACACTGGCCTTTTCTAGATTTTTTTTGATATTTCGTTGCAGCAATTAAACTTTTTTCTCCAGCATTAGTATTGTCCAAAGCATCATCTATATTTTTATCTATAACAATCAATGTGTCACTCTGTACATCGACTAAAAACGCCATATCTTTGAACAGTTCATGAATTTCTAAAACCGATTTTTCTAATTTTAATATACCAGAGTGACGATCTTCAATACACGAAACAATGTCAGACACATTTTCTGATAACAAATATTCTTTCATGACTTCTGTAGTTTTTCCAGTTTGAATTATTTCGTCCAACTCGATGTCAGTCGATTCTGGTAATATTAGTTTCAATCTACGCTTATTTCTATTGTTTGTCATATCTTTGTATCCATTTATTTTTGTTACAAAAGTAGTTTTAAATTCAGTTAATTGAGTATTGACACTTTTTATAAAATCTAAATATGTTTTATTGCCATATTTTACAATAAAATCATCAAGACCAGATTTTATTTGTTTAATTGTTAAAATAAAATTTTTGGACAATTGTTCAATTTCTTTCATTCCGACGTTTTGAACTTTTTCGGAAGTTGTATATTTATCACGTGATTCCAATTGTTCAACAATCTCAATCATTAATTTTAATTTTCCCAACTGTGTATTGATATTTTGTATATCTTTTTTAACATCTGACATTATTAAATGTATTATATAATGTCATACAGTTGGTATAAATTAGGACTATTGTATAATCCAACGCAATAATAAACAAAATCAAATTTTTTTAAACTTTTTTAAATCTCAATACTTTTTACAACTTGAGTCATCGTAACCTCTGTACGATCAATAATAGATCTTACTCTTGCGTCATTAAATCTTACTTCTAACTTTAAAACCTTTATACTGAAACCGAATGTTTTATCTTTTAAACTAATCCATATGTATGGTGAAAATATAAAACGCGATTCTCTTTTATCATCAATACGTGGTTTATTTTTTCTAGAATCCCAACCATAAATAGATGTTAGCAAATCAGAAAGTGTGTATTCTTTATAAATTTCAATTGGTTGATAAGCTTTACCAACATTGTACTTTATAATTTCTGTAGTATATAAATCAGGTGTTTTAGCTTTTTTTATAAAATTTAATTTCAACCTTGGATTATTATTTGCAATATTAAAATTACCAAGAATATTAATGCAAGTCAAACTATGTTTCTCAATCAGTAATTCCAACGATGTTGAAGCATAACTATTATATGAATTTAATGTTTGAGTAAATGCATACAATTTTGGATCAGATAATTTTGCATAAAACTTTATGTCATCATTTTTTTTGCCGGACGCATCAAGTGGAATATATGGTGACATAATGTATAATCTACGTACTTTACTGTCTGGAAATTTGTACTTACAATATATTTTGAGAACATTTGTGTTTTTTTTCTTTGCATCCTCAATCATTTCTTCGATGTTTGGTAGTACAATATTTGCGGTATTAAATAAATCTGATAATATGTATTCCATTTATTATTATTTTTAATTTGTGCATATATTATTGCCATTCATATGATATTATTTAATTATCAATTTTTATTCATGTTTTATTCATGTTTTATTCATGCTTTTATAAATTATATATTTTTGGAACATAATTTGGTGGTGAGTAAATATGTATTGAAACCGAATTTTCATTTAGAGATGAATTTTGAATTTGATGTAAACCACGTTTACCTTGTTGATAAGCCATATCTCCTGTTTTTAATGTTCGTTGAAATATTATTTTGCATTTTGAGTTTTCTGGATTTTCTAAACTTTCTGGATTTTTTAAACTTTCTGGATTTTCTTTTTTTTCTACATTGGACAAAAGACTGTAACATTTTTCTTCTAAACTACCTTGAACTACTTTTGCAATACAACCAGAATCAGGATGATCATGTATTGGGGATTGTTGAAGTGGTTTCCAACATATGACAAATAATTCAAACAAATCACAACTATTAATTAGATTTCGTTTGTAAGATGTTTCGGAAAACCCAAATTGTTTCCAATCATCACCAGCATACAATTCTAAAACAGATAATAATTTACATAAACTGTTACCTTTTTCTAATTCATTTTTAATTTGATCAAATAATAATTCCAATGACAAAATTTTGCTCATTAAAATATCACGTACTGTATGTAATTTAGCTAAATACAAAAATAATTTCTATTTAACCATATCTAAATATCACCTATAGTGTATTATTTATTCAAATTTTTTTCTTTTTTATTGTCTAGATCGACTTGCTTTTATAGATCGTTTTAATCGTTCTGTACGGCTTAATTTTCTTTGAGATCTACTTGCTTTTATAGATCGTTTTAATCGATCTGTACGACTAGATTTACGACTTGATCTAGACTTACTTTTTTTAGATCGTGATTGTTTAGATTTTTTCTTTTCAACTTCACGCTGTTTATCTAATTTTTTAGCATCTACTAAAAGTTTATCTAATTCTTTTTGTTTTTCATTTAATTCAGTTAATAATTTTTTACCCTGATCGCGTATTTTATTTTTTTTAGAAACATCGTCTTCTTTATCAAATTTTCGTTTTTGTTGATCAATATTACTTTTAAGTTGTTTAACTTTTGTACGTAAAATTGTAATTTTAGTAAAAACTGCTTGAATAGAAGGGCCTTTCTTTTTAGCAACTGCTTCTAATAATTTTGGATCGATTTTTTTTAGACCATAGTATTTAACTTGGCCTTTCTTAGCACATTCCGACATTGATCCACGGTATTTATCCTTTGGAACAGCTTTAACTCCACAATAAGCATCAGACATTAGTGTGTATATATAAAAATATATAGATAAAAAAATTGATTATTAATTATTTAAACGCATAATTCATTTAAATATAGAACAATACAACAACTAGAACAAAATAAAAACAATTTTATGAATCTTGAACAATCTTCACTAGAGTCATGTAATTATTGCAGTCAAATTGATCTAAATATTGTAATATGCCAAAATATTTCAACGAAAAAGAACGGAATGTGTGCAGACCACCAGTTTCACGTCGCTTTCATTGATGATCATAAAGAAAAACATAAAAATTATGTTGTACCAATAATTAAAAATTATTTAGAAGCATCTCAGAATGCAATTGGTGCAGATGCACGTGTTCATATTGCTAAACAAATATTCGAATTTATATACACAAACAGGGTTTTTGTATATAACCATGAAAACTTTGCAAATACTATTATATCTAAATTATATGAATTTGAATATGACCAACCAGAACACCTTATTGAAAAAATACAAACAGTTTTAAATCCAATGAAATATATTAAATTAATATTTCCACATTTAGGAGACGATGTTGCAAATCCAAATCAGTTAGAAAATAATGATGCAAATATGGTTGTTGACAATAATCAAAATATTGAAATAACACCAAAAAAAACAAAATATGTATCACATATTTCAATTTAAGGATGTGACCTGTTTATAATTACATGCCTTTGACACAAAATGATATATTGCAAAAATAATAAATCCACATAACAACACTAATCCAATATTTTCCATAACAATATCAGCCATTGTTTTCTTACAACTGTATTTAGAACGTTTTTTAGAATGATTTTTTTTATTATTTGAATTTTCTTTTCCCAAATCTGGAGCAAATTTTTCTTTAGATTTAGTTGTTGTAGAAGGACATGGCGATTTAAAATCTAAAGTTCCACCAATTTGATTATCAATCATATAAAATAAGAAATTTTTATTGTTCATCAAACCACTTTTTTTATTTGCAACACTTGTAATCATTTTATTCAAATCGATAACTGCGTTTTTTGTTACAGTTGATTTATAAATTCCAATCACAATATCTTTATTTTTATCTGGGTTTGTCAACATATCGTTTATTCTTTTTACATAATTTACACTTGATTCTGGTAAAACCTTTATTTCCTCTGAATTATTATTTTCAATTTGATTTTCAATATCATCATTGTCATCATTGTCAGCATTTTCAGCATCATTTTCAGCATCATTTGATTCAGATTTTGAAGAATTTATTTCAGATGAGTTTGCAGAACTAACTGAATTTGTAGAACTAACTGAATTTGTAGAATTACTGGATGCAGTTGATGAAATACTTGATTCAGCCACAGATTCATTTTCTCCTTCTGATTCAGTGTTTGCAAAATGTTCTTTAAAATCTCCATTATACATTGGCCTTTCAGACATTTTAATTATTTCGTCGCTTGATGTTTTAAATCCCGTAATCACAGACGCACCAACATATCGGTTTGATGCAATTGAGTCACTAATATTATATGGTTTTACGTTAAACATATATTATAGAGACAAGAGAATAAAATTTTAGGTTTATATATAATAAATTTAAAAAAGTTTGAAATCATTTAACATTGACACACGTAAAAATTTACTTATGTTATTTTAGAAATGATATGGGAAATAGCATTTGAATTTATCATATACGGATTATTATTGTATAAGTATGAATATCTATCACTGTTTTTCAGCATATTAACTTTTGACACAATATGTTCTGCATACCAGTTTATTTGGGCATACTTTGAATCACTACAAGAAGAATCAACTGTTAAACAAGTTATTCTGGATTTAAAAGAAAAAACAACTTATGCACAATATTTACAAAATTCAATACTCTACACAAACATCGTAAAATACATTCCAGATCAATTTAATGAAGATATAATAACAGAAATATCTTTTGTTGACAAGTATATATATTTTTTCACAATTATGGGATTAAATATAATTTTAAATATATTCACTTGGTTTAACTATTCATACGAAATTAGTAGACTGTTATTAATTTTAGCATGTCCATCAATATTATCAGTGCTGTGTAGAACAAAATGTTTTTTAATAATTGATACTTTTGTGTTAAAAGAGGCTAAAAGATTATATCTTTATATTTTATGTAAGATAACTGCCAAAATTATAAACTCGTTATCAAAAGTATGTTTAGATTGCAAACCAAATATTGATTATAAAGAATTAGAAAATTTTTATGAAAATACAAACGAGTCGACAACATATATATTAAATTTTGTACAAACATTTGTGCTTATGTGTTTTGTGCATTATATGAAAAAATCCAATAATATTTTTTATAAATTTGCCACAAAAATTATCTACAAGATAAAAACTATTGGACAAAACACAGATGATAATAAAATTAATAAAAATGTGTATGTTGAGAATAAAACTAAAAACATGTTAGCACAAATATTATATGCGCGTGAATGGAATAAATTATGTAATCCGCAGACAGTTAATAAATTTTTTGAACTGTATGAAGATGATGCAAATAAAGACAATGGTTATTTTGTTACAAAAATTAATGAAATATTATACCAATTGAATTACGATTTTGTAAAATTATTTGTTATTTTAACACTTATTTCAATAAATGAATGGGTTGGTGCTATAAGTGTTGTATTATTATCATTAAAATATATACCATACATAAAAAATGGTGAGTGGATTGTATCTGTTGTTACAAGTTTGTTGTTAATATTGTTGACAACATTAAAAATAACCGGATCCGTAATTGTTGTATTTGCATATATATTATCACCAATTGTATGGGTAGTACTGACATATTTTTATAAACGCGATTATAAGATGTTTACACATTATCATGACATGGATGGATGTATTTTTATACCAATAGTTGTTTGGTTGTTTGGACAATACTCATTGTTTGGTTCAGTCATTGTATTTGTTTTAGGAATTGGATATTTATTAAATGGTAGCATGCTTGGATTTGGTGTTGATTATGATTATGGATATGATAATTTAGTTACAGAACAACAAATTACAAAACAACCAGTGGTTGAATTGGCAAATATTGATGGAACCATGGAAGATATATATGTTGCAGATTTGATTAAACCAATATCTGAACAAAACATACCACAAACAATAATTGCAAAATCCAAATTAGAAAATTTAAAAATTTGGTTTTCAACAATTAAACATAAAAACAAAATTTGTGCATCTGTTGGGATTATGTTTATATTCCAAATATTTTCTAGATTGTCTGATTATAACTTTATACATATAACATTAATGTCGTGTGTAATTTATTTTGGTGGGAATTTAATATTGTTCATTCGAAACCCAAATATTAAAATGCATTTAATAACAGATTTGTATAAATCAAATTATATTAGTATTAAATCTCAAACAAGTCCAGTTTTAGATAAACACCCATTGAAAAAATCTAACTTTTTCAATTTAGAAGTGGATTTGGACGAAAGTTATTTTAAGAAAAAATAAATGTGATTTTTGCTTAGAATTTTATAAATTTATATAAAAAATTATATAAATTTGTTTGTTTTTTTACAAATAAAAGACTGATACGAGATTCGAACTCGTGAAGCTTTTCGCGTATGTCTCTAAAACATATTCTTTTGACCACTCAGACAATCAGTCTTTAATAGGCTAAAACAGGATTCGAACCTGTGATGACTCGCGTCAACGTTTCTTAAACGTCTCTATTAGACCACTTTAGTATTTAGCCTATATGATCTCTTTAGCAAGAATCGAACTTGCGTAACTCGGGTTACAGTCGAGTGTTCTCCCATTGAACTATAAAGAGATCCATTTATTATGTATACTCTAGTCTTTAAGTAGTTTTAGTTATTATTATGAAATAGTTGTATAGTGTCTTTTTTTGTTTTTATTATTTTTGCATTATTTGGAACTACTAGCTTAATAGCACGAATTTTTTTTATGAATTCTATATCAGAAATTGGTGTAAAATCTGCTGCACGTAGCATGCACTTTGTAATATACATTGACCCTCGGCAATCGATTTCGTTTGTTTTGTTGTTTAAAACTCGATTTACAAGTTGTTCGATATCTGGGTAATAATTAGAATGTTTAATAAATGAATGATATTCTGGTGGAGCCAGATGCAATAACACGTCAGCACTTGAACTTATTAACAAATGTTCTAAACAATTAAAATAATCATTTATAGGCACAATGTTTATTCGCAATTCTGAATTCATATCAAATGCAAATTTTGGATTTGCATTTATTTCTGACTGCAAGTATAGTTTAATATCGTGCAACAATGGTGCTTTATGATATTTGTTGTACCACATATCGCCAAAATTAACTATGTCTGTATCATTATAATAATAATTAAACACCCAAATTAATCCTTCGACATATTTTGATAAAACATTATTCATTTTTTCATCCTGAATATTCGTGTTCGCAATCGAAAAAAACTTTAGATAATAATTTTTAATGGATTTTGAAACAGAATCTGTTTTTAATATATATCTATCCGAATCAGTATAAACAATAATTTTTCCTAAATCCAATGATTCTGCATTTAGTTTTGTTTGATACTCATCGGACATATTCATAAATTTATACATTTCAGTATCGAACGCTGTCAGTTCCATTTTAGATCCTATTTCTACACGTAGTTTTTGTACATTATGGTCGGAAGTTATACTTTTAGAATGTCGAACCAAATTTACTTTTATATTTGGGATTTTTTTATTATTACCATAATACGCCACATAAGATTTCAAAAAATCCATATTAGATCCTAATTTGTCCATACCATCAAAAACAGCTAAATTTTTCAATTGCGTCATAAAAGTATTGTCCGATGCAACCAACTCTAAATTTCCGTTTGTTTTAACGATTCTGTTTAGATTTGCCAAATGCTCTAAAAATTCGTTTAACACACTTACAAAATTTGTTTTATCGACTCCCAAATTATGTTTTAATTTTGAATAATTTTTATAGTTGTTTGATGCATATGTTTGTTGTAATAATTCATATTCGTTTTTAGACAATACTTCAATAAAATAAACAAGTGTTGAAAAATCAATATATTTTTTGTTGTCTTTAGAATCGTAATTTATGATATATTTAGATTTTTGATTTAAAGACAAAATATATGCATCAATAATTGTTTCAAAATCATATTTTACATTTAACGACTCTATTTTGGGTAAAAAATCATTTCCGAACATTGTTAAAATAAATACAATATCTGCAATTATATATTTTTTATCAGAATTTTTACCTTTAAGTTTTGGAAAAATATATGAAAATAAATTAGAATGCAACTTATCAATGTCAATAACATCATAGTTTTTATTTTGTTGATTGTGTCGTAATAATTTTAAATTTGCAATATGATAATTATGTAACAACAAACCCAATAAAGTCATATCAGAATCTGGACTATAAATTACATAATTTTCTTTCTCTTTTTCTTTTGCTTGATGATTTATTGATTCTAAACTTTGAATATAATCAACTATTTTCTTTTCACCTTCTCCATAAACATAAGGTCCAGAAAATAAATACGTGACTAAATTTGGACATTTTGCAAAAACAGCGTTTTTAAATTCTAAACTCGATAAAGCAGAATTCATTTTGTCCATAAAATCTGTTCCAGGCGATATATTTGCTTTTGACCAATTTATTTTGTTTTTTTCATAAAAATATCGATTTTCAGACATTTTATTTTTATTTTTATTTAAAATAAACTCACGTCCAATAGATAAAAATGAACCCATGTAACGACGCTTTTTTTGTTCGATCATTTTTGATTTTGACGGTACACCATCAATTGCAATATAAAAATATTTTAATGTGTTCGAGTCAACATATTCTGTTATAATTTTATACACATAATCTACAACGTCATTAATAACAAAATCATCTATCGTCTTGCTCGTTATTCCGTTACTTTCAATATACTTTAAAAAATCAGTATATGATGAATTTGGCTTTATTTTATATTTTGTCATTAAGTTTTTAATTTCTAAATTCGAATCAGAAGTGTTATATGTTGTTGGATTTATTAAATAAAACAATATTTTGTTTAAATCATGCAAAATTTCTGAACTTTTCACATGAACAATTGAGTTAAAATCTAAACATAAATATTCAGCTTCTAATTTTGTTTTTAACTTTTCTGTAAAATTATTTTTAGAATTGTTTGTTGCAATTATATTTTCTTCAATACTACTAAAAAATTTCTCAATTCCCATATAATAATCAGTTTGATATTATTATATGATGATAAAAATAAAAATAAAAGATGACCAGAATTAATAATTATTTCAATTATCTTTATCATCTTCTGTTATGTCGTCATCGTCAACATATTTGTCATATTTATTATATTCCGCACTTTTTTTATTAGATTTTTCTTTTTTTCTTTCTTTTTCATGTTCATTTTGATTATTTAAAGCTTTTGATTTATATGAACACCAAATAATAATACCAAATATAATCCCAATAATAATTAGTTTTATATCTGTCGTAACGCTGTACCAATTTCTTAGGATTGAATAAATAATTAAAAACACACTACCTATTTCTATTCCAAGTTTTATGTTTGGATTTTTTAACGATGAATTTGTTTTAAATATTGTTTGTGCTAAAGCTAAACCAATAACTCCAGCAACAATAAACATAATCATTGTGTTTTTAATTCGTTCATTAAACCCATTACTTTTATATAATACATCAGACAATTGATCACAAAACAAATAAAACATTATTGCAATTCCAATTGGGTAAATATAATTTTCATAATACGCCATTATCTTATGTGCAACTATTAATGTTGTATATAAATACGACATACATAATTATTTATTACTGCTATAATTCGATCTGATGTCTGGTGAAGTCTGATCAATAACAGCGTCTATTTTTTCTTCAATTATTTTAATAATATCTTGAAGAGTTGTTGTATATATATCCAATGTTAATGCAGACTCTATAAATTTTTGTTTTGACTGGACAAACAATTCAAATGCTTCTTGCATCCCATAATTCACAATTATGTTTGTTGATATTTTTATTTTTGATAATTTAGCTAAATCAGATTCTATATTCATAAAATCTGTAGATATTTTTAATAGATTTGCTAATTGAGATCCTATTTTTTCGATTTTATTTAATGTTTTATCATCACCACCTCCTAATATCCACCCGATCAT
>Ga0302186_10004270_pt1 | contig 10049 bp, 12 predicted proteins | sample II_Bog_E1_2_FD_198782 | JGI IMG/M metagenome (GOLD analysis project Ga0302186, IMG submission 198782) | Peat permafrost microbial communities from Stordalen Mire near Abisko, Sweden - II_Bog_E1_1 | ecosystem: Environmental > Terrestrial > Soil > Wetlands > Peat | place: Sweden: Abisko...
ACCCTCGGAAGTTTTAAGATAGATGGCCACAAATACAATGGTGGTGATTTTGCGCTGTGTTAACGAATATCACAGATTGGCCATCAAGTTGTTGTGCCACTTGTACCCCGGTCATACCGGGCATATTCATATCAAGCAGGCAGATATCAAACTTTTGAGTTGACATGGAATCTAAAAAACGTTGCGGTGAATTATAACTTCCAACAAGGTCAATGAATGGTACTGACCTGCAATGGTCTCCCAGCAGCTCGCGGCTGTACTTATCATCGTCTACTATCACGCAACTTATCCTGTCCATAAGCTATTCACTATCAGAAAAAACACTTTTTTTTCGGCTGATGAATGCTTTCTTTATCAGCAACAATAATAAAAATAGAATAATAAATGTGTATATAAGCTGAAAACCATCACTTAAATATGGTTTAATTTTCGTACCTCCCTCAATCACAAAACTGTCATATTTTTCTCGTTGTTCATAATAGAATTTCCATTTATCAGGTATCCATTCAACAACTTTTCCAACCAAATAAGAACATAATAGTAACAGGCAAATCTCAAGAATCAAAAGTTTTATATTACTCAAGAATTCTTTCCCTAATTTGGTATAATATAACAATAGTAGAAACAAAATATTAGGTAAGCCAACAAATACTGCTGTTAATATAGAGCCGAAAATCGAAATGAAACTAAACGTATTAAATGCGGTATTTTGAACTGGAGGATGGGCAACTCTATCAATTACTTGAACAATCATAAACACGAATGTTGTAAGAAAGAGTGCCAATAAAATTCTTTTTAATATCATACTTTATATTTTTGGTTGAGGTCCTAATATAGCATTAGCGTGGTCAGCTTCCTTCTTATTTTTCTCACCAATCTCTAAAGATTGTTTTAACTCACCTTTAGTCCATGCCTTTACCTTGCCAAATCCCGCATCAATACCGGGCACTCTATTCTCAATGGCACTTAAGTCCTTATCACTAAGACCTGCCTTTGATAAAATAGTTGTTGTTGATGTATTACAATTGCCAGTAAAATCATCTCCACCTCCTGTCAAAACATATTTTACATCAGGGTCATTGGCAAAACCATTAGCAGAATTTATAACGGACTTATCAAATTCATCTGTAGTTTGTCCCTTTGGCGGGGTGACAAGTATTTTTGCTTTCAAATCTTTATCCTTATCTGTCCCGTTCACAACTGCTTCATCCTGTTGATAATGTAGCTTAACTAATTGGCTCGTACCTAAGACCTTACCATCATCAGCAGGTCCATATTCAAAATACTGAACCTGATTATCCTTATCTTTTACTACAATGAATGTGTGGGTAGCATAATGTGTAGGTTCGTAAACCTTATCAGTTGTGTGTGCCCCTGACCCAGGCAATGTTGTTGCGTATACCCATACCGAATCACCCATTGGGTCAACATACATAATGGGGTTGTCTTTAAACGCTGCATAATCGCTAACACCAAAAATAGGTTTGGGGTCGCGGTTCCATCTCCTGCCTAACCTTGCATCATATTCCCAAAACTCAGCGGTGTACGCATCGCCCTCTCCATAGACTTCGTTATCTTTCAATTGTCCATTGAACCCGAATAGATGACTACTCACGCTTTATTATTAGCTGGAGGCTCTGCAAAACCATGAAAGCTGAAGATGTGCGTAATACGATAGATGATGCTTTAAACATCGCCGGAATATATCCGGAGCAAATGCCTAAGCTCTTAACCGATAACGGGTCATGTTATATATCCTCGGAGTTGAATGACTTCCTGGAAGAGCAAGGGATAAAGCATATACGTGGCAGTATACGCCATCCCCAGACACAGGGTAAAATAGAACGCTACCATCGTTCCATGAAGAATGTAATCAAGCTGGATGTGTATTTTATCCCGGAGGAGCTTAAACGCAAACTCGCTGAGTTCATTTATTATTATAACTACCAGCGATACCATGAATCATTAAATAACGTAGCACCTGCCGATGTTTATACTGGCAGGGCATACCAAATCATAAAAAGGAGGTTGAGAATAAAACAGAAGACACTAAACGAAAGAAAAAACAGCTATTTAAAAAACAAGCTATTGAGTGAAAAAATAAATCACGTAGCTTTGTAATGAATTAACAAGAACCCTCTAATTGGTTTTTACCACAAAAGTGAAAGTTGGTTTGACGACATACACCCATATATGTGGCAGTTCCATATTTCCTACGTATTCTTTCTGCAAGAACTACTCCAATAATAGCTCCTAATATCAATAGACTTAATGGCAACCAATGATTAGTTGGGTTATTAAAATAAACTATAACAGCTATGATAACAGATATAAGAAACGGTGATAGAAAAATCAAAAACCAGTATATTATTTCCATGATTATGTCAAATATTTTCTCCATCCCGATTCAATTTTACTGCCGTACTAATGAAAAAACATGATACCCATAAATATCCCCCATACTAATAAGTGAATAAAGGCAACTATAAAATTAACCTTCTGATGCTTTGTAAACCCTGTAATAATATAGTAACCTAAAAGTATTAAGCTAATGGGAGCAGCTATAAAAAGCACCATTAAGGAATCAAGTCCTGCATTGCATGGCCCTTTTGGGCCAAATATAAAAGTTAAGTATATGGATATAAAAGCCACTATATCGAATACAACGGCCGGTAATGACTTCTTTAAAACTGTCATGAAATGTAACATCTTATGACCTGAAGATTTTATTGGGCTATGATTAATTATACTGATGCTTCAGCCTCTTTGTAAACCGAACAAAGCGAATCTCGACAAAAAGGAAAAGAGCGAAAAAAATGAGATATCCTATATAATAGGTATTCCCATAGCCGGAGAAGTTATTATTCATAAGCCTCCATAATGGGTCAGAAAGTCCTTTGAAAATACGCCCTACCAGAACAAGCAATACACTGTAAGTTGCATTTGAATCGTCACTTTCTGGCCTCAACAGGAATAAAAGTACCAGCATAATATGCGACATAAGTATTCTTTTTATAATAGACTTTTCATAAATATTGATATTCCACAAAAGGTAAATATGAATTATGGAATGAAATAATAACACTGAGGCAAATAACCACCAAAGTAAGAATACAAGCCAGCCTATGAATGATAAAGCAGTAGCAGATGCAATCACGATGCTAATCAATAACAAAATAATCAAAGAAACTTTGTTAATCTTCATAAAAATGGGAAACAATAAGAAAGATAAGAGTTTTTCATTTATGCCCACAGGTATTTAGCTAACAGGTAATATACTAAGAAGAAAACGAGGGAAATTAAAGTGAAGATTCCTCCAACTTTAATCAATTTAATACCCCCGGTTATTATAGTTCTCGCCTCTTCTATATCTCCTGTTTTTTTTGCTTGACGGTATTTTTTCCATTGAATTATTATTACGGTTATACCAGATAGAACCAATATTGCTCCGAAATCGTACAGATTCATTATTGTAATTTATTTTACCCAAAGCAAGGTCATATCAATATGACCATGTAAATACCGCACTAAAGTTATGGGTTTCTACCAGACGGAGATACGTTCCTTGAATTCCTTTCTAAAGGTACGATTTAACATGAGTTCTTTAGTGCTTCCACTTTTTGAAGTGAAGTCTTCTATTATGACCGTTTCTTTTCCGTAGCTTTTTACCAATTCCAGGGAAACGGCCTCGGAACAGTTTACACGAACCAGATTATGACCTAACGCAATGAGTTTCTCAAACTTACAGTCCATCACTCTTTGCGTATTTCCATCCCTTGTTGTAATGTATTTGTGCCGGGGGTCGTCTTTATCTGAATGTATATACATTATATCGGCAAGCCTGAATTTTACTTTCCCCCGAACACCATCTACATTTAATAATTCACATTCTTTGCCGTTTCGGTGCTTTTGTCTTTGTCCATTCAATTGGTGAAAGGCTTTTGTCAAGGCATCATTCAAACTTTGCGGCTCTATTGGTTTCAGAACTATTCCAATTGGGGATATGCTAAGTACATCCTTCAGCATTTGCCCTTCTGTAAGCATGTGTTCTTCGGCAGTAACAAATATCACGGACTGCCCGTCAAGTTGATGCGCTACCTGCACCCCACTCATACCGGGCATATTCATATCAAGCAGGCATATATCAAACTTTTGAGAAGGTAATGCTTCTATGAAACGTTGTGGTGAATTAAAGCTGCCTACAAGGTTAACAAACGGCAATGAGCGACAATGGTCAGCCAATATTTCATTGCTGAAAGCATCGTCATCCACTATTACACAACTTATCCTGTCCATTTAATCAAACTTTAGCTTAACCTTCCATTGCGACCCCTTTACAGAAGAACTAATCTTAAGATGAACAGAATGTATAGTTGCAGATAAGGGAATTTTTACTGTTTTTAATTTATCACCTGTTGTCATCCCGCTTTCATATAATACTTTCCCAACCCCATCGGTGATAATGATATTATCCGGCTCATTATAAGTCACGTATTCGATAGTTAATGATTTTACTTCCTTCCCGCATTCTATATCTCTTTCGAAGTCTCCTCTTGATGAGAATGAATAGTCCTTTGCAGCAGGTAGCAATTTGATTTTAGTAAAGAATAGAGTATATCCACCACAGACATTTATAAGGGTATCTCCTTTCAAATAGAATATTGCGCAGTCGTTGTAACAACCAAAATCTCCAGTACTGTCAGTCGGTTCAAGCACAACCACCTTTGAAAGTTCTCTTTTTTTGTAAAGAACATCCAGTGTACGGCCCTCCAAGTGGACAGTATCATACATATACTTGTTCCAGCAAGCAAAGTGACAAACCTCAATAAAATCTACATTATTATAATAATAGGTGGTTTTCTCCACCGTTAGAATGGAGGATGGCAACTTTTGTGCTTTTTCCCAAGAAAACTTTTGGAATCCATGCGTATCGAGTCGAACACATTTCCAATCCCCGTAAATATAATTATCGGTGTATGGCTTCTTTTCTTGTCCGCTGCTTTTTAAGAACAGGAACAACATAAAGCCACATATAATAGTCCTATTCATGATTAACATATTTATTAAATTTCCACTTATGCCGAGGGTCGTCTTTATCCGAGTGAATGTATAGTATATCAGCGAGCCTGAATTTTACCTTGCCACGAACTCCATCTACATTAAGAAGTTCGCATTCTTTTCCATTCCTATGTATTTGCCTTTGACCATTCAACTGATAATAGGCTTTTGTCAATACATCACTCAAACTTTGCCGTTCTATGGGCTTCAGAACTATACCTATCGGAAACACGCTTAAAGCATCTTTCAGCATACTTTCTTCGGCAGTAACGAATATCACCGATTGCCCTTCGAGTTGCTGAGCCACTTGAACCCCGGTCATACCGGACATATTCACATCAAGCAGGCATACATCAAACTTTTGAGATGGTAAGGCCTCTATGAAGCGTTGTGGTGAATTAAAGTTGCCGACAAGGTCAATGAATGGCAAAGACTTGCAATGGTCAGCAAGTATTTCACTGCTGAACGCATCGTCATCTACTATTACACAACTTATCCTGTCCATCCTATGGCATTTTATTCAGTAGAACCATATTTTTTCATGCTGTCCCTTGCTTCCTGAATAGCTTTAATTACCTTGTTTTTAAGGACCTTATCAGCATGTGTATTCTTCACTTTCAGTATCACAACATCAAATTTTTCGGGATAGACTGGTGAGGCTATTACCGACAACAACCAATTATTAAGCATGGTAGTATCGACTTTAGAAAGGCACTGCATCAAGTCTTGAGTTCTTTTTTCAAGAAGAAAGTACATCATCGTTGGATTGTATTCTCCAAATGAAGCATTATTCTGATTATAATAACTATCCACAGTATCCACTAACCTCATTATATCTTTGACACCCACTTTCGTAATACTTTCATGCACATAATGATAGAATGCCTCATCGGAATCTGTTTGTGCATTGCTTTTGAATCTGACTTTTGCTTCAGCAATCTTTTTTTTCTTTACGACTGTATCCTTATGTTGTGCATGGGCTTTCGTAGTATCTGCGGCAATACTTTTCACTTTATCATTTTGGTTAGAATTACATCCAACAGTTACGAAATAAATGAATACGGATAGAAAGAAGAGTTTATATATTTTCATTGGTTTTTATTTAATTGGAGCTCCTGTAATATCTGATGAGAAACCAACCGGAATATGTTCGGCTTGTCGGTTTTGGTAGTCCTCTACTTGATTCCTTATTTGAACCTGGTCTGCCTTACTTACTCTTGTTATTGTTACTGTGCCAGAACTATTCCCAGTCAGATTTGGGCCACTCCAATCAAAGTTACTAAAAAAATCTTCAGCTTGGCTTGGATAAATTGTCATGCATCCGTTCGAACCATTACAGGTAGGTGAAAAACCTGAGTGTACGTCAACGTCTGTCATGGTTACTGCTCCACCTTGTTGATTAGTACCTGGGGTATTCCGATTACCGGCGTCATCAACAAGATTAAGACCCTTAATTCTGCCCATTACTACACCTGTATGTCCTGTCTTATTATTATACGCATGCGTGCCTTCGTTTGCAGTACGCGCACCTTTTGCCGCCTCGCTTGGCTCAGGGTAAGTATTACTTGTGAATGGCCCTTTTATGGTGCTTCCATTCTGTACGTATGCATCGGCACTGTATGATGCATTGGTTGTTGGCTTTGTATTTACGTCCACAAAATAAACATTAGGAGATGCAGGGGGTGCCTCCTTGTCTGGTGCAGGAGGGCCGACAAAATTTGCGTCACTTTGTGGGCCATCAAGAGGAGTAATGAATGGAACAACATTACTTGGTAAAGTAGAACCCTTATTAGCATCATCTGGTTCTGCTCCATCCAAATCGGTTGCTGAGATAGGTTTATCTCCAGCGAACTGGTATGGTGTCCACCAAGCAAAACTTGAAGCCATTGGGTCAATGGACATAAATCTCCCCAAACGTGGGTCATACATTCTCATGCCATAATCATAAGCATTATCCTTTCCATAAATATCATCATCATGCAGTTTGCCATTGAACCCGAATCTATATGCGCTATCTCCCAATATTGCAAACTGTCTACCTGGCTGCACCATCCCGAATGGATAATAATCTTGTGCACTAATAGAATTAGCATTATAGTAGTCAGCAACATTAGGTGTGCCTGATGTATCTATTGGCAGTTTCCTATCATCAAGTATAGATAATACGTTCCCTAAATGATTGGTAAGTTCATATCTTCTTTGCCCTTCTAAATAGCCTATTCTGCTCGAATCAAAAGGATTTGATATTGGTGAGCAACTACATGATATAGATTGAGCACCTGTTAACAAATTTGTGTCTATTACACCAATGCGTTTTGAGCCATAAATATCAAACTCGCTCAATTTTATTGAATCTTGCTTTCTATTATAAATTGCTAAAATATTGCCTTGCGCATCCCTTGCATAGAGTGTAGTATCTGTAACTGAATCATGGTGGGTAAAATTTCTCTTCTCTAATCTATTACCCAACGGATCATATTCAAATACAATACTGTCACCATTTGTTTTTATTATTTTTTTCACTTTTCCATACACTGTCCATTTAATAGTATCTAAGCCGCCGGCACTGTCTTTTGCCAATTGCCCTATAGCGTTATATTTATAATTGTATTTGCTTGTTTCATTATCTATATCGTTTAGGTAATTACCGGCGGGTACAGCATCATTCACCTGGGCCAGTTGGTTGGTGTGTTTGTAGTAATGGTAATTCAGGCTATCCATAGCCAAAGGCCCTACGGTAGTATTTCCATGGCGCACATAGGTTAAAATATTGCCATTTTCATCGTAACTGGTTCTTTCAGCCATGTTTAGAGTTGGGGTGCCTGTGCTCCAGTTATTATCAACAGTATCGGGTCCTACGTATCCTTTTTGCCTTATATAGCGGTTCAGTTGGTCGTAATGGTATATCCAGCCCATGGTTTTAGGCAACAAATGCTGTATAGTATAGGTAGCACCTGCTATGTTACCATTATAAAGCCCGGTATCTTGCAGGGCTGTAGCTTCAAAGGTTTTACCTCCAATAGGTCGGTAATCGCCATTAAAGTAGTTAAGTGTAAATCCATAGGCATCCCTTCCAATGGTAGGGTTATCTCCATGCACATCGCCATCATGGCCCATATCATATGTAGAGCCATTTTGCATATTTGCCCCCAGGCTGCTATTTATTCCTTTAATCCATCCATTAATGGTGTAGGCGTAATCAACCCCCTGCACTTGTCTTCTGCCAATCACTTCACGCGCTAACGGCCCATGGGAGTAGTATTGGTAGTTGGCTTCCTCTGTCCAGTTAATACTGTCGGAGCTAGTTTGCACATCAGTAATACGGTTGTCGGCATCATATTCATATGCCTGCATAAAAAAGTCGGGTTGGTTGCGTTGGTAATCCAGTTGGTTCACTTTGCCGCTCACCAAATCATAAAAATAATCAGCCCGTTTATACATCTGGCTCAAGGCACTGTCGTTGCGGTCTTCCATTACCATGCTTTGCACGTTGCCTTCTATATCGTAGGTGTAATGTATGGCATTATCATATGAGGTATCAACAGGTTTTTGCACTTCCGTATAGGTTATAGTGCTAATGCGTTTACGCAAATTTGTTTGTATCAACGGTATATGTTTTACAGCTACCGTGTCATAAAAGGTATGCGTTATTTGCGTATGTGCCCCAGGGGTATTAATAAAGGCACTTAAAGAGGCGTCATTACGGGCAAGAGTTTCAACAGCAGATATAGATAGCGGTGGGTTTATCATCCATCCAAAAGCATGGGTAATGGGGTTATATCCATAACTATAGGTTATCGTATTTTGCTGCCCTACCTCTACTATTCTGCCAATAGGATCGTATAGGGTATATGAATAAAGGTATGGTTTTTGCACAGCATTTTGACTCAATACCAATCTGCCCAATCTATCGTACCAGAAACGAGCCGTATCTCCATCTGGTGTTTGTTGTTGTATTGGTGAATTAAGGGTATTAAACCAATACCGCGAGCCCAGGGAATCTTGAGGGTAAATTGGCCTTGATTCCGAGCCCGCCCTATAATTAGTTATATCCGTAAGTGAATCGGGGTTGGTTATAGGGTGTACTCCCTGGGGTGGTATGGTTTTCACCAGATTTTCTGCCTGGTCGTAATAATAGAGGGTATAGTGGTACTCATCAAATGGCATATTCAGATGGAAGCTGTCATCAATATTCATGCAATGCGAAATATAATTTGCCCTAAATGCATCGGTAATAGAATCTATATATTGGTTATAGGCATTTTGTGCATTGTAACTGGCATCGGTGAGCAACTGTGTCAGGCAAGGGTTTGTATCGTTAGGCGGTATGGAATCGGGCCTGTTTAAAGGTTCATTGCAAAGCGTAGGAGAAAGGCTATCCATTTTAGCTCCTGATACCTGACGGTAAAATAGGGTATAAAGCGTATCGCTTCCTCTAATGGATACTAATAAAGAATCGAGAATATTAACTCCTCCACAGGTAGAATCAACGGTTTCACCATATTCAATAAAATTAGAAATAACGGCAGTAAAGGTGGTTGCAGTAGATGTATCAAATAAAGTAGGAATGCCGGCAGTATAAATATATTCCCCCGGTGCCGTAATTTCAGCACTGGGAGTATATTTGGAAGTAAAAAATGTAGCACTATAATTATAACTATAGGCATACGCAGCAAGATAATTTGAGCTTATGGGATGTACATCAGGTGCAATATATATGCTACGGGTCCATGGCGTGACAGACCAACAACAATGTATTTCAGAGCAGGTGGAATCAAAGGCCACATACTGGCCATATGTAAGATTGAATCCGTATAAGTCATTCAGGAAGTTGGTTAACAAGGTTTCGTAATTCCTGCTGGTATTGTAAATTTTCAGCATAAAGTGGACTAAAAATAGTTAAAAATAAGATAGTGTTTCCAAAAACTATTAACTTTAAATAATTATGGAAACAAAGAGTAAACAAACATCCGAGAACTTCATTAAAGAAA
>Ga0302186_10004271_pt1 | contig 10048 bp, 14 predicted proteins | sample II_Bog_E1_2_FD_198782 | JGI IMG/M metagenome (GOLD analysis project Ga0302186, IMG submission 198782) | Peat permafrost microbial communities from Stordalen Mire near Abisko, Sweden - II_Bog_E1_1 | ecosystem: Environmental > Terrestrial > Soil > Wetlands > Peat | place: Sweden: Abisko...
CAATTGCTTTTCCAGTGATTTGATTCAATTCTATTATGGAATTATCATTGGTGAACCATTTTTCTTTGTTTCCATTTTTATGTAACACATTGAATTGGACATGACCCCCTTCATGGACATAGACTGGAGAGGCTGGAGTGATGATGGAATCCACTATGATGAGGAACATATCAAAGACATAAGGGTTGGTTTCGAGAGATAAAGTGCAAAGAGTCGCTCCAATCATTTTCCCACGGATGGATAATATGGAATTATCTTCATTGAGCCTCAGGTCTATGATTTTAGTGTTGGATAGATGGACCTGAATCTTGATATTTCTGATGTCTAGGAGAGAATATAATACCGAAAGAGAAAATTTTCTAGTTACTTGAGGGAAATAATCTGCCATAATAATCTAGATAATGAATTTTTAGATCTGAGGTCGCTTCAATTGGCATTTTGAGCAACTGTATAAATAAAAGTTATATTGGAAAATGTGATAGAAAGTACTTTATAAGAGTTTTCAATGAAAATTGAGAAAATATTGGTTGTTAGCACATTAACATAGATTGTTTCATCTTCTAAAGATTGCGTGGAGTCTTCTTCTGCTATAATTATGGTTGATTTTCCTCTTTTCTCGCCAGTTTTAATTAGCCCATTCATCGTAACTTCAATAGAACCAGTGTCTTCACATCCCATTTTTATCTTATGCTAAAACAAATATTTTCTAATTAATAAAAAATCTTCATAATAAATGAACTTTCTCTAAATCCTTATTAAATTTCAATTGGAATTCAGTTTTGGGTGGTAAAATCAACAAAGAATTGATATTTTCTGGTTTTCTGATGAAACTCGGAGTCGCAGAAGTCAAATAATCTAAAATTCTGATTTTTTCTATTAGGTTTTTCTCTTGCTTCTGGAAAGGATTTGGATAATTGAATTTAACCAATAAATTGATTTCCGCCAACCCGATTCCAATTGCAGTGGCATTGATGCCGATATGGAAATTTTCCAATACTTTTTTATCATAATTTGCTAATTTTGGATTGGCCAGAAAGTTCTAAAATTATATAAATTTTTATCTAAACCATCTATCAAGAAAATACTTCTATATTTGGCACTGAAATATCAAGGATTTGCCGATTTTGTGAAGTCCAGAAAAATTCAAAAGGACAAATGCTAGCAGTGAACATCATATTATTGAATTTCACTAATATGTAAAAATCTCTTTTTATCTAAATAATTTAAAAAGTATTACTTAAGGCCAACAATCTGAATGTAGCTCCGAAATATACCCTTCTTTCAGGGAACCCTAGAATTTCAATATGATTAACAAGTTCTATCCTGAGATTCACCTCATAAACAGATAAAATAATGTTTGATTCCTTTTGCACCAATTCAAAGAAAATCCTCCCGTTACCCACCCCCTGGCCTTCAACCAGGAATAGATTTTGCTCTTGTTTTGTGAGTTTTATCATATTTTCTTGAGACACTCTTGTTCGCAGCTCGATATTACTGGTGATTTTGGCTTTTTCAGAAGGACCTCCTATGACCTCCATATGACAATTGCAACCTGGGGCTAATAATAGATTATTTGGAATGGTGTTGAGCTTATCATAGACATAGACCTCCGCTTCATTGCTTATAGGTTTCAAAAGCATTTTTGTATCATTTTTGACAAAATTTTCAAAATAGACGATAAATCTATAGGATCCGGATTTGAGTCCCTGGGCTAGAAATTGGTTAGAATTCGTTGATTTGGAAATTTTGAATAAATCGCGTTGGTTAATTTCTGTGAAGGAAAGGACATCAAGTGAAAAATTGATGAGGTTCATTTGTGAAATTGGAATTAGGTTGTCATATGAATCATAGAGTGAAATTTCAACTTTAGTATAATCTGATTCCTGTAAAATAGCCGGTGATAGATCTATCTTGGCCTTATTAATTTGAACTATGAAGATGAAACAAGTGCTTATTCTTGATTTGACCATTTTTTCATCATATATTTCTATCTTTAATGTGCCCAAAGCTTTAGGCATCACTCTGAAGCTATCGCTTTGATTAGTTATGATATGGGCAAGGGAAGTGTCATTTGGATGGAGTTTAAAAGAGCCTGAACCAAAGAAAAGATTTACTTCAAGAGAATTGTCTGGATGGTAGTATAGGGTATATCTTGTGGATTCGGATTCTATATTATAACCCACTGTCAAGAGAAGATCATCAGAAACTTCATGGAAGGAAAGAGAGGCAGAATTGTATGAGGAGGAATGGACTTGAATCAAAAGGTCTCCCGTATATGTGAAAATTCGGATGTGAGAGAATTCGTCCAGACTGGAAACACATATATCAGAGGAAATATCGAAAGATCTAAGGAAAATTGATAAATTAAGAAAGAAATATAAATTTTTTTATGAACGAGTGAGTATAAAACTAAAATTAATAACAAAATAAAAAATACGTGCTATTTTCAAAAACTGCATCCTTATGTTTCGTCATTGTCCATTTCACATCCAAGCTCGAAAAGTTATAAAACGCATTATTCAATACATCAAAAGCGATGACCTGAAAATCATACGTATCCAAATTTTTCACGTAAATATTGGGGAAACTTTGTAATTTCGCGCTGTTAAAATCATAGATCGGTTGATCTTCTCTCAGTAAAAATATTAGGAAACTCTTCGGAATTTTGCATGAAACAATGACTGAAATTGATGCGTTCACAGGGCTGATCAATCGATGATCCTGTTCATTCCAGGCATTAAAATTTACGATGAATTTTTCATCAAAATCGTGAAATTTTGAACATGTAATCAAAAAATTCTTTCTATTTTTCATCGAAGGACTGATTGAGGCTTTTTCCATTGCCAATTCATTCGTAATTAGATAGGAGCTTTCTTTTAAAATTGAAGATTTTTCCTGTAATGTCCTTTTTTCCTCCATTTGATTAGGACCTATATATAAGATTTCCTATAAATTCACTTAAGAGAAAAAACCTCCTTGAAACGACCACAAAAGGGAACTACCATAGCTTAAAATGACTTCATATTTGTTTTTTTGATGATGAGCGGCTTTGAAAACAGGGTTGATAAGAGTGAATCTATTATAAATGAGCAATCTCAAGTCATCAGAATTAATCGCCACATCTGCTTCTGAAACAACCTAAGAAAAATATATAAAAATACGTCTATTTTATTAATAAATTACATGTATCATCTGATCACCAGTATCATTTTTGATTTGGAGCATGGCCCTATTACAAACCCCAAAATTCCTATAATAATTGAACAAATTATTCAATTGGCCATCAGTTATATCTTCATCCAGAACATGATGTAGATAGTCAGTGTATTTGCTCTGATTTTGTTGATGTTGTTCTAGGTTCTCCTTAAAAAATATGTTGGCTAGATCAGAATGGATAGTTTGGAGAAGCTCATCGTAGCTATAATTTGTCTGGGAAAATTCAAACAATGGATTGATTTCTCGAGTCTTCACAACAAAGTTCAAGGAGGAACAATTGGAGAAAGGGAATTGGTCTTCAGAAAAAGCCATGATGTCCAAATTGGCATTAGAATTTGTGAATGATTCCTAATAAATTTGGTAAAATATAATAATATAAATTAATTTATCAATAAAGAAAATAACTTTTATTGATTCAGGAAATTTGATTCGATTTATTGCAGAGATTTTTACTTCGATTTTATCGAGATTTTTCCAATTTTTGCGATCATGAACTTCTAAAATCTAAAAAAAATCGATCAAATTTGTTATTTTCTTAGAAAAACCGTGGTGCCGAGACTTTTAGGGGAAATCATCCCATTGGTATCTATGGTAAGAATCTTGTTGCTTTGTGAGAGGAACTCATAAAAACCTGAGCCTCCAATCCCTTTTATGAAATAGTTTTGTTGGTTTTTTGCCAAAGAACCTGCCAATTTTGGTTAAAAATGAAGAAAGCTATACAAATTTACTTATATATGGTAAAACTATCATTTTGGACAAAGTAAAAAGGGAAATTTGGGTGATAATTGAAAGAGATTTTTCAATTTCTATGGTTCTTCTGAAACAAATAGTGAAATTTTTAGAACAAAAGAAAGAAGATTTTTTATAAAATGAGAAAATTTACGTCGGAATATATTTTTTTGTGGGTTGTGAAACAATGGAAACTTCAACTAATTTCGAAGAAAATGAAGTTTTTTCAATTTTAGTAAGAGGTTTAATTAAAATTTCATGATTTCTATGATCTAAAATTGAAAACAAAGCAGTATTGAAATTGAACTATTTAAATTTAACTTAATTGTTTAATTTATAAAAAATTACTGTAATTTTAGCATCTTTTGTTATATGCAATTTGTTCTTAAACTGATCATAAACCACGGCTCTGACATAATAAATCTTTCCTTTGATGAGATTCCAATTGTTATCAAAAGTAATTGTCTTCACAGGCTTATAATAATTCAAATTTATTCCATGATTTTCCCAGAAATTATCTTATTTTCCATATTTTAAAAATTATGAAAGTATAAAAATTACCATTGTTGTCAAATTCACATATTTCTAAGTCCATATACCAAGGCTCCACAACATGAATCGAAGAATGAGCTGAATTATTGGAAATTCCTAAAAGTATTTTAACACACAAACAGACAATTATCAAAAGAAATACTTATGTCATTGACTATCACTTCTGTGATTCCAGCTTGATCATTTGCTATAAAAACTCCAGTATTTTTTATGATTCCAAACGTCACAACATCATTTTTCCAGTTGTAATTGTTGTTTGGCAACACGATTTCTTAAAAATCAACAACAAAATTCAAATTTGAACACAATTCAAAACGTTACTTTCCAAAGACATCAAATGGTTGTCGTTTCGGATTATTGCCAACTCAAAGTTCACAGTTGTTTTCGGTAGGATGTAGATATTATTCTCTGGCCAGATCATAAATCTCTCTATGATGATCAATGAAACCACATCAGTCACATGTTCATAACCCTTCTCATTGAGAGAGATATGAACCTTTACATAACCAGTCCTCAAGCCTCTGACCAAAATGATGTCAGATTGGAAATGTTGATTTTCCATTTTTTTTCTAATCTCAGTTGATTTGATAAATGAATCCTTTGAATCATAACGTAAATGAATATATAAATAAATGTTGAACCTTTGTAGGGAGAAACTCTAAAATGTTGTCTTTTTGTTCTATTTTCCAATGAAATCTAAGCCCTTCCAATGTGGAGAAAACATTCTCATCAGGATCATACCCCAACACTTCCAACACTTGGACATCCCCGACATCAATGGTTCTCAACTTCGTCAGGATTTCGATCTTATGGATTTTCGAAATCTTTGATTCAACCTTGAAGACATCCCCTGAATCTATTTGTTTTTATTAATTTTAGCATTTTAATAACAAAAAAACCTTTGTCTTTTGCGGTGATCCAGATAATATTATCATATGGCTTATTACTGGAGAGAGCCACAATAGCTTGTGAATGACAGGTGTCTATTGCAAGAGAAGGAGGCCGAATTTGGAGATATTCGGGTCTGGAAGACTGCCATTCATAACATCCATTATAAGCAATTAGAGGGAATTCAATGGATCGGGAATCAATATCATCATTGATTAAAGGGAAGAGGAGATTCAAATTGTTGATTTTTTTGATGGTTTTGTCTTCGAGAGGTTGGGAGAAGGAAAGAAGTAGGAGGAAAAAAAGAAAGGATAACATTGATGGGCTTTTTTTTTTGATTTTGTTTTAGGATAATTTCAAAAATTGAAAATCGCTCCAAATTTTAAATTTTAGAAGTGTGTTAGGCTAGCTTAAAAAGAAATTTATAGATGCTTTTGATGAATAATATAAAAACTATAAAAACTGAATATTTTTTGATTCCTTGCTTTTGTTTTTTTAAAAAATATTATTTTAATTTCTAAAATATTATATTCCTATTTCTATTTTTTGTGCAATTTTTTCCTCTTCCAATTCATTTTCTCCGTTTAATTTTACAGATGGTTTTCTGAACTCGAACTAAACATTTTCTTTAGAATAAAAATTCTATATTTATTTCATGCCTCGCAAAAACTTGACGCACTCACACGAAACCTGAACTTTTGTCCAACGTGCGTTTCTTTATATTTTTCCAATTTTTCCCATAAATTTTCGCCTAGTAAAAAATTTCACCAAGGCAAAAATCAACCAATTTACCAGAAATCACCCATTTTTTTTCTTCCTCTGAAAATTCGATCCTTTTTTTTAAAACAATAAATCATAACATTTCCAAAATTAAATTTTTACCTATAATTAGAAAATGAATTCATTGAACTATCAAATCTGATATCAAATCCAATTTGTTTTCCGATGGCATATTTGAGTTGGCAAGGTGCAATTAAAATACTAAGTAATTTTGGTTTCATAATTCTAACTAAAAAAAAAAATTCTACTAGAATCCTTTATTTTCTTTGAATGGAGTCTCAAACATTAACTTCAAAACATGAAAATTTTGTTTCATCAAATCATGCAAAGGTCCTTTTTCTTATATATTATATATAAATTTCTTTTTTTTTAATTTTATATATGATTTGTCAAAAAAAAATGTTATCTAAAATTATATTACCTGCTCGATTCAGACAATCACAATCTCTTCCGCATTCGGCTATGAGTCTGGCAAGTGGTTCATATAAAATTTTTGTGTCTTTGTCTTGTCCATGCAAAAAATTAATAAGATTTTTCAAATCTTCGAATTTTTCAAGTTTGGAAGAAAGGATTAGATCATCTCCGAGGTAAAACAACCCATTTTTTTCATTTCTGATTTCTCGCAATTCAAATTGGTTTTCTATCTGCAAAAAAGTTCCAAGATCGCTTATATCCACCAAATAAAAATCATATTCTATCATTATTTTTTTTATTTCACTAGTATGAAAATTTACCTAGAAATGAAAATATTTTCAGAAGTGGGTTTTCTGGCAGATTTTCGAATCGACTTGCTTCCGAAAATAAATTATTACTTGATAAAAATTAAATGTGTTACTTTTTGAATGAGTAAGTCTTTCAATTTCTTGAAAAATCCATTTCTCTCCGGAAAAAACTAATTTCATTTTATAATTTCATTCAAAAAATAAAAATAATACAATTCTTCGCCACTAAATAACAATGAAAATAATCTATTTTCATGTCATTATTGGGTAATATAATTTGATTTTTTGGGTCTGTTCCAATCGAAATTTTTTCTTCAAGAGATTTGTCTAATTTGGGAAATGATTGCGGCCCATATTTATCTAGACACACTATCTCTCTTAAGCAATTTATTTTGAACTCGAATTTTTGGTGATCTTTAGTGCTAAATTTCAAGCTAATGTAATTTTGAGAGGTGTCGAATTCTTTTAGGAAACTTTCAAAATGATTAAAATGAATTTTTTTAATTACCAAGTTTTTTTTTTTGAAGTTCGACTTCTTTAATTTTTTCTTATTACATAATTTTCGTAATTTATGAGATAAAGAAATATGGAAATGAAAAAAAAAACCTTTTTGAGTAATATTTTTTTTTTCCTCCTCTTTTTCATCTTCTTTTTTATTTTCTACTAAACCCAAAAATTAAAATAAATTTAACTATAAAGAGGACAGATTGATATAGGAGCATCTCGTTTATTTTCATATTTTGCTAAAACCAAAAATTAAAATCAATTTAAGATTAAAGAGAACTGATGGCTATAGGAGTGTCATTTTCGTCCACATCTACTATTTCGTGAACCATTCCGAACATTTGTTCATTATCATCAGCAAAATCCATGAAATTTTTTTTTTTAATTTCTTTATATAGAATATTAAATTAATTTTTGCGAATTTAAATTCCTTAGTAAAATTTTTTGTTAATTTTTTTTGAAAATTTTCATCCATTTGAAAACTTAAATTCTTATTTTTTGTTTTGAGCCCAAATTAAATTTTTAAATTTGAGCTTTTAACTTTTTTCTATAATATAATCCTTATATTTGTTGAATGTTGAACGAACAAGACAAATTTGATCAAAGAAAAATCACAGACTTTTTTACAAAGAAAGTCCCTGAAAAACGCAAGCTCCAAGAAGTCAATATGTCTGAGCCTAAAATTTCCTCTCAAGAATTTGTTTTGAATAAAGAGGGAAATGAAGAAATAAACTTAGATTTGGAAAGAATTGAAAGGACAATAGCTGACTATAAAAAAGCCCATCAAAGCCAAAAATTACCGACCAGCATCGAAAACATCGAAAAGGCAATAAATTATCAATAATCTCGGGATTCCTTTTGGAATGACAGATTTTGCAGGTGTTTTTAAAATTGGTAATTTTTATAGCGATAAAACATCATACATTGAGTTGCTAGAAAAAAGACAAAGTAATGCATTTACTTTGTTTCGGCCTCGAAGATTTGGAAAAACTTTATTTCTGACAACATTGGATTATTATTACAATGTTTTATACAAGGATATATTCAAAGATTTGTTTGGTCATTTATATATAGGCAAAAGCTTCAATGGAACAAACCACAACACTTTTTTAGTTTTGAAAGTGGATTTCAGTTTTTTAGATCGTTCAGGAATTCAAAAATTCGAAGAAAATTTGAACAAAATAATCAACACCAGTGTCCAAAAATTTATAGATGAATATAAGATTTTCTTAACAAAAGCAGAAATAATCATTGACAAAAATGATGCAGTCGCTAGTTTCGATTCCTTATGTAATAGTTAGTGTCTGCATTAATGAGCAAAAACTTTATTTGTTGATTGATGAATATGATTCATTGATGAATAATTTCTTCCTCAAAACTTCAAATGATTTGTCTAAAAATTTGAAATACGAAGAATCAAATTAAATTGAAGGAAAAATGTCAAAATTCCGGCGATTCTTTTCAGCAATTAAAGATCACATGGCAGAAAATTATGGAAATAACAAAGTTTTTATTACAGGTGTTTCTCCAATTTCATTGAATGAATTTACTAGTGGTTTCAACATAGCTGTGAATCTAACTCATGAATTAGATTTTTCGGAAATTTGTGGATTTACCAAGAAAGACTTAGGTGTTGCTTTAAATTCTATCAAAAATGGAATGAATTTTGAAAAAATGATCATTGACAATTATGATGGATATAAATTTCATTCAAAGCAAAGGGAAAAATTAATTAATCCTCAATTATGCCTTTATTTTTTGTGTCATCTGCAAAAATATGGAGAGCCACCTTCAAATTTGATGGAACAGAACTGTTCAATGAGTGATTCCGTTATGGAAATTATTTCAAAAATGAAACATTCAAAAGGAATTATAACAAAATTACTGCTAAAACCATCATTTAATTTCTCAACATCAGATAAAATAAATGAAAAATTGACTGTATTCAAAATTTTCGAAGAACAAAGCGAGCATACAACAATTCAATTATTGTATTATTTTGGAGCTTTCACCATATGCACTGCAAATACTGTGGTGATTCCCAATAAAATTATCAGAAGGAGTACATAGAGAATTTTCTTAAGAAAATTGATTTCGATTATAATCAAGGTTATGGTTTGTCAAAACTTAAAATAGCTTCAGACACATTTTGCAGAGAAAAAGATGTTTCCTTAATGATCGAACTCTTGAAAGAATTTCATTTACATTTTTTGATATATTCTTATACTGTTCATTAGAAGATGTTAAATCAGGGTTTTTATTGGCCTTGACCTTGTCTGGCTTGAGAAACTTTTATAAAAATGAATATGAAATTTCTGAAGAAGTTTTTGATGAATATACTCAACAACAAAAAATAATAAATAGATTTGCTGATACGTTTATAGAAAAATGGGAGATCCACATTGAATTCAAAAATATCAGCATTGGACAGCTATATAAAAATGAGGATGATAGTCAACCATTGGAAACCACTTCATGGGAAGAACAATCAAAAAAAAATAACGAATTAAAAAATATGACACCAACAGAAATAAAACAAATGAGTTTTTTAGCTTTTATCGGAAACTCACAACGAGAAAAAAAGAAAGTGCAATGGCTTTGGGATGAATTACTAGCTCAAACCAAGAAAAATAAGAACTTGATTGAAAAAAAAATTA
>Ga0302186_10004275_pt1 | contig 10042 bp, 10 predicted proteins | sample II_Bog_E1_2_FD_198782 | JGI IMG/M metagenome (GOLD analysis project Ga0302186, IMG submission 198782) | Peat permafrost microbial communities from Stordalen Mire near Abisko, Sweden - II_Bog_E1_1 | ecosystem: Environmental > Terrestrial > Soil > Wetlands > Peat | place: Sweden: Abisko...
TGGCTGGTTATTTCGATTCAGATTAGTCTGCTCCTTTGGCTTTGACACTTGCTTTATCATATTTTTATATTTTATCACTAACTCCGACTCCAAAACGAATGCTTGGGTCCTCTCTAAACTCTTATGCGCTGCAAACATGCCCATTTTCCTCGACCCAACGCACCAAACTTGCTATATTCTTATCAGCAGTCACACAATCAACATTCCCGATTAAAATTAACATCCTGCGAGCCCGAGTGACTGCAACATTCATTCTTCTCCAATCTTTCAGAAAGCCAATTTCCCTCCTACTGTTACTTCTGACTAAAGATATGATAATACACTCCTTCTATCTGCCTTGAATTCCATCGACAGTCGAAACATCTGGAATGGAGATGTTTGCTTCGATAATTTGAGATTTGATAAAAGATACTTGCTTTGAGTATGGCGTCAGAATAGCAATGTGCTTTGATTCAACTTGGTAGGATAACAATTTCTTATAGATAGAAATGGCAATGTCAGCCTATCCCATATTCATTTTACTTTAATTCTGCTCTCCCTCTTCCCCCATTCCACACCCTGAAGTATCCACCATCATCAATATCTCTTCGGTTTCTGCAACTGCTCCGTAAAGATGTCTTAAAGTATGACTCTAAACTGATTGATGAGCCAAGAGCTGATTATCATAAAATTGTTCGTTGGACCATCCCATTATTTGCTTGTTCATACGATATTGAACTTTCAACATGGTGGAAGTGATGTTCTTCAATTATTACATTGAACGCGTAAAAAGAGTATGAGATAGAAGAGAATCGACATTGCCTTGAATTGTGGGAGGAAGTTGCTTATGATCACCGGCTAAGACCACTCTCCGCCCCTTTAGAATGGGAATCCAACAACTCACCTAAAGACTCTGCCCGCATTCGTCAATTACCACCAAATCAAATATTCTTTTAGGAAGATAACGCCTGAAAACTCGATCTGCTGCGCCCACATTAGTACAGCAAATGACATCAGTGTCACTTAGAATCTATTTGATGACTTGTTCCTGCATTTGATAAATCTCATCCCTTAAGCTTTTTATTTAATTTTTTAAAGCCCTTCTCTCATCTTTATGTCCTCCTTTCGACAATTTCTTTTTGGCAATTTGCAGTTTCTTTACTTAGTTTTTCCAAGTATTTGAACTCTTCGATATCTGAAAATCAAGACAGCATTCTATCACGTTTTAAATAATCCTTGCGGGGTTACCAATTCGAACGCAGTTAACTCGTTTACTGAGACCTTCAACAATGTTATCAACAGCAATGTTCGAAGGCGCACAGGCTAACACCTTCTATTTTCTGCGAACCGCCTATACTATAACTTCGCAGACAGTTGTTGTTTTTCCTGTCCCGGGAGGACCATGCAGGAGATGAACAGTTTAGCCTATACAGTGCTGCACTGCTTCGTTCTGTAATTCATTAAGTTTGGTATTGGAGTATTCGACTTTTCGCGTATAAACGCCAGGAAGAGGAGGCTCAAAGGGAAAGAATACCTACAAGAGAGGAGAAGAAGAGGACTCCATCTAATTCAGCGCAAAGAAATATCTTCTAAAGGTGACCTCGTTCCACTTTAGCACTACATTGCAATTTAATCCTTCGAAATCATTATCGTCATCAATATCGTTGCGAATTGATACTTGCAATTTTGGCCCAACTCTCTTAGATACAATTCCATCGGCAACAACAGCATTATTCTTAAATAGGGCCACATCATCACCCACCCCTATTTTGCACTCTTCAGGCAATGGTTGTGGATTTTTTTAAGAACTGTAAATTCTGGTGAGGGTGAGAATGGTCTTGCCGTAAAATCCACGTTTGGATGATACAACCTGCATATTGGCCAGTCCGAAGCCTGCTGTTTATATTTATTGGATTGTCTTGTTTTTGGTCAGATCACTGAAGAGTTCAATTTCAAACTTTTCCTCCTGTTTTAACAGTTCCCTAGTCTTTTCAATAAACTCCTTCGCCGATCGATACGTAAGTTTAGAAGGCTGTACGATTTTTGGCTCTTAAGTATCCTCCATATTAGTAAATTATAAATAAATTTCAAATCTATCAAAGAGTTAATTAATCATATAGGGGCCTTGTATTTTTTTGTTATCGAAGACTACTTACCCCGCAACTTACGCTCATTCCAAACCTTGAAAAACTATTCGGGGGTTTGCTATTGGTTCAACATCTTTTTTGTGTTCTATTTTAGAGGCGAATCTGACATGCTTACTGCAATACTCTCTTGAGGCTATTAGATAAACTCTTTCCAGATGAGGGTGTTGGCAACGAGAGGATTGCTGCTGAGATCAATCAAGTATTTTTCCAGATTTTTCCTCCTTTCTTCAATTACCAGTGATTTTTTATTTCCCTCCTGAGGATTTACGATATAGCTCACATCTGATAGTTCGACGCCGGGAAGAGCACTTTTGAGAGCTGAATGCAATTCGCAAAAGGTTTTATATTTCCTATATATGGTCCAGGTTTAATTATTTTTGGTAACATCGATAATATACTATGTATATGGTTTGCCATCTGCCTACTTTACTAATGTCTGCTTGATCTTAATCTCCACATTCGGCTTCTCGTTTTGTTTTCCGTTTATTCTGGTGTTTTTAAGAGCATCTGGCCCAATCATGCATACGTTTAGATGAGGAATGAAAATACTTGGAACGAAAAATTTAGTACAGTGTTGACACTGTAAACAAGAGGCGTTTTTCACACATTTTTTGTACTATTTCAGTTGTTTTTACTTCTACTCGGCTTGCTCGGCCCGTTTTTACATATGTTTCAAGGCTGAGGATAAGTTTTTGTTAGTTTCAATTAGTCCCTCCCTACTGCTAATTTCTGACTTTAAACTTTCTAAATAAACTTTAATTTACCTTTAAAATTTTAGAACATATTTTCGTAAATACTCCTTTCTCGTTGAGACACCATCTTTGTTGAGTCTAACTCATGCTGCAGCTTGAGGATTGACTTATCTAATTCAGAAATCTCCTACTGCTGACTATCATTGATTTATTTGAGTGAATGATATTCCTTGCTTTTGCTATCCATTTCAAGCTGATTTTTGGTGAGCATGGTGACTTCTTTCTCAAGAGCAGTTTACAAGCGAATGGAAGTCTAGGAAAGTTCATGCTTTAACTCATTATTCTCTTAATTTTTAGAAGCAAGGGTATTTTTGAGTATATCCAGTTATTTATCAAGCAATCGCTTCTATTCGCTGACCTGTCTTAAGCTAAGAGTAAGATCTTCACACCTGCCTTGCAGTTCAAGGGTGCATGCTCTATAATTTTATACCTATTTAATAAGTTCTTCGTTTTTGCGCATAAGCCTACAAATTTCCTAATTATTTTCCTTCTATTTTTGTGTTAGATAACTGATTTCCATTTATTTTATCTTTTGTAATTCAGCATATTTATCATTCAGTTGTAAATGCTCTCTCTTAAGTTCTAATATCTGCTATTATAACGCTTTATTTTGATTTTTTTCTCTTGTGCATTGTTATTGAAGATTATTTATTTGATTACCTTTATCATGAAGGTCTAGCTGACTCTATTAATGATATTTTTTGATATAACGGTTCATTATTTCACACTTTTGAGACAGAATCATATTGTTATAGTATTGATGATTTATTGGGTTGCCACTGGCAAGGATTTCCTCTTCGAATTGTTCAGCTATTTGACTAAAATATTGCTAAATTTAGCTGCAATTTGTGAACTACTTGTACTAATCATAAACCCTACTCCAAATATCCTGACAATTTTTAATAATTTTACTATGATTATCCTTCTAAAAATTGCCTATCATTTCCTTCACCTATTTCTTAAGTTTATGAACCATGCCCTTTTGTTCTTCCTCTTGAATAGCATTTTCTTTAAACTTGCTTTATAAATCTTGAATTAAATGTTCCTCAAGTTCAAGTATATGTTCTTTCGAGTGCATTTTAAGTGCGCTTTCCTGTAATTTGTTGCGACATGTTGCCCCGAACTGATGAATGGATTTATTAAGCTGATATTTAACCAGATGCTTATACGACATTTCGAAGTTAGGAAGAGAACCGTGGTTGATGGCATCAACATATGTCGAGACCAACTCCAAAAGCATTTAGCCGTCCAGTGGTTTTCCTTTAATCTTTTTACTTTTAACCTTTTTTAAGATCTTATTTCTTAACAGAGTAACTTGCTCGATGAACTAACTTCTAAATTAACTATTTTTAAGAGACTACAGATTTTGCAATTGATCTTCTGTTTACACTGGTCTGATCATGGTAAAGCAGTCCCGATCTTTGAAAAAATGCTTGATCATTCTTCTGATTTTGTTTTTATTTTAAATCGCATCGGAAGTCCCTTTCTGTATTTCCAAAGCCTGTTCCAGATACTCTTTTGGCTGTATGGAAAATCCGCTTTTATCAACAAGATTAAGCGTAAAATCTCTAACCAGCCATAAAAAGGAAGGAAATTCCTCGTCAATTTTGTCATCCTTGCTGTTGGTCTTCTGAATTTACTTTGCTAGATTTGCAATGACGTTTAAATTGTTAAGAGAGTTCTAATCGATGCTTCCCACAGAATTGTAGATGAAATATGAGGATAAGAGCATGGCAAACAGTAGAATTTTATTATTATAGGCATCGGTTTATTAAGTGGCTCCAAATCCTTAGGTGTCAATCACAAGGACATCAGTTTCCTCATTGTTCTACGCCTTGATGGTCTATTGACACATCCACAGCCCTTTGGTGCAGGAATTGATGGTCGGCGACACCTTGAAAATGCTGTTTCTTAGTAATACTTTATTGAGAAATAGACTCTTGCCTGTTCGGTACTTGCCAACAATGGTGACGATGGCAAGTGGATTTTTAAAATTAGTCAGAAATTGTTTGGCCTATTCCGGAATCTAAAAGCGATTGTCCTTAAACCTGATCAACTGAAGAGGGCTATTAATATTAACGTTCTACATATTTGAATTATATCAACGTTAAAAATTTCGTCATTAGACTTGAGGATTTGCAAAATTTAATGAGAAAACACAATTTTGGTTGATTATATTAAGTAGTTCAAATCATGGATAGTTGTAGGCCTGTGTTTGGTATTTCGATAAGATGTAGGGATTGTCAATGTGATACTCGATTGGATTAGTGATAGGGTTGTGGCGGGCGATGTTTTGGTAGGAGAAGTATGACTTCCGTCCTTTCTTCAGTCGTTAAAGTTCCATTTGCTGCTTGATCTGACCCCCAAAAGTTTAATTCTCTTTTTTCCTCTCCAGACTTCTATACATCTCCAGTTCTATCTGCTTAATCCTGTTTTCCCTGACTTGTTCGACTTCCATATTGTGATTCTCCACTTCCTGTATTTTTCTATTCTCCTTCATCTTTAGTTGTTATTGCAACAAATTTTTGGCCAGCAAACCTTCTTGGTATTTTTTCTTTTGGTACTCGTCCTGCTCTTTAAAGAGAAATGATCCAGTGCAGTTCTTGCTGATTAAATCATCTAATTTTTTACTTCTCTCTTCCTAGTAGTCAGTGAACCTTGCTCTGTAATTCTTTTTGCCTAATTGAGCCATCGATTCATTGTTAGTTGTACTTTGGAGAGGCATAGGGGTTGATAATAAATATGGGTTGGATTTGCTCCTTCCTATAGGAGATTCGCTCGGATAGAGATGATGTTGAATCCTTTCCTGTTGTCTTTTCTCCTCCTGTATTTAAATTGTCTTTTCAAGTTCGTCATGATAGACCGAATTGAATGCTTTTCTATAGTTAAGACTGGGGTTTTCTGCAACTTAAATCTGTTCAATGAGTCTGGGGTCTATCTTTTCTCTAAGCATTTCGCAATGGTGTTTATTCAATGCATAGTTAACTCTATTAAGTTCATTATTTTCTCTCATTTCTGTTTTGGAAGAATATATATAAATTCGACTTCTAATAAAGTGTTGATTGCCTTAAAAATATAACTTTTCTTACTCAATTATTGAACAAACAATCGAGCATGCAAATACAATAATTAATGAAGTCCAGGCACAAGAATTACGCATTTAAATATTGGGATGAATAATTGCTGATGATGGAGGATCATTTTTTACCATTACGTTATGAGTAGAACTCGATGTATTTGCTAACCATGTCATCAACTCGCGATTGCATCTCGAAGGATATTTTCTTTTTCATGTGCCTACGGTAGAAGCAGAACTTAATCAAAGAATTAGTACGATGACGCTAAATAATAGCAGACCTATCGTTATGACAATGATTAAAGTCCACCATTCATGACTTACCTGCTACTTGTACTCTGTTTCAGTCAAATACTTCTTGCATGTCTAAGGAGGATTAACAAGAGTGTTACAGATGTCATCGAAAATGAATTCAGCCTAAGTTAGAAAGATTTACATTCAGTGAGGCCTTGACCTTAACATTGTTGAGCGTAACCGTAGGGAATCGATTAACTCCAGAATTCTCAAGTATCTGCTTGTTCTTGCTGAGATAAGTGTTATCCTAATTCTTGCTAAAACTTTTCTTGAAAGCCTCATTAACTGCTGCTGGATCGATCTAATGCTTCTGCATGCCAACTTCTCCACATTCCTTCAACTCCGAAATGACGCCACACTAACCCTCGATGTATTTCATGTATTTCCACCATGAGTGAGGAAAAAGTTAAAACACGATTTGTTCTCGGATCTGCTGGTCGAGGATGAGTTTGCCATTGTCACTTTCAATGTCATGAATTAAATTGATGGCGCAATAGTTTTTGTCGAAATAGCAATCACGTTCCTCACAGTAAGAGCAGGTGGAGGCAGCATAAACTAGTTGGAAGTTGATATTATCTTCAATTTTATGATAGTATTTTCTAAATTCTTACACCAGTCTATAGGAATGACGATTATCTAAGTGAAAACATACTTACTTCCCTGCAACCAAAAAGTGACGTCAACCTTATCTGTCTTCTGGTTTTCAAAAGTGATCTTCATCATAACTGAGTTGCTTGGATTCTAATTTAGAAGTTTCTTGAGTAATTAACCCTGCTGATGATTGATAAAAATTGTGGGAATGGTAACTTTGTAGCCTACATTATAGGAGATTTACCATAGCCATTGTCGACCATCAGAACAAGCTTTTCATGCTATTAATTATCCATTATAATTGCCATCTGCGCACCCAACTGCTGAGCATTTAGGGCCTTTGTCACGAATTCGCAGTCGCCTCGTGGAATCAGCAAGAAAGAATTCTCTGAATAGTGAGATTCATACAATAGTTATCGGTTGGGGAGCCTATCAAACATTCATTTGAAAAATCAGGAGAGTGCATGAGACGGGCGATAATAGTCTTGCCATATCTAAATTGTTGGGTTGAGTACGGTGCAAATCCGAAATTAGCAATGGAGTAGGAGATATTGAGTAGTTCGGGTACATTTTCTCCCAAAGCCTGCATGTTGTAAACTGCTAGTGTTGCGTTTCCAAGCACCGCCAAAGTCAGCGCTACTAATATTTGTATGCCAAGGTGTTTATTTTGCCTGACCATTTGCCTAATAATCTAAAATGTTAATAGTTTGTCTGTATCATAAAAAATTGAATCTATTGTCACTATGCTCTGATTGATAAGGCTTACTGCTTGCCTGTTTATAATAGATTAATCATGCTCAAAAGGGTTAAAATCAACGACTACGAAATCGCCACAACCATCGGGGTTGGTATGTATCTTGATATGCAGGCACTTTTGGGCGAGTACGACTGGTGAAGAACAAACTCACCGGTAAGTTCTACGCTGCTAAAATTTTGAAGAAGATTGAAATATTAAAATCGAAGCAGATAGATCATGTGCAGAATTAAAGTCAAATCTTAAACATGCTGCATCATCCCTTTATCGTACATATAGCTATACGCAGATTCAACTCGAAGGATTCACGCAGGACGCACGCTATCTTTACTTTGTAATGGAGTTTGTGGCGGGAGGAGAACTTTTAAGCTATCTACGCAGTGTTTCTCGTCTAGAATCTTACCAATCATCGTATATCGTATGATATTCAGTCTCTATGCCGCCCAAATGGTGCTAATATTTGAGCATCTTCATGACAAAAATATTATTTTCCGTGATCTTAAACCTGAGAACCTGTTGATAGCTGAGGACGGTTACCTCAAGCTTACCGATTTTAGTTTCGCCAAGGTAATAGAAACTAGAACTTATACTCTTTGTGGGACTCCTTAATACTTAGCACCTTAAATTTTACTGAATCAGGGACATGGAAAAGGTGTGGACTGGTGGACTCTAGGCATACTAATATATGAAATGAATGCTGGCATTGATCCTTTCACTGATGAGGATCCGATGATAATATATCAGAACATACTCAAAGGCAAAGTACGCTTCCCGAAAGATTTTGACAAGTAAAACAATTTATATTTAGGGAAGTCAAATCCATAATCAAGCATCTTTTAGTGGCTGACGTATCCAAAAGACTGGGCATGCTGAAGGGAGGAGCTGATGATGTTAAGCAACATCGATGGTTTTGCAAAATTGAGTGGAAAGCACTCCTATCAAAAAAAATAGCAATGAGCTATAAACCCTCCATTAAAACAGCAGGCGATACTTCCAATTTCAACAGTTACCCAGACTCTGACAACATTGCCCAGACCCTAAAAGCCGGTGATGATCCTTTCCTTGAATGGTGATGATGTTTAATGCTTTAAGCTCTTGGCTCTTCCATCTTTAATACTACTTGATTATTAAATCAACTTTTCCAACTGGATGGAGGCTTTTGAGTGGGAATAACGAGACGACACCACCCCCTTATATACACATGTAATTGGTATTCTTCGTTCTATTCAGCTGGATCTATAGCTGGAATCAGCTAGCATCTATCCATGATACCTATTGATAATGTCAAGACGCACTGTCAAGCAGGAAGGAGATTCCCAATTCGAGAAATTGTTAAGAGAATTTATCGAGCCGGAGGATTATCTAATTTCTACTCGGGCTCGTCAGTTGTTGCCTTAGGATGCGCACCTGCTCACGCCATATACTTCTCAATTTACGAATAAGCCAAAAGAATAATGGAATGCAAGCCGGAGTAAGACATCGTCAAATTTGCATTTGTCGGAGCATTATCTGCAATGTTCCATGACCTGATAATGACTCCTACTGAAGCTTTAAAGCAACGGATGCAATTATTACGGTCAAGTAATGCTAAAATAAGTATTGGGGAAGTGTTTCGAACTGTGTATCGACAGGAAGGGTTCGCTGCCTTCTATAGAAGCTTTCCTGTCAATTACGCAATGAATATACCCTTTGGTTCTTTTATTATTGTCCTTAACGAAAAATTAAAGTATTACTTCGGAGTCAAGGAAGACGACCAAAGCTTAAACTATTATCTATGTGGAGCTGCAGCCGGAGGTATTGCTTCAATTCCCACAACTCCATTGGATGTGATCAAAACCAAGCTAAATATCCAAAATTGTATGAACCAAAAATGCTAAAAAAAGGGAGTATGTGATGTGTTGATGAATAAAATAGAACGTATCAGCGGTATAGATGATATAGAGTTCAAGTCCAAAAGAGGGCAGGTTTGGATGCAAAACAATAAAAACATGAGCACCAAAAGAGAAGAGGTGATTAAGTATCTCAATGTAGCTCATACATTCAAAACCATTTGGAAGGAGTAAGGGTTTACAGGGTTTTTCCAAGGAATTAAGATGCGCATGATGATTCAGTCAGTGTCTTCAGGGGTGGCTTGGGGGACCTACCATATCATTAAAAACCAGTTTGCCAAGCTGGAGCATTGATTATTTGTATATATTGAGTTCAACATGCTCGGTAATATTATATAGTAGTGATAATAATTATGCCTGATTCGCAGACTGAAAAATAAGTCAAGGAATTGCTGAAATCCCTGAAAAAATTTAAAGTTTCCTCCAATCAGAACCTGTAGAAAGATTTGCATATTAATTATGCGTACTTCATCCTTCATCATCTAGGGTAGTACATTGTTCACTTTTAACATGCACAGCCTTGGATTTATTACTACTGTATTCATACTCTAAAGTTATTG
>Ga0302186_10004277_pt1 | contig 10040 bp, 9 predicted proteins | sample II_Bog_E1_2_FD_198782 | JGI IMG/M metagenome (GOLD analysis project Ga0302186, IMG submission 198782) | Peat permafrost microbial communities from Stordalen Mire near Abisko, Sweden - II_Bog_E1_1 | ecosystem: Environmental > Terrestrial > Soil > Wetlands > Peat | place: Sweden: Abisko, Stordalen...
TCAAGGGGGCCTCAAAGGTGCTCATCGCCCAGGCGAACGTGCCGAAGCTCCAGTTTGAGGCCGCAAAGCGCGCCGAGCAGGGAACCAAGGTCGACCCCGCAGCCACCGTGGCCAGCCAGGTCTACGCGGACACCACGTTCACCGACGTGTGGCGCAGGGAACTCGGCTCGGAGATCGTCACGGCGGAGTTCCGGGGTCCGGCGCACACCGGGGGCGACGCCGTCGTCATCTTCGAGAAGGCCAATGTGGTCCACATGGGTGACCTGGTCTTCAACCGGATGTACCCGTACGTGGACCGGCCGGGCGGGGCGAGCATCCGGGGCTGGATCAAGTCGCTTGAGGATTCGGTTGCGGCGTACCCCGCCGACGCGATCTACATCTTTGGCCACGGAAACCCGAAGTTCGGCGTCACGGGCGCCCGCTCGGACCTCCTGGTGATGCGGGATTTCCTCGGGGCCGCCCTGGAGCACGTGCAAAAGGAGATCGATGCCGGCCACGACAAGTCCGCCGTCGTCGCAATCGAGAACATGCCCGGTTTCACCGACTTCCACGCGCCCCTTCCCAACCGCCTGGGGATGGTCCTCGGGGCGGCATTCGACGAATTGACTGCACCGAAGGCATAGGCCATCCTCCAACCCATGAGCTTCAAAGTCCTATTCAGGTCCATCGTGTTCCTCGCGATCCTTTTCGTGATGCTGTACATTGGGGTGAACAACAGGCAGGCCGCGGACTTCTACTTCCCCGTGCTTCTGGACAAGAAGCTGACGACGGATGCCGCGATGATCTATTTCGGCATGTTCGCCGTGGGCGTGATCGCGGGGACGCTGCTCACGGCCGGCTCCGGCAAGGGCCGCGGCAGTCCCTCCAAGAGCGAGAAATAGCCCTAGCGGCGGCCCCGTCTTCGCGGGTTCTTTAAGCCGGTCTCCAGCTTGTTGCGGACCTCCCTGAGGGCCAGGGCGGGGAGCTTGCCCTTCCGGGAGGCGACATAGACCCGGACCGCATCCGGGTCCCTCACCGAGAGGACGCGAAGCGCCCACGAGAGGGCCTTGACGACCATGGGATCCCGGTCGCCCAGGAGCAGGTCGCACACGGCCAGCGTCCGTGCGGCATCGCCCCGGCCGCCCTGCGATCGCACATTGAGCGGCACGGTGCTCACGAGGGCCGCCCTTCGCCACCACCGGTCCTTGGACCCGGCCCACCGGTGGACGAGGGCGGTGGGGATCCTCCCGTCCCGCCACGCCGGGCCGGAAATGTAGGGCGCGAAGCAGTCGACATCCTGCCAGGCCGCCATGCCTTTTCCCAGCAGAACGACGCTCCGGGGGTCGATTTGGGAGGGCGCCAGCGGATGGTGCAGGATGAGCTCGTAGGCGATGAAGCGGTGCCAGGGTTGGGGGGCCTGGGACAGATGGACTGCGATCGCGATCACGGAGCGGGCCGGCTCTGCCTGCAACTCGCGAGAAAGGCCGCGCCGGAAGGCGCGGACCTCCGAGACCGTGTCCCCGGACTGGACGCAGATCCTTCGGCTGATCGCCCGGGCGGCCGCCGCGTCCGAATTCGAGGGCATGGGGAGAGAGGGCGACGGCGGCCCTAGCCCCGGACCCGCCTCAAGTTGTCACAGACGATCGCGGCCGCGACGGCAGCATTCAGGGATTCGGCGGCTCCGACCCTGGGTATGGTCACGGAGAAGCTCACGACCCCCCGGACCTCCTCCGAAATCCCGCGGCCCTCGCTGCCGATCACAATTACGGCCGCCGGGAGCGCGGGCAGGCCCCTCACGTCCCGGCCCCCAAGGGCGCAGCCGATCACGGGGGCGGCGAGCCCGGTGAGCGCGGCGCCGAGCGGCGTCACGATCGCCCGAACCCGGGCAAACGAGCCCATGCTGGCGTGGATCACCTTCTGGGAGTGGAGGTCGGCGCATCCCGGGGAGAGGAGCACGCGGTCGATCCCGAACCAGTCGGCGATCCGAATGATCGTCCCGACGTTCCCCGGGTCCTGGACTCCGTCGAGGGCTAGGGTGAGCCCGCGCTCCAGCTCGCCCGGCGCGAGTTCGGCGTGGCGGATGCGGCCCACCGCGAGGACGGGGGAGGGGGTCGGGAAATGGCTCGCGCGGGCCATGTCGGCCTCCTCGATCGGGTGGGTCGAGTGGCCCTGCCAGGCCGGGGTTGCGTAGATCTGCTCGAAGGGGTGGCCGGCGGCGAGCAGCTCGGAGACCACCTTCTCCCCCTCCACGGCGTACAGCCCCAGTTCCTCGCGGTGCTTCTTGTCGCGCAGCGAGCGTATCAGCTGGAGTTCCGCGCGGGTGATCACAGGTGAGGATGGCCGCCGTTCGGGTTGTTTTTCAATTGTTTTGCGAAGGGTTCACGGCGATATTGGCGCGATGCTGCCTCGCAACTCCCACGCGGCCCACGCACGACTTCTCGACGAAGTCGGGGCCGTGGACCAGGTCGGGGTCGAGGAGCGGGTCGCGAAGTTCACCACCCGGAGCGTGAAGAAGGAGGCCAAGGTCTGGGGCCTGAAGACCGCGGTATCGATGACCGACCTGACGACGCTCGAGGGAAAGGACACTCCCGGGAAGATCGAGTCGCTCTGCCGCAAGGCGCTTCGCCCGCTCGACGACCCCTCGGTGCCGACGGTGGCCGCCGTGTGTGTTTACCCGTCCATGGTCCGTTTCGCCAAGGCCGGGGTAGGGGCCTCCGGCGTCAAGGTGGCTTCGGTGGCCACGGCCTTCCCGTCCGGCCAGACCCACCTGCGGACACGCTTGGCCGAGGTCAGGGGGGCTGTCGCCGACGGCGCCGACGAGATCGACATGGTCATCAACCGGGGGGCTTTCCTGGCGGGCGAGTTCTCGCGGGTCGAGGACGAGATCTCCGCGGTGCTTGAGGCCTGCGGCGCCTGCGCTCTGAAGGTGATCCTCGAGGTGAGCGAGCTCGAGACCCTCGACAACATACGCAAGGCGTCATTCCTGGCGATGGGGGTCCTTCGGCCCGGGGACTTCATCAAGACGAGCACCGGCAAGACCACGCTCAACGCGACGCTCTCCAACAACCAGGTCATGATCGAGGCGATCCGGGACTTCTACCTGGACACGGGCATCCCGATCGGGATGAAACCGGCGGGCGGGATAAAGACGGCCAAGCAGTCCCTCCATTTCCTGATCGCCGTCAAGGAGACCCTGGGCGACGCGTGGCTCACCAAGAAGCGCTACCGCTTTGGCGCCAGCTCCCTCCTGAACGACCTGCTCCGCCAGCTGGAGAAGGAGCGGACCGGGGCCTACCAGGCGCCGTACACCTTCAGCGATGCATCGGAGAGCTACTGACATGGCGACCCAACGGAAAACGAACGAAGCGCGCTCGAGGCTCATCTTCGGCGACCTCTGGGAGTACGATCCCGCCCCGGAGACGGCCGACCCGAAGCTCAAGGAGCGGTACGACCTCTTCATCGGCGGGAAGTTCACCAGGCCCCGCTCGGGAAAATATTTCGCGTCCATAAACCCCGCTAACGAGAGGAAACTCGCCGACATCGCGCTGGCGGGCTCGGCCGACGTGGACCTGGCGTACGCGGCCGCCTCAAGGGCGTTCGTCCGCTGGGGATCGATGCCCGGCCGCGAGCGCGGGAAGTACCTTTTCCGCATAGCCCGGCTCCTGCAGGACAGGGCCCGGGAGTTCGCGGTGGCTGAAACCCTGGACGGAGGAAAGCCGATCAAGGAATCGCGCGATTTCGACGTCCCCATGGCGGCGGCGCACTTCTTCTACCACGCCGGCTGGGCGGACAAGCTAGAATACGTGGCCCCGGGCAGGCGGGTCGTCCCGCTCGGAGTCGTGGGCCAGGTGATCCCCTGGAACTTCCCGCTCCTGATGCTGGCGTGGAAGCTGGCGCCCGCGCTCGCCATGGGCAACTGCGTCGTCCTCAAGCCCGCGGAGACCACCTCGATCACGGCGCTTAAGCTGGCGGAGATCCTCCAGGACGCGGAGCTTCCCGCGGGGGTCGTCAATTTCGTGACCGGCGCCGGCGAGATCGGGGCCGCCGTGATGGGGCACCCCGGCGCGGCCAAGGTCGCCTTCACGGGCTCGACCGAGGTCGGCAAGGCCATCATGCGCCAGCTCGCAGGCACGAACCGGAAGATGACCATGGAGCTGGGCGGGAAGGCGGCGAACATCGTCTTCGACGACGCTCCGATCGACCAGGCCGTCGAGGGCATCGTCAACGGGATATTCTTCAACCAGGGCCACGTGTGCTGCGCCGGATCGAGGCTCCTCGTGCAGGAGTCCGTCGCCGATCAGGTCATCTCGAAGCTCAAGAACCGCATCCGTGTCCTCCGGGTGGGGGATCCCCTCGACAAGAACACGGACCTGGGGGCCATCAATTCCAGGGAACAGCTTTCCACGATCCGCAGGCTGGTGGCGAGCGGCGTCCGGGAGGGGGCCGTCATGTACCAGGCGCCCTGCGAGCTCCCCGAGCGGGGGTTCTACTTCCCGCCCACGCTTTTCACCCGGGTCACGCAGAGCCATAGGATCGCCCGGGAGGAGATCTTCGGGCCCGTGCTCTCCATCCTCACGTTCCGCACGGTCGACGAGGCCATCGAGAAGGCCAACAACACGGCCTTCGGCCTGAGCGCCGGGGTGTGGACCGACAAGGGCTCCAGGATCCTCAGGATGTCGACCGAGCTGAAGGCCGGCGTCGTCTGGGCCAACACGTTCAACCGGTTCGACCCGTCGTCGCCGTTTGGCGGCTACAAGGAGAGCGGCTTCGGCCGCGAGGGCGGCCGCCAGGGCCTCCTGGACTACGTGGGTTTAACATGAGCGCCCCAGCCATGAGCCGGATACCCGTCACCAAAACCCCCAAGGTTTACATCGCAGGAGCCTTTGTGCGCTCCGAGAGCGCCCGGACCTTCAAGGTGAGCGACGCCTCGGGTGCCTTCTTTGCGAACATGCCCCAGTGCACGCGCAAGGATTTGCGCAACGCAGTTGAGGCGGCCGCCAAGGCCGGCCCGGGATGGGCCCGCCGCACCCCCTACAACCGGGCCCAGATCCTCTACCGGCTCGCCGAGATGCTCGAGGCCCGCAGCGGCGAGCTTGTGGAGTCCCTGGTGCGATTCGGCGCCCGCCGGGCCGACGCGGAAAAGGGGATGACGGTCGGCGTCGACCGGCTTATCCACTACGCGGGATGGTCCGACAAGTACGCCCAGCTCCTCGGCTCGGTGAACCCAGTCGCCTCGCCGCACTTCAACTTCACGGTTCCGGAGCCGATGGGCGTCGTGGGCGTCATAGCCCCGGACAGCCCGCCGCTCCTGGGACTGCTCTCGATGATCGCGCCGGTGATCGCGAGCGGCAACACGGTGGTGGCCCTCGCCTCCGAGAAGGTGCCGTACCCGGCAATCCTCCTGGGCGAGATGCTTGCGACGAGCGACCTGCCCGGCGGCGTTGTGAATCTCCTGACGGGCTTCCGGAAGGAGATGGTGCCGACCTTTGCGACGCACGCCCACATACGCGCCATCTTTGCCGCGGCCGATGCCGACGAGCGCAAGGCGCTCAGGCTCGGGGCGGCCGCGAGCGTGAAGCGTGTGCGCTTCGCGGAGCCCGTGGGCAAGGCTTGGTTCTCGGATTCCGCGCAGGGCCTGGACCTGATCCGGGACTTCGTCGAGCTGAAGACCACCTGGCACCCGATCGGCTCCTGAGCTCCCGAGGGGCGGGTGCAAGAGGGTAGGGGCATCGTCACGCGCTGGGGTTTAAGCTGGACCGAATGCAAGGGAGAGCCGACGGGGCCGGGAAAGGCCCGGCCCTATATAGAGGGGGTTTTAAACGGCAGTCCCAAAAACTATCCTTTATATAGGACGCCCGCTTGCTACATGCTGCCAAGCGTAACAATAACCCGAGGCCTGAAGCGTGAACACCTACGATTTGCCAGACATGCACTGCCCCATACGGACTAAGGCGAGCTGCCGAAGTCGCCGGCTTGGCGAGGCCGTCACGACGCGGCCCTTGAACCGACCTGGCGGAAACGGGATCGCAGCGTTCGGTAAAGACGATCCGGCAACGATCCAAGGCAGGCGCGGGTGGGCGTTTTCCTCAATTGTCCCAGCTGTGGCCCTTCTCATCACCGTCCTCGTGCCGGCGAGGGCGTTTGCCGCAGATTGGCGACTCGACCCCAATGAGACGCCGTTCCATCCCACGATCATCACGACGGAATATGAGGGGAAATCCTATCCCATCACTGCGGCGGCCGGCGAGACTGCCGAGATCGAAGTCTCTGGAAAACTAAAGAAACTGGGTTCTTCCGAGCATTATCAGCCCCGCCTGTCCACGGGCTACGCACCCGGGTTCATCGAATTCAAGACCTCTACGGCGAGCACACTGACCGCAACACGCATGTATCGTTTTCAGGGCGGTGGCACGGTTCCGGGCAGCACCGTCGACGTCAACGCCGACTACACGTGCTCGCTCGTTTCCTCCACCCGGCAGACGGGTTGCTATCTCGCGGTGATATTCTTCCGGACGGACGCGGTTGGGGACCCGGACGACCGCACCGTTGCGATCGGGTTCAAGCAGATCGGCGATATTCCGGCGGGACCCGTGGTGCAGGTGAAGATCAGTAGGGGCTACATTCCCGTGTCCGGTGGCAATTATTACTGCCTTCCCTTTATATTCACGAAGGGGAAAGAGATCCGGTCCGACCAGTGTGAATTTGTCGCGCGATTTTTCCGAGCCCAGGAAGTCGCCTCGCACTCGAGAATACTGCAGCGTTATCAGGAGCAGCATCCATCGGCAGATAGGCAGGCGGTAGCCTATCTCCGCTACCCTCCGGTCCTGCCGGACGGGATCGATTTGCGGACCCTGCCTCCCACGATCAACGCCACATTTGTGGTCATGGAAACCGGGGAAGTTAATTCTCTCGCATTGGACGATGGCCTCGACCCCCTCGCATCTCAGGCGATCAGGCGCGCGCTTAATGGGTGGTTGTTCCTTCCACGCCTCAAGGCCGGAGTTCCCTCGGAGTCGTTGATCCGACTACCTCTTTCGTTCGGACCGTCGACGACTCCGTCAAGGAACGGGACCTAGGCTCACGTTATCAAATTCGCCATCGTCACAGGGAGATGATATGAATTACCGCGTTTTCTTTATGATCGGATGGGCCTGGCTGCTTGTCTCTCTTCGTGGATCACAGGTCAGGGCTGCAGATGCCCCGTCGGCCCAGCCTGTGGATCAGGCGACCATCTACTTCTCCTCTGCTCCTTGGGATGGAGCTGCCTACGACATCGAAATCCCTCTGGAACGTGTGGATGATGCCGCTCAACCCTACATTCGGATATACATTTGGGGTTACCCTGAGTTCCAGGAAGCGAAGACCATCCATTTTTCGGGTAAGGAAGATCCTGGAGGAGGGCCCTCAAGGGGCGACGGGCGCGCCCTTTTTCAAGCCACGCTCAACAAATCAATGCCGGAGCGTTTGGCAGGCTCGGTTTCGTTCAAGACCCTGAAGAATGACTCCCTGGTTTCAGGAAGTTATGAATTCGCAACGTTGGACGGGAAGAGGACGTTCAAGGGTCGCTTTCGGGCGGCGTGGGGCAACAAGCCGGAGAAGGTCATCCGGTGACCTATTGTTGCGTGCGACGCAATCGGTCGCATGCCCCTTGGCCCTGCCGGGTCTAGGTGGATAGTTCTTAGTGGGAGGCTGCAACGCACAGAATCCAGATCCCCGGAGCACAAACAGGGAGGTCCAGCAGGGTTTCGAGGCCGCAGTCAATTCGACAAGACGGCCTCAGGGAGGGGCTTCAAAAACGGTCTGTTTGGGACAGGCGGCAGCAATAGTTGAATCGTTGCCGGTGTGGTATTGCCGCGCGACCTTGCGAATCATTGTTCGGTTTGGAGGCCGGCATTGTTTAGTAAGTAAGCCCAATGAATGATGATGCCACGCTGCTCCGCCGATATGCCGAGGACCGGTCCGAGGACGCCTTTACCGAATTGGTCCGCCGTCACCTTGATCTCGTTTACAGCGCCGCCCTCCGGCGCTCAGGCGGTGATGCCCATCGCGCAGGCGATGTTGCTCAGCAAGTGTTTGCGACACTTGCCCGCAATGCTCGGAGGCTATCGCGCCATTCCGTGCTCCAAGCGTGGCTCCATACGGCGACGCGAAATGCGGCACTCAACCTGATGTTGTCTGAACAAAGGCGCAAAGCCCGGGAGTCTCAGGCCACCACTCTTGGGGCCGAAGGACCGGGAAGCGCCGTATCCACTGACTGGGAGCGCATCAAGCCGATGCTCGATGGGGCGATCGACGAATTGCCAAGCCCGGACCGCGAGGCCGTTGTGCTGCGATTCCTCGAGCACCGCGAATTCTCTGAGATTGGGCTCGCGCTCAATCTCTCCACCGACGCAGCCCGGATGCGCACCGGACGTGCCTTGGATAAGCTACGCTCTCTCCTCGAGCGTCGAGGCATTACATCAACAGCCGCGGCCCTGGGCGCAATCGTCACAAACCAGTCCCTGATTTCGGCCCCCGCCGGCCTTGCATCGTCGGTGACCTCCGCCGCGGTCACCGGCGGGGGGACAGGAATCGGGATTACGGCGGCGCTCGCCTCAATTATGACCACTAAAACAGTTGTTACTGCAGTTATCGCGGGAATTCTGGCCTATGGGGCCGGCAACTATGTCGGACGTGCAGGTCGTGCCGAAAGCGAGGCCCTGTTAGCATATGAGAATACCGCAAAAACGAGGGAGATCGCCTCACTCCACAAGTCGAACACGACTCTTCAATCGGAGCTTGATCGCGTCGATGCCGCGAACATCCAGTTGAATACAGAAGTTGCCCAGCTCACTGCCAGCAATGCCAAGCTTGCCGCGATAAAGACTGCTGCAGCGGCTCCGTCCAAAAATCTTTCGGTTGGCTTGAGCCCGAGGGAGCTGAAGCGGAACATAATGAACAATCTCCAGCAAATTGATGCAGCTCGCAGCCAGTACAAACTCGAGAAAGGAGCGGATCCCGCGTCCGTTGACGTATTGGTCGGCGACAGCAGCTACATCCGTAGACTGAGCACAGTCAGTGGGGAGGACTATTCCGGTTTGTCCATGGGCACCGGGCAGATTTTGACTGTCACTACGCCTGACGGAACCGTGGTGGCCTTCGACCCGTCAGGCGCAGCCACGACTCAGATAACTGAGCCTCCGTCTGCCATGGAGAGCGCGCAGGAGCTCATGCAGTCAGTTAGGCCCGCAATTAGTAAGGCCCTTGTTTCCTATAGGGCCAACAATCAAGGGCAAGATCCGCCTAATTCGGAAGCGCTGACGCCTTACTTCTCCAATCCCCAAGACGCGACAGCGTTTGCCCAGGCGAACGAAGCCATCGCCGCGGCCCGGAAGGCCTCGCACTGAGCGCCGGGTATATTCCGTCGTCGGCCGCGATTGGGCGAAACAGCAAGGGCTTAGGCCATTCAATTAACGATCCCTTTTGGGGACATTCTCTTCACTTACGCAACGTGAGAAACTGCGATTCTAGCTGGTCTGGTATCTTCGCGTTATGCGCCTTGAGCCATCGCACAATCTCAATCCATTCCTCGGTCCACGGCGGGTGTCGGTCGATTTCCAGTTTGCCCCCAACGATAAAAAGGAAGCCGTAAAATGATTTCCCATTGGATTTTTTTGCGGTCCAGTCTGCTCCGGCTTTCAAGAGAATCAGCGATGACTTCAATCGGTAGCCACCTTCGATGCTAGCCATCAGTGGAGAATCAGCGAGTATTTCTGTGCGCTTATTAACGTCGGCTCCGTGCGCAACCAAAATGCCCACCAAATCATCTCTATCGAGTATGATAGCGGGATAAATAATGGTTTGGCCCATTGGTATATCGGTAATAAAATTTGGATTAGCGCCATGGTCGTACAGCTGCTCAAACCAATATGTCTCCCCCGGGCAGGTCTCGATCACCAGTTCTAGTACTGATGGAGGAATATTCCGGTGTGTTATCGCAATCTCTGGATTTGCATGGTGGTCGAGCAACGCTTTGAAACCAGATTTATCGTGGGCTAGATAGGCCCATCCAAGGATTGGGA
>Ga0302186_10004279_pt1 | contig 10038 bp, 10 predicted proteins | sample II_Bog_E1_2_FD_198782 | JGI IMG/M metagenome (GOLD analysis project Ga0302186, IMG submission 198782) | Peat permafrost microbial communities from Stordalen Mire near Abisko, Sweden - II_Bog_E1_1 | ecosystem: Environmental > Terrestrial > Soil > Wetlands > Peat | place: Sweden: Abisko...
CCAGTCTTATTTTTATTTACCTTGTTCAAATACGACATCATTCTTATATAAATGGCAATAAGTCATATAACGGCAGCATTCTTCATGTGTTGTAGTGCCGTGTTCTGCATATGTATCCATAAAAAATTTAATTTCTTCAGTTCCTCTTATCAAAAATTCGATTTCTTCATTGCTTCTACGCGAAGGCTTTTTTTTTAGGATATTTACAATCATCTTTTCAAATAATTTAAAGGATGTGCGAAGATAAAATTGCCTGAAAATTGTTGTCCTCTGTGGTGGTAAAGGCAATCGACATTTTTTTTTGGGCTGATTTAAATATGCTGCTGCTACTATAACAACTCAGCGGGCTTTTTAGCTCATTGGATAATTTTTTGTTGGATAATGAATAACGAGGTCTTCGATTCATTGTGGACAATTGGAAGTAATAAAAAATTACAAGGAAATTAAGCTCTATTTTTAAGCTTTTACAATTTTTTCATTTGATAAACTCCTTATTAAAAAACATAAATTTTTCAAACTTATTAAAATTTTCAAATGGACTTAAGTTTTAAAAACACTTTAGTGAACGCAGAAGAGATTTCTTTTGTCTCAAAATTCATTAGTTATCTAGATAATCGACTTCATGTTACTTTTACTGATAAAAGCTCATTGATTCTTCACAGTGGAAGCAGTATTTCGCTTAAAATATAATATATAAAAAAATTTGATTTTAGCATGTTGTACATATTTTTTCCCAAATAACTCTCAACTTCGTTTCTTTTTATCAAATTCCCCTTTCAAAGAGAATCTCAAAGCCAAGATCAACATTTCTTTATCAGTAACAAAAAAATTTATTGTTTTCTAATGTTTTTGCAAATTTGTTCAAAGTTGTCAAATTTATTTAGTGAAAAAACAATATTAACAGAGAATTTCATTGAAAATAGTAAAAACGAAATCCAATTCTTCCATCATAAAAAGGAGACGTCACTTTGGGATCTTAATTCAAGCATCGATTTTTGTGAAAACAATATCATAAAAATTAAATCGATTGATGGAATGGCAGCTATCCAATATAATCCACAACAACAGTTTTTTCAAGTGGATTACTTTTACCCGATGCCAAAGAAAAAGCTGATTTATTGTAAAAACAAGGAACTGTTTTTCTCTAAGCGGGTGGACTTTCAAAACAATCGACCTGCTTTCGAATATATCAAAATAAGAAAGGTCTTCAATGTTTTCGAATGTCCCATTAGATGGCAAGTACCTTTATTTTTATGTGTGAAATATTGTTTAGAAAACAACATTTTGATGAAATGTAAAAAATTTTTCTAGTATATAATTCATTTATAATTTAGATAAGCCCTATATTTCTCAGACAATTTTGGAATTGTTTTCTGAGGAAAATGTTGAAATTTTTCTTCAAGACACTTTAGAACACTTCAATTACTTTGAATTCATTAGTCCTAAGGAATTTATTATAAAATTTCTTCCCGAAACGCATATTTTTATTAATAATGATCTGAATGATCATTCAATTTCATCAGAAAATATTTGGAAAAATGATAAAATTTCACCAAGCACTGATATTCTGAATTATGAATTGCCGATCGTTTTTCTAATTTGTGACTCTTATATTATCTGGAGTTTGAAAAACTCAGAGTTGGCATTGCAGGGCCTGATAGAAGAAAAAAGCTTATATTCTACAAACAAAAGCCAATTTTTCCATCTTTGGTCGTCTTCTGAAAATGAGAAAGAAGAAAATGAAAATTTGTTCACATGCGAAAATTTGCCATTACAAATCCAAAAAATCATTAATTTTTCATTAAAAGCTATCAGATTTAATGAATGCGTTTCAAAAAACCAAAAAGATATTTTCAGTAAAATAGAAAAAAATGAGAGAAATTCGTTTGTTGAACATTATAAGGAAAGTAATGAGTTTGGCACATTCATTGCTTTCGAGGATTATATGGTAAAATGCTGCTTTTCCGATAGAACGATGGTGACTATTAATGATAATGAGAATTTAGTCATGATTTTGACAAAAAAAGGAGAAAGAATAACACAGAAAATTACCGAAAAAAATGAATTTGCTCAGTAATTTTTATTGTAATTTTGTTTTTTTTTTTATTAAAAAAATAATTTTTTGTTTACCAAAGAAATTTAAAAATTCTTTTTTTTGGAAAATTGTTACTTAAATTTTTTAGATATCTCAAGTTAGCTCTTGACTTCAAGAAACGTGCATTTTTGAGCGAAAAGGAGAAGTTTGAAGAAACTGTCAAAATAAAAGAAAGAATGGATGTTGTGAGTTTTGAGATCGAAAAAACCAATAGGTTTTTGAACATTCTTACTAACACAGTTCCAGATGAAAAGGAAAACTGCGAAAGTTTTGCAAATGAATGTCTCTATAGCGAAACAGACAAAAAATTTGACATTGAGAAGTAAAAATTTCATAATTAAAATAAATATTTTCTATTAAAAAAAGGGAATTGGAAAAAAATCAGAAGTTTTTAGCAGATCTCAAGAAATTATTAAAATAGAAATATTTTATATTTATTCATACTATCACACAAAATCTATTAAAAATGTATCGTTAAAAGCAGCATACAATTGTCCAAATTCTTGCAATTTATATTCCCTAATTCTTTTGCAGATTTCCTAAATGAAATTGAAAATTTTTTTTTTATAATAATAATTTAAACCTCAAAAATTGGTATTTTTGGTTTTTGGAGCATTTCCAAATTTTCATTATACTTGATCAAAGAATTGCCAATAATAACCAAATTTGTGAGATTTTTAATATTTTCTGACAAAACTTTCTGATATAACTCCTTATCGCAATGGATCATTATGAAAAATGAAAATCCCTTGCAATTTTCAATCATTAAATCATCATTCTAAATTAATTTAAATATATGTTTTTGGATTTTTTTCAAATAAAATTTTTATCATACTTTGGCCAAGGTAAATTCTTTCATATTTTTCGTCAAAAAATAGTGGTCCTCTTCATTCATAACAGGGTCATAAATTGACAAGGAAATCTGAATTTTTCATAAAAAATAAAAAAAATACATTTAATTGGTATACTGTGTTCATATTGTGTTTTGAAAAATCTCCAAGATCCAGATATAATCTTCGAGATAATATTATTTGATACAGGGAAATCTCATTTCCGATTATTTTCCCCAAACCCAAACATTTCTATAAATTATCTTAATTTTTCAGAGTTCAAATAAAATCCATTATTGTTTTATTTACCAAAGAAAGCACTGAAGAATTGGAAATTTTAGGAAAAATCATTGATTTTATTTGGTCTTAACAAATTTAAAAAATATTAAATGAAGCAAAATTCAAATGGGGCTTACTTAATAAATCAATGTAGAAAGAAGATCCCTGAATTTCAAGACTAAATAATAAATAAATATATAACAAATTAGGTTGAATTTTTTTTTTTTATTTCACTCGATTTCCTCCAAAGATTTTTTCGTTTCGGTATAGAATTTTTCATATACAATTTTATTATTTGTGTTGTTTTTCAGCTTGAGATTGTTTGGGTTAAAGCTGTTTTTGGCATACTGTTTAACAATGATCCAATCTTCATTTTTATCCATTTTTTAATAAAAATTTTTTATCAAAAAGTCAAAAAGTATTTTTAATTCAATAACATTTTCTTATTTTTTTTGTTGAAAAATAATAAAAAATTTCACATTTTAAAATATTATTACTTTAATTATCAATTACATATTTTGACTATGCTAAATATTTAAAGAATTGAAAAAAAATGAACTTAGATTTGTCAAATATTTTGTTTGAAAGTTTTTAAAAAAAAAAAAAACAATTTTTGGTATAAAACGAGGATATTTTTTCCCTAGTTAATTTTTTCCTTCTTTCATATTTGATTTTTCCGTCTTTTTATATTTGGATCATTCATTTTGATGCTGGTGGAAGTGAAGGAGAATGCCGGATTGAGGGCAAAGTTGTCGGATTTAGGCGGGGACGGTTTGGGATTTTCCTTACTTTGATATCTTCTCATTATTTTGTCTTGATTTTCTTGAAAATTTCTTAGGTCATTCATGAAATTTTCGAAATTCTTAGCTAGAAATTCAAAAGTGGTGACCCCATCATTTTTTTGTTTAAGTTTCCTTTAAAAAAAAAAAATTTCCTTCAATAATAAAAAATTTTATCACCTATTATATTTTTTCAAAGCTTCCAGATGTGACTTAATTTTTATCAAATGATCTTTTTTATACACCTTGGTGATCTTTTTCTTTAAGACCCCTAATCTTAATCTATAAACTGAAGCAATGACTGAAGCTGCTTCTTTCTTGACATATGTCCTTTTTTCTAATCTTAAAATCAGACACAAAGCTTTCGTTTCCGCATTATCCAAAAGCAACAGATTCCCAATTGCCACCACCATCATTGATATCAAAAAATTGCCCCAAAGCTCAACAAAAAACAACACAAATCGGCCTAAATTGCTTCTTGGATAATAATCTCCGTAACCAACTTAATGAAAAAATTTTATCTAATTTCTGATAAAATCGATGTACTTGTATAAATTGTCACAATGACCACCCATAAAGCGTTTGACCAATATCCAAGATCCATTATTATGCTTTGGTTTGGGAGGAGATCAAACGGTCTAAAAAAAAATCTAGTTTTTCCAGACAGAAAAAATTTAACTTACTTCTCACAAACGCGAACAGCATGGGAAAAAATCACCGTGCTCACAATTATCAAGATCAGCAGAAAATAAATTGGATACCGCTTGATAAGGGCTTTGAACGCATACAAATAGCCAAATTCTGCGTCATAAATGCAACTTTAAAAAAAAATAAAATAAAAAATCATAATCTACATTAACAAACCATATTCTATATGCTCTTGGTTGAGTGTAGATTGTCATGTTTAGTAAAGCCCTGAAGATCAAAATAATTCTGAATTGGATAAATATACTAAAAAGTTCATTCATGGTGTAGTCAATATATTTTTCTTCTTTGGGGGAGTAGCTGGAATAATTCCAACCTTTTATTATTTTTGAAAGAAACAAATTTCAAATATATAGAATATTAATTTACCGATGAACATAAAGCTTGGATGAGGTAAAACTATAGCAAAGTCAAGCAACAAATAATAAATCTGACCGCTAGTAAACAAAGTTTCATTGCGAGCTTTTTTCCCCCTTGCAATGCTTAAATTCAATTTCAAAATGTGCCTGAACAAAAGACAAACATCTAAAAAATATAAATTTTGATTAGGTAAAAAAAAGATTCTTAACATAAAATTGTTGTTGTTGAAGTCATCAAAAATAAAAGACTGTAGTTATCAACATTGGGGTTATTTTTAGAGGGGAAGGTGAAATCATACTAAAAATTTATTTTTTATTTTTTTAATGTACATTAAAAAAGTTTACATTGAAAACTGCAAGGAGCATTCCCGTGAAACAGAGAAAAGCCACTGCATTTTCGATAAATGTGAATTTGCTATATAACAGCTTTGTCAATTTCCCGTCCTCCAATCCTGTGAAATTGGCATCCTCGTCAATATTTGAAAGCAATCTGATCTTATTTAGATTAGGATGACCTTAGGTTTCTTATTTTACCCTTTGAAGCCAAAGTTTCTGCCAGGCAGTATTGATGGTTTCACAGTGTTACGGAATGTGGGGAAATTAGAAAGGGCATTGAAACCATGGACACTGAACGATTTATTATTTCGGGAACTTTTGGAGCTGGTGGGGGTTTTTTGTGCAAAGTTAAGATGATGAGTTGATTTGAGACTTGCAAAGGAAACTCGGTTCATAAGAAAGTTTGTTTTTCTTCAATTATTTTTCTTTTCTTTTTTTAAAATTGTAAAATCACTTTGATTTTATTGCAGAAAAATTATAAAAATTAATAAATTTGCATAGATAAAAATAAGAAAATAATAGGAAAAAGATTTTTAATGATTAAGAAAGTCACGGAAAAGAAAATCTATGAACAAGAGCTCGAATCTGATAGTGAAAATGATATTGAGCAGGTTTGATGATTTTTTCTTAGATTACTTAGTTATAATATAGGAAGTTCAAGAAGAAGACAAGCCGAAGGAAAAGAAATTCATTTACAATGAAGTTAGTTTATAAGAAATAACAAAAAAAAAAAATTTAATAAAAAGAAAGAAATGAATGAGAAATACATGGAGTTACAAAGCGAAGTGCACAAAAAAATTGGGAAAAAAAAACTGGATTTTCATGATTTGATGTCAATTGGTATCTATCATAAAATAATCTGAAGAAAAAAGTTCTCAATTATTTAAAAAGTTTCCCCAAATGCTGTTGAACTGACCACCACTGAACTAAATGACGACATTCAACGAGAAGTTGTATTGTAATGAAACTTTTCATACTTAATAAAAAATAACAAAAATTATTTTCATTAGATATAATATAGCTTTGGAAAACACCAAAAAAGCATTGGAAAATTTAGAAAAAGTATTTTAGTTTTTTTTTGGATAAAAAATAACAAAAATTATTAAGGAAGGCATCAAAACCCAAAGACCGGATGACTTTTTAGCGGAGATGTTCAAAAAAGATATAGTGATGCAGAAAATAAAGAACCGCCTAGTGAAACAACAAGTGAAAATCCAAAACTTTGAGGAGAAACAACATCGAATAGAGAATAAGAAATTTTCTAAACATGTTTAATTTTGCATATTTTTTTAATTGTTTTCAAAAAAATTACATTTCGTTTAGCTCAAAGCAAAAAAAGAACTAGAAAAACATCGAGAAAAGAAGCAAAATCTGGAGGCGATCAACGAATGGAAAGATGAAATAAAAACCAAAGGAGAAAAGGCCAAAGATTTATCAGAATTCGTCTTGAAGAGAAAGGATAAAAATCCAGAGAAAAGTTTTGGAAAAAAACAAAATTTTGAGGGAAAATCGAATCCAGAGAAAAGTTTTGGAAAAAAACAAAATTTTGAGGGAAAATCGAAAGGTGAGAAATTTTCGAAGATGTCGCAATTTTCAAAGAAAGTCTCAAAAACAAAAGGAAATCAGAGGTTGTCTCGCAAGAAAATGCCGAAACAGAAAAGACCGGGCAAGGTGACGAGAATGATGATGAAAAATAAAAAATCTAGTGGGAAGTCTCGCAAATAACATTTGACAATTTTGTTAAAAATATAAAAGAATATTAAAAAAAAAAATGATAGAGCCAAATTATTTAAAATTACAAAATAACAAGAATTTAATATTAATTAATTTTCATTATCGGTACTTTATCCTAGAATCAAATCATTTTTTTTTCAATGATAAAATTCTGGTAATTTGGAAAAAAAATAAAATAAGTCGTATTTTTTTTAAAATTTTGAATTATTATCTAAAAAAATGGAAATTTTGATAAAAGTGGAAGATTTGGCAAGGAGTTTGTTCCGAGAATTTCTGATAAAAAATTCATTAACAAAAACCTTGGAAGTTTTCAACGACGAAGATAAGCGTTATCGTCCCAAAATCACCAAAATTGATTTGATAAAATATCTGGCAATTGAAAAGCTGATAAAAATGAATAAAGAAAAGCAACACCCCCAAAACACATTATTAGAGATAATTGTCGATTATTTACATGGAAAATATAAGCAAAGGATGGAAAAATTAGAAATTCAAAACAACAATAATAAACTAGACTCTATAGGCACAAGTCAAAAAAATCTCTATTCTGAAAAAAAGGAATCAGAAATCTCACACCCTTCAAACAAATCCCTCACTGATGTTTATAAAAACAATGAGTCTGAGTCCCAAAAAATAGAAACTCAAAAAACTGAAATAGAAAAAAAAGAAAAAAAACTAGAAAAAAAAGTCCAAAATCTAGACAAATTGAACGATTTTTTAGAAAATGCAAGTATCTCCAATAATACAAAACATGAAGACCCTTTTAAGAAGAGCCAGGATGTTGAAAGTAATAGTGATTTTTTTCAGACATCTCAAGAGAAACCGCAAGAAAGCTTGAAACAGGAGAAAACCCTCCCAGAAATTCCAACCAAATCTTTAAAAAAACCAGGGAAACTTATCAAAATTGATAAGACTTCAATTGAAACACAAGAAAAAAAAGATGAGAATCCTCAAACGGAGCTTTTTTCTTATGAAAAAAAGCCCATTCAACAAAAGGCCAAAGATCCCATTGAAATTCAACAAAAGATCAAAGACCCCTTTGAAGCCAAGAAACCAAAGGTGGAACAAAAGGCCTCTGAAGTGAAAAAGCCTAAGGTGGAAGAAACTAAAATAAATGACCAAAAACATATAACTGATGAATTAGATGATTTTGATGAGGTTTTTAACTTTGGAGTGAAGCCTATGGAGCCAGTCAGAATCACCACCAAACCTGAAAAAACAATTAAAAAAGCAGAGGAACAAATAAAGGATAAATCATCTGAAAAAAACTCTAAGCTCTCTGAAGTCCGTATGAACCTTCTCAATCCTTTTGAACTACCTTCAAATATAAATAAGCCAGAGTTCGATTATTTGATGAAGGCCAAATTGGGAATGAAGGCCCAGAAATCCAGAAATCTGATGTCTTTGGATAAAGAAACAAGAGATGGCCTTCGGAAATTATTATTTGGGGAAGGGGAGATGAAGAATCTTCCTAAATCCTGGCAGCAGGGCTTTTATTTCACTGAGAGCCCGGGGTTATTTTTCGGGTTGATGCAAAAAGAAGGAGGACCTTGTGGAGTTTTAGCTTGTGTGCAGGCATATTTAATAAAGCATTTGCTTTTTTTCGCAAACGCAATAAATAAATCAGACAAAAACCTTCTAAACTTGCTTCGGACAAATTGTGTTCTTCTGGGTCTGAGTGAAATTCTTTGGAAATGCACTTCAAAACATTACAAAAAAGTTACTTTAATTGTTTCTGAGTCGAATTCACTGTCATTGGAATCTTGCGGCATGGTTTCATACGAACCCCAAGACTTGAACGAGCTATATATGATTCTCCAAAATCATAAGGATGACTTTTTAGGACAATATAATAGCGGCGTGGCGTTGTTTCTTTATTCTATAATTGTTACAAAGGGAATTGAAAACTTTAGATCTGAAATGGATATAAGTGAGACGAATGTGATTGGACTGCATTCCACATGCACACAAGAGGTGGTCAATTTGATGCTCACAGGAGAGGCTAGCTCTAATTGTATTGATGGCGTGAAGGAGGTGGATTCAAATTATAAAATCAGAGGAGTTAAAGCAAGAAGTGATTTCGGCTTTCTAACCATTTTGGAGTTTTACAATTATACAAAAGTGGAACAAAATCTAAAGGAACCTTTTTTCCCTATTTGGGTCATGTCGACTGAGTATCATTATTGTGTTTGTTTTAGTAATGAATTTAGGACGTTGGATCAAAATGCCAAAAATTTTGAAGTTGTTTATTATGATGGGTTGAATCATCCGAATGATTTCATTGTAGTGGAAGTAGGTGATAGAAAAGAGAGGGTCACTAAAGGGAAGGAGGAGAATTTACCTCTCTTGGATATGGTTTTAATAACTAAATGGGGGAAGGATCGAGAAATTATTTGGAAAGGATATGAACCGATATTTTGAAAAATCCGTGTTTAAAAAATGTTTTTTTATAGATTTTTCTATTTTTAAATTATTATTTTCTTTCAATTTTTTTTATTTATAATAATTTTTTTTATTTATGATGGCATCCAAGCTCTTTGTAAATTATATAAAATAAATGAAACTAATGAGAGACACAAATGAAAGAAAAACAAAAATGAGAAAACGGAATGAAACACCTTGTAACTATTACATTAATAAATTTTATTTTATTTTGGGTTTTTTTTTATCACACATTGTTAATGTTTTTTGTATGATTTTTTTAACGAGTTTATATCAAACTTTTATTAAAATTTCAGAAAACTTTATAAAATCACAAAATTTTCTTTATTTCTAAAAATGTTCCACAACAATCTGGAAAAAAACGATATAAAAAATCACCATAGACTTTAAATCCTAAATCATTAAGACTTTGATTTTATTTAGCAAATATAAATTGTAGGGCTCATCATCTCGATAAAAGGTAAAAATAATAAATTTAA
>Ga0302186_10004282_pt1 | contig 10035 bp, 10 predicted proteins | sample II_Bog_E1_2_FD_198782 | JGI IMG/M metagenome (GOLD analysis project Ga0302186, IMG submission 198782) | Peat permafrost microbial communities from Stordalen Mire near Abisko, Sweden - II_Bog_E1_1 | ecosystem: Environmental > Terrestrial > Soil > Wetlands > Peat | place: Sweden: Abisko...
TATTTTTCCAGAATTCTCTTCATGTTCATTTAAGCTTCGATTAAATTTTGTTGTAAAAAAAGACAAAAAAAATAATAAAAAGCATTTATTTGCATCAGATGCAAGAGGTTCCAACAAATATCCCATGATATCTGCTTGAGCTTTATGGTATCGTAGCTTGAAAATGGATTCAACCATTTTTGAAAGATTATTTTTATTTTTTTTTTAAATTCACTATCTAAAATGTTTATCAGGAGATTTTTTGAAATTTAAAATACAGAAATCGCTGTATTCAATAATATTTTACAAATGACTTTTTATAAACAAATGAAAAACTAAAAATTTTAAGAAATTTAAAAAAGCAATTTAAAAGGAAAAAATTTTTGAATTTTATAATTATTAAGATATTTTTTTGAATATTTCAAAATAAAAATGCCCAGAAGTTTTTTTTCAAGATTGGCAAATAATATATTTCTTCAAGAATAATACATGATGTTAAACGATTAGTCTTCAAGAGATAAATATTTTATCCATGACTTGTTATATTCTGCTTCTCTGACATATTTATTCTTATTTTTATTTTTTTTATGAAACATCTTTCATCTTGCCTGATGAACATTTTTCAAAATGGAAAAAAAACCCAGATTGGAAATAATGAGATTTCACACCATATTTTCCAAAATAAATGAAGAAATATTCATGAAGAATGGGACTAAGATTATTAATAAATGATCATTTTTTTTCAAAAAAAAAAAACAAGAAATTATGTTTTTCTTTTCTTTTCTTTCACATTTTGTGGAAAAGTCAGAAATTAGAAGAAAGAATTTTAGGTTTTCCCAAAAACATAATTTTTAAAATGGCTTTTTAATTTAATGTAAAACAGCCATTATTTTATAATTTGGAAGCTAATTTATCCAATTTCTCCATGGTTTCTCCTTGTTTTCTAATCATCTTGTTGATAATCATGCTTGGAACTGATCCTTTGGGGTCCATTTTTCCAGCATAAATGAATTTGCATTTATTTTGATCTCCTGCCACAGGTTCTAACAAATATCCCATGATATCTAGTTGAGCTCTAACTCTTCCTTTAATTTCAGCCTGGACTTTGCTATGTTCAACAGAGCTTCCCGAAATCAGAATACTGCCATCAGCTTCTTCTTTGAAGGCCATGACCATAAGAGTATCTCGAGGATCAACCATAAAGACTTTAGTTCCCTTAGTGAAGAATATTTTATAATTAGAACCTGCCTCAATTTCTTCTCTGCTGGCTTTAGAATCATCGTACTTTGGCAAACTGGCTACATCAAATAAGACATCCTTCATTTTGGCAGCACTTACATTAAAGACACCTGTGACCTTCACCATATTAACAGGAACTGCCTCTTTAATAAAAAGCTCATAGAATGCAGACTTCGTATCGGACTTCCAATCTGGAGATTTCAATTCCAAGAGGAAAGTTTCAAAATTTTTGGCAATGATAGTATCGTAACTTGAAGATGATTCAACCATTTTTTCTAAAGATATTCCTAGAAAATTACAATTTTTTTTTTCTGAATTCTTTTAAATAAAATTATAACTTGAAAAAACCCTTAAAAAAGTATCCAAAATAAAATATTTTATTTTTTCAAAAGATCAGAAGAACTCTCTTATTATTATACTTCTATTTTTCTTTCAAAATATTAATTAAATCTTTTTATTCAAACTCATGCGAAAATCAGAAAGATTGGCGAAAAAACCAGCAACGGAACCGAAACCGGCCCCTCCCAAAAAAAGACCCTTTTCAAAGAAACAAGAACCAAAAGAAGAAATAAAAAAAGAGGAAGAAAAAGTCTCGGAAATGCAGAAAATTAATCTTTTTGAAAACACTAAATTGTCTGTTCCAGCCCAAAAAAACGAATTTTCAAGTTCAGCCCAAAAAATTGAATTATCTGTGAAAAAAGATATCAGTCCTACAAAATCCCCAAGTCAAGATCAGAGTCCTTCAAAAACTCCTAAAGACAATATTAAAATAAACTTTGGGTCCTTTATCAATGAAAGAAAAGGCACTTTCTCATCAGATTACGCAAAAGAAGGGAAATTGGGGTCTGGTAATTTTGGTGAAGTTTTGAAGGTGAGACATAAGACCTCAACTAATGTAAGAGCAGTGAAAGTTCTGAACAAGGCACAAGTCAAGAAATATGAGGATCCTAGCAAATTACTCGCTGAAATTGATATTTTGAAAAAAATCGATCATCCAAATATCATGAAGATTTATGAATACTATCAGGACTCAAAGAACTTTTACATCATAATGGAATTGATCAGTGGGAAAGAGCTTTTCGATTATATTGTAGAAGAAGAAAACAAGTTTTCAGAAGTTGAAATCGCATCAATAATGAAACAAATTCTGGGGGCAGTGTGTTATGCTCATAACAACCAAATTGTGCACAGAGACTTGAAACCGGAGAACATTTTAGTCGTTAAAACACCAGCAGCAGGCTCTGATTTTCTGATCAAAGTGATAGATTGGGGCACTGCGAAACTTTTTCAACCCAATGAAAAAATGAAAGAAAAGTTTGGGTCATCGTTTTATATCGCTCCTGAGGTTTTGACAGCTAAATATGATGAAAAATGTGATATATGGTCATGTGGGGTGATCCTTTATATAATGATTTGTGGGGAGCCACCTTTTAATGGAGAAGACAACAAAGAAATTTTCGAGAAGATAAAGAAGGGAAAATTTGATTTTAATAAAGAAGCCTTCAAAAATGTTTCAAACGAAGCAAAAGAACTCATTAAATCGATGCTGAAGCTCAAGCCTGAGGATAGACCCAAAGCATCTACATTATTGGATGATCCTTGGTTTAAAATATTGAATGATAAGGGAACTGTATGTCATAAGAACTTGTTAGAAAATTTGAATAGTTTGAAAAATTTTAGAGCCGACCTCAAAATGCAACAAGCGGTTCTTTCATTCATGGCCAGCCAACTCACCAGTCATGAAGAGATGAATCAATTAAGAGAAACTTTTCAAAAATTAGATAAAAATGGAGATGGTGTGCTTTCCAAGGAAGAAATCATTGAGGGTTATAAGGGAATGATGGATGATGAGGAGGCCATTCAGGAAGCCAATAGAATTTTTGATGCAGTGGATGTCAATCATAGTGGATCTATCGATTATACAGAGTATATTGCAGCTACGATGAATAAACAAAACGCAATTAGCAAAGATTCACTTCAGTTGGCCTTCAAAATTTTTGATAAAGATGGAAATGGGAAAATTACTTTGGATGAAATTCAGGATGTAATAGGAGTACAGGAAGGCATTGATGAACAAGCGTGGAAAGAGCTGGTTAAAGAAATTGATGAAAATGGAGATGGGGAAATCTCATTTGAAGAGTTTTCAGCGATGATGATGAAGTTGGTGGAAAAAACAGAAATAAAAAGTTAACAAAGTTTTAAAGTTGTTTTTTTTTACAAGGATGAATTATTTCAAAAATTAACATTTTAAAAGGAAAAAGGATAAAAAAGTTTGGATTTTTTTAAATAGATTGTTTTCTTTTGGTAATTGGAAGGAAGGGGTGAAAAACTTATTTCAGTTTTTATTATCCCCTTTTCAAAAATTGTGCTGTGCAAATGTCTTGATTACCATTTACAGATGAAGCGAATGCAAGCTTCTTCTTCAGATGACTGAACAGCCCTTTTTGAACTAATCAAAAAAAACCTCATATTTAAATTATAATTTGTAAATTCTTTTATGGTTTTTTTTTTTCAATAATTAGAAAGAATATTATTTCCCTAATTTTTCCTCAGAATATCCTTCTTCAAATAAATTTAATAATTTTTAAACAAAAAAAAGTAGAAAAATTTGCAAAATATAATGAAAAAACATGTTTTGTGAATAACTAAAATGTTTAAAATAAAATCAATTGTTATTTTTTTGGCGATTTTTTTTTTCAATTTTTATTTTTTGATCTCCATAATGTTCTCAAAAAATTTCACTCATTTTTGACATCATTTTGCTTTCTTTCTTTGGTAGGGAAAACCAACATGCAAAGAATTTGCAGGCAAAATATCATCAAATCGAAAAATGAAGGTATAATTATAGCCAAATCATAGACTTCTAATCCATAAAGTCCCCAAATCAACGCGGCAGGGATTGACATCAAAATTGCAGACAAATTATAATAGCCCCCATATTGTGCTTTGAATGATTTCCACTAAATTATATAATTTCCTTATAATTTCGAGAAAGAAAAACAAATTACCAATAATTCTAAATTCGTGGCTGATGATCCCATCTGCACCACAGAAACCAAAGTTCCTAATAGAATGACGCTCGTTTCTTTGTAAAGAAGAGTTAAGGCAATTAAAATAGAATATAAAATGAAAATTCTTGTCTTTCTTCCTTGAAGAATGAAAGCCAAAGTTGAATAAATTATCTGGCAAATGAGGGCCATGCCACTCGATCTGAAAATAGCATTGTTAGCCACCAACATCCCATAAATCGTCCATCCGAGTTGCATGACTGCAAGCGATGGAAATTGCATAAGGGGAATTTTCTCAACCTTTCCTGTCCTGATCACATCAATGAAAAGAGGAATTGGGCTCAACATGAAGATGAAGCTGCATGTCTTAAGAAAAAAAGAAGGAGAAAAAATCTAAGGTGATAAAAACTTACTTGAGCATAGGGAGCGAAGGAGAAATCCTGAGGAAGATAGGCTTTCATTTAATTGGATTTTTTTTGTTTTCGCACTATTTTAATTTATTGCGAGGAAAAAATTCAAATTTTAAAAACAAATGACATTTAATTCGAACTTTCAAAAAGCACAAACAAATTTTAAAAAATTCACTTTTTAATTAAGTAAAAAAAATGTTTGAGGTAATTTGAGGAAGAAGATAATAATAAAAGAATTTTATGCATATTCCTTTTTTGATTTTTTTATTTTTATCTTATCAAGAAAATTAACTGAATAAAACAATAAAAATTAATACTTAAAAATATTTTTCTTAAGTAACTTAACCACTCTAAATGGGAGTCTGTCAAGGAACCTGCAATCAACAAGAGGGTTCCACAATTATAACTTTCAAAAGCAAATTTTTTTTTATAAATAGAAACCAAAGGTGAAGTTCATAGATCTGGAGGTCATGGTACAAAAAAAAAGCCCAAAAAAAATAATTTTCAAATATTTTTTAATGCAAGGTGAAGTTCTCTATTTCAAGTCAGGAAATGATTGGCCTGTCACCCATAATTTCTTGCCTGTATTAAAACAAATTATTTCAGTGATTTATTATTCTTTCATCAGGGAAAAAGACAATCCCCAATCGATATAAAACTTGATGCTCTATCTGCAAAGCCTGCCCCACTTAATATCAGAATACAATTCCCATTTTCAAACAGAGTCACCAAGATGAGCTTTAATGATCATGGCTTCAAAGTAAAAAACCCATAACTAACAATTATACTAATTTATTGAACTGATGAATATCTATCATTTAGGCCGATAATACTGCTGATCCGATAGGCTATATCAATATCACAACGACCACCAATGAACGGCAAGAGTATCAATCAAGAAGCCTGCATTATCACACCAAAAGTGAACATACAATCAATGGAATTCAATACGACGCTGAGTTGCATATGGTTTTCGAGAGAGTGGAGCCCAAAGCATTAGAAGATAATTTTTGCGTGTTAGGCTTTATATTCAAAATTGATGACGCAAATGCGAAAAAACATGGAAGGGACCTAATCACGACTTTCAAGCCAGGGAGTCCTGATGTATTATTGTTTTCTTTCATTAAATTGTATTTTTGAGGCGAAAAATTAAAGGAAAAAATAAACGTTGAATATGCAAAACTCTTTGAACCGATATTAAAAAATCCCGCATTTTATCACTATTTGGGGGGACTCACGACTCCACCTTGCACAGAAACAGTAAAGTGGTTTGTCTACAGTGAGATTCTCAGTGTTCTAAAAGATGATTTAAAACCCATGACAAGCAAATGGATTGATGATAAAAAATTTTCCAATGGGAAGGGGAACGCTCGTTGTGTGCAGGATATATGTGCGAGAGACATCTTCAAAATAGTAGCCAACAATTAAATGATAGGTAATGAAGAAAAAAATAATTAATTTTTCGGCTTGAAAATAGGAAAAAAAATATTTTTTTTTTTGAAGAAATTTTGATTATTTTGATTAAATATAAAAATTGCTAATTTTTAAATTAGATTCCTTTTTACTTAATAAATGAATAATACATTGAAAACGTTTTTCATATTTAATAAACATATATCTGAATTAAAAAATAAAAACCGTATGTACGTTCATAATATGCAAAAACATATAAATCAACATTTGCATTCTTCATTTTGAGGTTTTTTGTTGTTCTCCTTCAATTTTATCAAAGTGTCGCTATTTTTTTCATAGGAATTCTTTTTGGTGATGTAAAATTTATCTTTGATTTTTTTCGCCAACTCTAAAAAGCATGTGTCAATGTTCTTATTTACTTTGGCACTTGTTTCATAATAAATGAAATCATTCAAGCTACAAAATTTATCTATTTCCTCTTGAGGAATCCTATTTTCAGTCATAATGTCCGATTTATTCCCCAAGAGCATTTTTATTAAACAAGGATCTGCAAAATCTCTTAATTGTTGCACCCAATATTTCAACTCAGAAAAACTCTTTGGATTTGTCAGATCAAAAACCACCACTGCACCTTGGGAGTCATTATAATATTGTTGAATCACTGAACGGAACCGTTCTTGTCCCGCAGTGTCCCAAAATTCCAATTTCATTTGAATGTTGTCAATCTCCAAGATTTTTATCATGTAATCCATGCCTTTTTTTAGGAAAATTTTAGAAAAGATAAGAAATTCGTACCGATTGTAACATATTCATTATTTTCAGAAAAAATATTGTTGATGTAACGGGACAAAATGCTGGTCTTACCCACCTGAGTGTTTCCAATCACAATGATTTTGGCGGAAAACTTCTCCTTGCTGTTTTCACCAACATAATATTCTTGCATTTAATATTTTATTAAATTCGCAAATTAATTATTTGCATAAAGATTGAAAATTTTGAATTTTTTGGTCGGATTTGCTAAAAAAAAAAAGAATTTTTGTAAAGTCTTCAATAATTAATTTTGAGTTTGGTTTGAAAAAATCAAAAAATACATTTGCTTTTAAGATAATTTGTGAGAAATAAAAAGGAAAACCAATTTTTGTTTTTTTTTACATTTTTTATTTTCTGTATTCTTAGAAAAAAATGGTATTTTTTGTGGAGAAAACAACAATATATAGAAATTTTATATTATTTAATAAAACTATTTTTGCATGGTAATTCTTTCCTGTCCTCCTTTTTCATTAAAGTTATGCATAAAATCCAAAGCGTTCAGAACTTTTGTGGTGCAATGTTCTAAAAAAACACAAATTTCCTTTAAATTTTAATCAGATCATACTTAAACAAGATTCCTCCTTCGCAGAAAATTTCTTTTCTGGGATTTTCACGCATTTGTTAAAGCAGAATTTATCATAATCCCATAATTTCCTAATTATTGCTTGGCTGGCCTCACTTTCCATTCAGGTTTTTTGGTTTTTTAGATATTTGAAATTTTGTTTTTATAAAATTTTAATTCAGGTCGGATTAATAAAAAAAAAAAAAAATTAAAAAATATGAATTTATTGGAAGTCACAAGCAAAAAAAACATTAACATTGCTGGATCTTTGAAAGAATTGGATCCTTCTCAAGAAATTTTATCCTATTTCAAAAGTGAAGAGAATTTCTTCCAAGCCCTGCTAGAAATGAGAAAACCTACATTGCTTTTGAAATATAGCTCTAATGGATCGGCCCATTTCCGAAATTTCTATATATCTCAGAGTTATGATAGAGTTTGTTGGGTGAGCCCCAAAAAATTAAGAGCAGAAGGTATACATTTTGGATAGTTTTTTTATATTCTGAAAAACGATTTTTAGTTAATTTAAAGGATATTGTAAAATTTGTCAAGGGGAGACAAACTGAAAAGTTTAAAAAAAATAAGAAGCTGGAAGAGGAATATGATAACATTTCATTTTCGCTGGTCTATCTGGTCAATGCTAGTTCCCAGAATAAAACTAAATTTGAAACTGATTCCGTTGACTTAACTTGCAAAGATTCAAAAGAATTTGATATATGGTTTAATGGATTAAAAGCATGTACATATGCAATTAAACATAATTATGATATCACTTCATTAGAGTCTCATATGTTGGCAGGTTCCCTATTTCTAGATTGATATAATTTAATTTTTTTTTTTTATAACAGTTGAAAGCGAAATTATCACAATGAATTTCAAATCGGCGAGTGATTTAAAAAAAGAAAACACTGAGCAAAAGTCTGTCTATTTTTGGGGGTTGAATAATTATCTGCAATGTGGAGATTCTAGCGACGAAGATCAAGTGTATTGAGATTAGATAATTTTTATGAGAATATTGCTTAAAAGTTTAGAACCAAAGGAGCTCACACAAGTCAATAAAAACGAAGATCCAATATCTTTAGCTTTAGGTTATAGTCATTCTCTAATGCTTTTAGGTTCCCCAAAAAAATGTTTGGATCATTATATTAATCTTATGATAAATTTTAGCGAATGGAGATGTTTATGCTTTCGGATGTGCTTTAAATGGTCGATTGGGTCTCGAAGATTATGATGCTCAGACTTCCTCCGAAAACAGTTTCCTTCCAACCAAACTTTCGATCTATTCAATGAAAATAAAATCCATCTCATGTGGAGACTTCCATTCTGCTGCAATTGATGAATTCGGCAGTTATTACGCCTGGGGTTCAAATTACGAAGGCCAATTAGGAGTTAATTATTATCAAGATCGATTCACTCCTGAAAAAGTGTTGCAATCTTATGAAAATGAGTTGAAATCTGCAAAAATAATTTATGTCCGTTGTGGTCCTCGTTTTACTGGGATAATAAATCGAGACAATAATCTTTATATGAGTGGGAAGAATAAATTTGGTGTTTTGGGTCTGGATATAAACAGACAAACTTATACTCAATTTGAAAAGGTGAAACAAATAAATAATGTTGGCGCCATTGCATGTGGAGGTTATCACGTCCTTGCGATTGATAAAGAGAAAAAGAATTTGTTTTCCTGGGGATGGAATCAAATGGGTCAACTTGGGAGTGGATCGAGTGAAAAGGGTGAGAATCCTGATGATTTATCAATCAAAAAAGTGTTCTCATTGAAAAATGATGAAAATAACTCAGAAATATTGCAAATTGAAGCTGGAATGGTGCATTCAGCTTTATTGGTTCCCTTAAATATATATAATAGATGAATATAACTAAATTTAGATAAGAGAGCAAAACACCACCGTTTTATATACATGGGGAGGCAATAACAATGGACAATTGGGCAACGGAAGCACCGAAAATTCAAATATTCCCAAGCTTGTTGAAAATTTATCAGAAGAAGATATTATCCAAATCTCTTGTGGGATGTTTCATATGGGAGCTGTTACAAGTTATAAATTATTATATTAATTTCTTTAAATTTTAATAGGAAACGGACAATTGTTGATGTGGGGAGATGGCAACAATGGAGTTTTAGGGAATGGAACAACATCCGGTTCCAAAATTCCATTGGAAAGCAAAAATGGGGATTTAGCTGTAAATAGGGTCACTTTTGTGATATGTGGGGGATCTCATACAGGCATCATCCTGCAAAAGTCCTTGGAAGCCAAAAGATTAGCGACTGAATGTAAAAAATGTAAAGTGAAATTGGATACTATCTTTAAAAGAAAAGTAAAAAAACGTTATTGTCTATAAATTTAATTTTGACAAAGGGACATTGCAGAAATTGTGGAGATTTGTTTTGTACAAATTGTTCTAGTAAAAAAATCCCGATCATTAAATTGGGATATATTGAACCGGTCAAGGTTTGCGATTTGTGCTATGAAAATCTGAATAAATTTAAATAAATAAATATTTTATTGTTTTTTTAACTAAATTTTATTTATGATCATTAAATAATTTTTTGTTCTTTTACTATTAAACCTTTTGAGAAAAACGAAATTAAATTTGA
>Ga0302186_10004286_pt1 | contig 10033 bp, 15 predicted proteins | sample II_Bog_E1_2_FD_198782 | JGI IMG/M metagenome (GOLD analysis project Ga0302186, IMG submission 198782) | Peat permafrost microbial communities from Stordalen Mire near Abisko, Sweden - II_Bog_E1_1 | ecosystem: Environmental > Terrestrial > Soil > Wetlands > Peat | place: Sweden: Abisko...
ATGAAAATTGGTATATTTACTATGGGAATATTCTGTAAATTTATTAAGACTTATTAAAAATATCATCTATTATTATTATAAAAAGGAGGCATTGCCCATGGAAAATATAGGTTTTTTGGAATATCAGGTTTTTGGAAATTCTAATGAAAAATGGTACAATTTATCTATTTTTACAAATCACATAAAAAAATATAGTTTTCCCTTGTATACATAATGAAATGTTTATGAAAATTATAAGTTTTATGTGAATATTTTATGAAACTTTGTATATTTTATCTTAAATTTATTAAATCTCATTAAAACTATGATTGCTTTGTGATTTTATATGGTGCTGTTGCTCATGAAAAATATTTGGTAAGAAAAGTGGTATATTGTGTCTAAATTTTAAATCTGATTACTTGCAATGTAAAATTGGTATATTTATTCCAAAATTTATTAAATGTCATTAGAAATATTGTTAGTTTGCAATTTTTAAGGTTGCATTCTTCATGAAAAATATGAGAATATTCTATGAAAATTGGTATATTCATTCTAAAAATATCATTAGTTTTGTCATTTTTTATAAGGCAAATGTTAATGAAAAAATATAAGTTTAATGGAATATTCTATGAAAATTGGTATATTTCTTTTAAAACTAATTAACACTCATTAAAAATATGATTAGTTTGTGATTTTTTATAAGGTATCGTTCATGAAATTATATATTTTTAAATCTAATTAGTTTGTCATTTATTATGCTGAAATGTTCATGAAACATTCTTTTTCGTCTGTAACATCAGATTTCGCATCAAAATTCTGAGAATAGTTTTGGTAATATTGGAAGGGCTGTGGATTTTGATAACTATATTGCATTTGGAGATGGGATGTTTGCTTGGGAAGAGAAAGGTCATCTAAAAAATGAGACTTTGGCTTTGAACCTGAAGATTGAAGAAGATCTCGGTATTGACCGGAATTGAATGAATGGTTGCCGACTTCCTCGATGTTTGAAAGGGTGTCTGTCATGAATTCTTCATTTTTTTTGTGGGCAAGCACTGAAAATTCTTCTGTCTTAGGGGTGATAGGAGTGAAGTTTTGGGCTTTGTTGTAATCGCTGTCTGATAAAAAATTTGGAGAGGACGAGACGTTTTTGTTAAAGCCAAAATTTTGATAATTCATGAGGGTGTATTTGTTTTTATTTGAGTTTCAGAAATTTAAAAGAAATTTATAAATCATTTATCAACTCTTGGCATTCTGGATTCACTTTGAAAAATTAACATTTTTTAAATATTTTATGACATAATTGATTAGGACTTTTATGTTTCAAATTAAAAAAGTGAAATTTTTTTGAAAACGACTCGTGAAAATATATTAAAGAAAAAGCTATAATTTCCTATAAAAAAAAATCTGACCAGAAAATTTCTGATTATTAAAATTCTGATAAAAACGAACATCATAGTATTTATTTCAGATCAAACCTTATAAATATAAAATACCTTTCAAAAAAATTCTTCGCAAAAACAAAATAAACCCCAGATATGGCAACCTCAAATGCAATAAATTTATTTATTTCAATGATACTAATTCATTTTTTAGAGCATTATCCACGTTTCAAAAGAAGAAGATTTTAAAGCCGCTCTAAAATCTGATCTATTAGTCGTGATTGATTTCTATGCAGAGTTTGTTTTAATCCATATTCCTTTTTCTCAGAATTAATCTTGTAAAAAATAGTTGGTGTGGTCCCTGCAAAAGACTGGGACCGATTCTCGAAAAAATGGCCAACGGACAAAAAGAGAAAAAGTGGCTTTTAGTTAAAGTAAATGCTGATGATTTCGAAGGTCTGACTACTGAATACAATGTTTCATTAATTTTTTGCCTTTTTTTTATAAATTATTCAAAAAAAGGTTGAGTCCTTTCCCACAGTCTTGCTTTACAAGAATAACCAAATAGTTGATCGTAAAACTTGCTTTTAAACTCAAAAATATTAAACATCTCCTATTTTATTAAAAAAGAATTTGTCGGACTACAAGATGAGTCCACAATCTCTGGACTTATAAAGAAATACATATAAGGGAAGAGGAATTTAGGAAAAAGAACATTTAATACAAAGAAAATTTGAAAAATGAATTTAAGTTTTCTTTTCTTTTTAACCATTTTTGATTAAAGTACATTAATTTTGTCGGAATATGTTCGTTCCGTTATTTTTCAAAATTCAAGTTTTAAGTTTTGAGAATAAAAAAAACACAAAGTTGTCATTTTTTTTTCTTTATTAAATTTTGTTAATTCAATAAAAAACATATCCTTTTATTTTTTTAAGATTTTTATTTTTTTTTTTATAAAAATTGTTTTTCAGCTGCTCTTGCTCTAGTATTATAATTTGAGCTCATCGTCATACCATAAGCTCCACTTGATAAAACTGCCAAAAAATCCCCTTCTTTAATTTTCAACATTCTTTCTTTCCCTAAAAAATCGCCACTTTCACAAACACACCACATCATACAAGCATTCATTTATGTGAGTTTTATGTCTAACTTCTATTATTTTATGAAAAGCCTTATAAAGGGCTGGTCTAATTAAATCATTCATTGCAGCATCAATTATAGCAAAATTTTTATATTCTTTTTTTTTTTTGATGTATTCTACTTTCGTTAATAAAATTCCCGCATTGATAATTTTGGTTAAAGCTTCAATATAAGGCCCTTGAGAGAAAATTTGGGATCCAAGATCAATCTATCCCTTTAATTTTGACCCCAGGCATATCTTTTGCTTTTTTATATAACTCCAAAGCCACTGGAACTGAAACTCCAAATTTATTGAATATCAAACTTGTGGATATATATTCATGAGTGAGAGGATCAACATCTGGGTTTACTCTAATGGATATATGTGCCACTTTATCCATCGATTTTGCAATTTCATTGATCTTTATTAATTCGCTTTCCGACTCAACGTTGAAACACAAGATTTCTGTTTTAAGAGCTAACTATATTTCTTTGGTTGATTTTCCCACTCCAGAGAAAACTATTTTGTGGGGATCACATCCTGCTGCCAAAACTCTCAAAAGTTCACCTTCAGAGACTATATCGAACCCAGATCCTAAATTACCCAGAAGTTTCAGGATTGATAAATTGGAATTGGATTTGACAGCATAGCAAATAGTCAAAGAATCTATAGGAGAGAAGGCTTCTTTTATCAAAAAATAAGAATTTGTTATGGAATTTTGAGAGTAAATATATAGGGGAGTTCCATACTTTTGAGCAAGGGACACGAGAGGAATGGAATCAAAACATAAAGAATCATTGAGGTAAGAAAGACTTTTTATATCTCCCGCATCTCTCCCATGTTGTTGATCGTCTTTCCATTGTCCCACATATTTCATACCATTAGCATGTATATAGCTCCCTTCACCATTCGCCTTATCATTAATCCAATCCCCCTCGTAAATATCCCCATTCGCATGAGTCAATTTTCCTTTACCATTAGACTGATCTTCTACCCAATCTCCCTCATATTTTGAGCCTGAAGGCCAAGTTTGCACTCCTTTTCCATCCCGGAGCCCATTCTTCCATTTCACCTACATAAATGGCTCCTTTTTCTAAAGTTATAGCTGGAAGTTGTTTCCGCTCGAAACATCCAATCGTTGAAAGGATAAACTTGTTCTCTAATGGAAGGTTGTTGGATTCCATGACATCAAAATTCATACACCTTGATTCTATAGAAATACTAAATTTATTATGGTTTTCTGATTAATTTACCATGAATTTTTTGGTTAATTTTATAATAATTTTTTCTAAAAATAATTTTATTAAAAAAAAACAAAGAAAATGGAATTCTTCTTAATTTTTCCATCATTTTATTATTTTCGATCCAATTTTCCCGATATATAGGGAAAGCTTAAAGCTTTCTCAAGTTTTACGGCAGGGTTGGGAAATCAATTGTTTTTTTCGTTATTTTTGAAAAATTGTAGTTTTTTATTTTAAAAGTTTCTTAAAGAATGTTTTTTCTTTTAATTATTCTTGGTTTTAGGAATTTATTTAATTTTTCTTTTGTTCAGAATACATGTATTTAAAAACTGTAAAAACTCTTTAATCTAATCAAGTCTCAATAATTAAAAAAAAAAATATTTTTTGTTTTTCTTTAGAAAATTTCTTTTATAATTTAAAAAAAAATAATTCATTGAGTCTAAGAAAGCTAAAAAATAAAGCAAAATAACAAGAACTGCTTAAAAAATTAATTTATTTGAATCAGAAGCCGAATTTTTATATATAAATAACTAATAACTAGCAGAATGTTTATAAATAAAAGATTCACAATTTTGAAAGTTTTCCTTTCAATTATTAAAAAAATATGATAATCGATCATAGTTCAAATCCGCAAAAGTTCAACATTTCAATATCAATGGCCTTTCTACTTCTATTATATTTCCCTATATAAGTCATCGAATTGAATGCGAATTTGGCGAAAAGCTTTGAGTTCTTAATTTCCTTGAGCAACTCTTTGTTGACTTTGGCTTTCACCAAATCATCATAATGCACAAAAATGTCGCTTTTATCTTCATCCATCACTAAAAATCCATAATTTTTGCTTTCATCGAAGAATTTCAAATATCCTGTATGTTTTTTTGGCTTGGAATTGGCCTTAGTATTTTTAATAGTAGTCAAGAAATCATGGTTTTTCGCATCAAATCGGGGATATGAGAAAATTTCATTCTTAAAATTCCGATTTTTATGAATTTTTTAAAAGAAATTTAATGAAATACGAGAAATGGATTAAGAGAATCTGAGGAATTTTTATCAAAGGATGAGAAATTTGATATATTTGGAGTTTTCTTCGCATCTTTCGCCAGTTTCTTGAGGAAATCATTCGGAGGATTTAATGTTTTAAAAGGATTATAGACATTTTCTTCTTCTTCTTCTTCATCATTATTAAGATATTTCTCTGAAAATGACCTTTTATGTCTCGAAACCTTGAAATTAAACAGATATTTAACAAGAAAAATCAAAAAATCCTACTAGATGAACTTTGGGGTTATAGTCAATTTCTTTGTCTAGGATCTCAGTTATAAGATCTTGACAAAAGTCCTTTATTTTTAGAGTATTAAAGGAGAAAACTGTATCATAATGGTCCTTTTCTGAGAATAGTTCAATAGTATTGATTAATTTTTGGTTGAAAATCCTGGAATTCAATGAAAAGTCAGGAGAAATGTAATAAACAACGATTTTCCTTTGAAATGTTAATGAGAAAAGCTCCAGATTGACCTTTTTGAAGAAAAAATCAATAGAAATTCGGGTTTTTTTTAAAAACCTTATCATATTTCTGGTTCAATGGATTGTTGAGATATTCCTTTAAAAGCAGAGGATTTTTTTGCAGAAAAGCCAAATTTCGAGGCAATTTCTTGTTTTTAAAAATTAAAAAAAACTTTTAAAAAATTCAAATAAATTGGCGTTTTTTTCACATTCTCTTTGATCAGTTCCTTCAGTAAAGTCTTCATTTCTTCAAGGGTTTCTTTTTGATCCCCGCAATTGAATTTCAACCCCATATTCAAAGCTTTTAATAAATTCTCCTTTTCCTAAAAAACAACATATTGGTTTTTGAGATAATTTCAGTAAAAAAATCATTAGAAAACCTGTTGCAAACCAATTAGTTTCTGATTATTTGATTCGAAAATTTGATTAGAAAGTGGAGGTTTTATCATGGCGATTGAAAAGATAATAGGATTTTAAACAAAATAAACTTTTTTTTTTTTTTCGATATTATTCTCTAAGAAAATCAAAAAGCGTTTTATATAATCGAATGAGTTCTATGAGGTAATCGATAAAAAGCTTTGGAATTACTGTCTAATCTTTAATTATAAGCAGCGATTCTTTTTTTAATCTTCTTCCTCAATGCTGAATTTTCTATTATGAAAATCCTGAGGGAAAAGCCATTCACTACAAAAATCAGGGGGGTTAAACAAAGGACTTCTTTTCATATTGAACTGATTATGATAAATAAAATTTACTACGTTTTTTTCATATTAAATTACATAAATTCGATAAAACCAAATGAAAAGCAGAAAAAACGTCAGGATTGCAATTAATATGCAGGTAAGTGACATCTCAAAGGAAAAATCCAAAGGTTCTCCATTATATTCAGGAAATGAAAATCCACATTTGTTCATCAAAAGCACTACCATAAAACCCATATATTTATAATTTCTCAAAGGATTTTTACCTGAATTTCCCTCACCGCAAGTATCATTCGTTATTTTCAAGGCAGATGGCAAACAAAGGCTTAAATTCTCATTTCCTCTCTAAAATTATATTAATTAAGAGTTTTATGAGAAGAATACTATGAATATTAACATCGTTTATGTCTGAACAAGTGATGAATTGGCATTGTTTAGAACATTCAATTGGGTTATTTGAAGCACAGATCTTCCAATCCAATGACAAGCAAATTCTCCATTCATTTTCCGAAGCCACATCGCAATGAAAATCTTAACATTTTCAGTAATTTTATCAATTTCACTACTTTTAATGAAAGGAATTTGCCTGTTTTTTTGATATCATAAATGATTTTCGTATTCGAAAAACTCGAATTGTCTGGGTTAATAAAATATAGGAATAATTTCGGAACCCAACATTCAGAAATCTCCAGAGTTAAAGAAGTGCTATTTGAAAAAACTAAAACATTTTTCTCTTAAATTAGCTTTCAAAAGAAAGAACCTTTGCAAAATTGATTTGAATTTTGACAAAAATCTCGGATTTCCAATGTTTTTTTCTCGCATTTCGATTTCTCTATCTCCTGATCTGTAATAATCACTTCTATGTTCCTTTTCAACCCATCAATTTCGATACTTATTGGCTTAAATCCTTTATTAATCTCATAAACAGTATTGCAATCCATTTTTGGGACTGTTATGACTGTTCCTGAAAAAATTTCCCTCAAGAAAAAAAGCAAAAAAACAACAAAATTTCTCATTTTTTTTTGTTTTTCTATTAAAATTTATATTTTTTGCTTAATTTTCCTTGCTTCTTCGAAATTCTTCACGAAAGTTTGTGCCACAATCAACGGGAAAATCAAAGATGCCTCACAAAATATCTTCGTGTATTCTCCTTGCATTTTCATCTTCCCCCAACTAATGGCTTCACTTGGAGTGGCCCCTGAATCACTCCCATCATACATCACTCCAGTATTAATAAACACCCCATAATCTGCCCCATTTCTCCAAATATTCGAGTTCATTATATGATGTTTCACTACCCCCCCCCCCAAAATTATCACTCCAGTCCTAACCGCCTTCAGACTTATTCTATTAATTTCCCTGATGTCAGCTATGATGTCCAAAATGAAATCCTCACATTTATAACTATTGAAAAATAACATATCTCCTATAGCTCCATCTGTGATCGCAGGACAAAACACTGGAATATCATTTTTCCATGCCCAATAATAAATCGACTCTGGATTGTTAATTTTTTCCCCTAATTTCCTAATCATTTTACTTGGAGTGTAAATCCCTTTGCCAGCCTTTTGCTCTTCGTACATCTCCTTAAAAATCGGCATGATCCAATCTTCAAACACACAATAATTTTCGCTCGGAACGAACATGTTTCCGATTCTATTCACTCCATTTCTCCTTAATTCCTTATCATCCACGTTGAAATCCCCCAAATAAAACGGCTTGAAGCATTTTATCAGGTCCTCCTCGATCCCTCCTGCTGTCGTCACCAATACATCTACCATTTTATGTTCAACTAAATAACGGATGATTTCTCGAAGTCCACAAGATACCATATTTGAGGTGTAGCCTAAGAAAATTGTGCACCGAGGTTCGGCGTTTTCTTCCGTGGGCTCACCTTTCCATTTGATCATATGGTTAATTTCTTCAACGGCTTGAGCGAAATTAGATGCTTGCAGGCCAGTGGTCAGGTAACTTTGCAAGAGGAGATCATAGTTGAGAGGATTTGAATTGAAGTCGTAGCCTTTGATTATGGGAGAGGTGAGAGCGAGCTTTTCAATATGATAAATCGATTTGAGTTGGGATTCAATAGCAGCTTGTTCCTTTTCTTGCATTTTGAGATTTAGGATTTGAGGTTTATTAGAGATTAGAAAGACAAACTTATGGGGAATGTATTTATAAGGACAGACTTTAATATTATTGGAGGATTTTTTAATTCTTTAATTAAAGGTCAGATTTATAAGTTTTTTTAAAATAATGAAAAGAGTCATTTTCTTTATATGAAGGGATTATTAAATATTTAGCAAATGATGTTTATTGTGTAGATCTCTATTAGAAATTTTCTATAATGGACAAATATTTGACTAAATTATTATAAATATAGAGAAAAGGGATTATTTTTATCTAATTGGAGGATTTTTTTATTCTTTAATTAAACATCAGGATTCCAAGCTTTTTTACTAATAATAATAATAATAAAAATCAAAATTTCTTATAATTAAAAGTGACTGTTCCTTTTAGTTTTTTTATCAACAAGCAACTCGCCCTATTGCTCATTTTATAAGTATCATTATGTTTTTTCAAAGGGAAAAATTTCTTTTCTTTGACGAATTTCCTCGAATTCCAACCCATAAGCTGATATTCATCTCTGCTGGTTAGCGGCATTTTTATCTTTGGCAATTCCTCCTTTAAATTCCTCTGAGTGGAACTCTCGCTCACGAGCCTTTCCCCAAGACTCAAAGATGGCAAATGCCTTGAAATAATCGAGGATTTCAGGCTTTTCATGGAACTTTCCAATGGAGTCGTTTCTTTATCTTTTTCGAATTGGCTCAAAAATTCCATGTTTTTCATTTTCTCGGGTCGTTTCACCATAATCATAATCTTGTTCTCAGTTTTACTCATAGTCATATGATGATTATTATGATTTGTCTGGGAAGAAATGTACGATTTGGTTTTTTTCTCATTTCGCACAGTGCAAGAAAGCGGGTATGTTTCCATAATAGCATCTTTATGCTTATTTTCATGCGATCCCAAAAACTTCTCTGATTCCAATGAAGAAAAACTCTTTCGACTTCCAGATCTGAAAGCTTTCAAATTCCCTATCACTTTTTGATTTTTCAAACTTTTTATATAATATTTTCTTTAAAAAAAGATTAGAAAGTATGTTTTTTTACTGACAAGGGGAGTTGTTTTTAGTTGATCGGATCGATTTTCGTGACATTTCTTAGAATTTTATAAGAAAAAAACGTTTTTTTAATTTAAAAAAACTCACCATTTACTGAAAGTGCCAATTCTTCCTTTTTCTTGTCCATTTGAGTCTTGAACTTCAAATCAAAACGGCCGGTTTTTTGCTGCAGTTTCGTGGGAAACCCGAAAAATTTCCCATAACTTGTTTTTCTTCTGCCGAATTCCTTCAAATTGAGAAAATGAGAGTTTTCAGGGTCTTCTTCCTCGAGAAATTCGTTGTTTTTTATCAGAGAAAAACTGTGATCTTTGCTGGTTTTTTCATTGTTCTTTACTTCATTTTTCTCAGTTTTTCCTGTGGTTTTTCTCTTCAAAAGATTGAAATCTTGAATTTTCTTAAAATTTCTTGATTTGATAGGCGAATATTCTGACAATTCATGGATTTTCTCTTTTTCCTTGGTTTCCAATATCTCAGAAAGCACATGGGTCACAACAGGCAAGTCCGGATAATTATCTTCAAGAAGTTTCTTCTTTTTAAATTTTATATGGGAATTCTTTGCAAAAGAGTCTTCAGCATGGATTGAACGTAAGATGCTATATGCGATTTCATTCCAATAGTTGATTTTTTGAGGCTTGGGAAAAAAAACGAGGGGAAGACCTGTTGGGGTATATTGAAGACGACTGGAATTGTGGGGCTTTGGAGGAGAGTTCAGAGTGGAATTTTCTGTAGAGGAATTTCGAATGTTTATTTGCATTATGGTTAAAAGTTTTAAAAATTGGGAAAAAATTAATTAAAAAAAATGATTTTTTTTCTTGTATTTTTTTTTTAGTAAGTTTATTATTTATATAAAATTATTTTAGTTAAAAAATGCAGAAATTTCAAATGAGAAACATTGTTTGTGTCGAACTTAAATAAGAGTTTTTTTTTTG